>Ga0256406_1005998_pt1 | contig 12519 bp, 8 predicted proteins | sample RumenRJG_03DNA_FD_185986 | JGI IMG/M metagenome (GOLD analysis project Ga0256406, IMG submission 185986) | Bovine rumen microbial communities from Lethbridge, Alberta, Canada - RJG_03 | ecosystem: Host-associated > Mammals > Digestive system > Stomach > Rumen | place: Canada: Alberta | collected...
ACGTCGTGTCCCATGACCGAGAGGTAGTAGGCGCACGAGAGGCCCGCGGGGCCGCCACCCACAACGGCCACGCGCTTGCCGGTCTTCTCGGCCATGTTGGGTCGATAGTCCGTCTCCATGTGGTCTACGGCAAAGCGCTTGAGGCCGCGGATGTTCATGGGGTCGTCGACCATGCCGCGACGGCAGTTCATCTCGCAGGGGTGCTCGCATACGTAGCCGCAGACCAGCGGCAGCGGGTTGTCCTTGCGGATGAGACGCACGGCATCCGTGTAGCGGCGAGCCTCCACCAGGCTGATGTAGCCGGGGATGTCCACGCCCGCCGGGCAGCCGGAGACACAGGGCACGAGCTGACTCTGCGTGAAGCCGCAGGCGTGCTTCTGGACGTGGTGCTCGAAGTCGTCGCGAAAGCCGCGGATGGCCGTGAGCGCCATGTCGCCGGCCTCGTAGCCAATGGCGCAGTCGGCCGAGAGATAAATCGTGCGCGCGGTGCGCTCGATGAGGTCGAGCGTGTGCTCGTCCGCGCGGTTCTCCAGGACGTCGTTCAGGAGGTCAGAGAGTGCGCGCAGGCCAACGCGGCACGGCGTGCACTTGCCGCAGCTCTGCGTGGCGCACATGTTGACGTACGCCGCGGTGAACTCCACCGGGCAGGGGGCGAGCGAGCTTACCGCAAGGCGCCGACCAAGCGCCTCGTGCAGGCTGTCCATCACAGCCTGGGCCTCGCTACGCTGCATGACATGAAGCCTAGCCATAAGGTCCTCTCCTTGTCGTTTTCGCCCTTGCTGGGTCCCCTCCCGAAAGGGCGCATAACGATTCGAGTTTCGCTGTTGGCATATAGGCCAGAAACGTAAAATTCTACGAGCGGTACGAAAGGAGGAGTGGACGCCGTTGTCCACCCCTCCAAATGAAACGGTCGATGTCATGCGAGAAGCCCCTGGGCGTCGCATGCAGGCGAGCACCGCTACTGCCGGGAGGCAGGTCCTCCGGTATCGGCCAGCCTCTTCAGGCACCCTCGGATGGCCGCAAGACCCGCCTCGGGCTCATCGGCGCTTGCCACCGAGGCGTCTATCGGGCATTGGCCAGTCCTTTGCGCATTGAGAATCGTGTCCACCTCAAGGTCGCACGTGGCAACAATCCCCCGGTCTACCAGCACCTTCTCTGCCGAGAAGGACATCACCGGGGCATGCACCGCCCTCGGCCCCAAGAGGCAGTACAAAAGCGCGGGCGCCTTCCCCACCACCTTGTCCGCAACGGAGAAGCCCTCGAGGCTGGTGCCAGCGGAGACCCACTCGAGCAAGGGTCGCACGCCCCGCGCCTTGCTCGTGAGCACGGCGTCGCCCTTGACGGCTGCCGCGGTAATTTCGTCCGCCGAGAGGAGCCCGCAGGCACGCGCCATGTCGGCGGCGCCTGGCTCGGGCGTGCTAGTCCCTGCCATGGTGCAGCTCCGCCCGCGTGACCACGCGCATCATGAGGGGAAGGGACACCCACTGGATCACAAGACCGGGGAGCCCCGTCCTGGCCACCGAGAGGACCGTCCCGAAGACGTCGACGCCGGCGCTCCCAGTAAGGGCGGCGAGCAGGGCAAGGACCACGGCGTAGACCACGATGCCCGCGGCCTCGGACACCAGGACCTTCGCAATCCAGGGGAGCCTCTTCGTTGCCAGCAGGCCGCACGCGAGACCAAAGGTCGCGACCTCGGGCACCATAGCCAGAAGCGGCAGGGGGCCGGCGGGCATGCCGGTGAGGGCAAAGCTCACGAGCGGCGCCAACGCGCCGGCAACGAGGCCGGACGCGGGGCCGGCGAGAAGACCCACGGCCATCACGGGAAGAAACATGGGCAGGAGCACCTGGCCCACCGCTGGCCCCAGGCCGAGCGCGGCGCCGAGAACGTGCGCCGCCTGTGGCAGCGCGACGGCCGCGGCAACGGCGACACCCGCGGCAAGCGCGCGTGCGGAGGGGGTCCTCACGACCGTGGCGGAAAGCGTTGCCTCACCAGCGAGACCATTCGAGCTGAGTTGCATGTCGTTCCTCCTTCTGCGTATGGCGCAAGAAGCGCCCTTCTCGGATGCCGCGAGCGGCTTGCAGCAGCGGCACCCCGAGCGAGTTGTCGCTCCCCTACACCCGCGCCAGGGCCTGCTCCACGTCTGCCACGAGGTCGTCGGTTCCCTCGATGCCGCAGCTCATGCGCACCATCGCGGGAGAGATGCCGGCCGCCACCAGCTCCTCGTTGGTCATCTGGCGATGCGTCGAGGACGCCGGGTGCAAACAGCAGCTCCGCGCGTCGGCCACGTGCGTCTCGATGGCAAAGACGCGGAGCCCGGCCATGAAGCGCTCCGCCGCCTCGCGGCCGCCCGCGACCTCGAAGCTCACCACGCCGCAGCTTCCGTTGGGCAGGTACTTCTCGGCAAGCTTGTGGTACGGGTCATCCGGGAGGTCCGGGTAGCGCACGGACGCCACCTTGTCGTTCGCGGAGAAAAACTCCGCCACGGCGCGCGCGTTCTTGCAGTGCTGCGGCACGCGCACGTGCAGGCTCTCGAGGCCGAGGTTCAGGTAGAAGGCGTTCTGCGGGCTCTGGATGCTGCCAAAGTCGCGCATGAGCTGCGACGTTGCCTTGGTGATGTAGGCACTGGCCTGGCCGAACTTCTCGGCATAGACAATGCCGTGGTAGGACTCGTCGGGCGTCGTGAGCCCGGGGAAGCGCTCGGCGTTTGCCATCCAGTCGAACTTGCCCGAGTCCACAATGGCACCGCCCACGCACGCACCGTGGCCGTCCATGTACTTGGTGGTGGAGTGGGTCACGATGTCCGCGCCCCACTCGATGGGGCGGCAGTTGATGGGCGTGGGGAAGGTGTTGTCCACGATGAGCGGCACGCCGTGCGCGTGCGCGGCGGCGGCGAACTTCTCGATGTCGAGAACCGCGAGCGCGGGGTTGGCGATGGTCTCGCCAAAGACGCACTTGGTGTTGGGGCGGAAGGCCGCGTCAAGCTCCTCGGGCGTGCAGTTGGGATCGACGAACGTGCACTCGATGCCCATCTTGCCCAGGGTATGGGCGAGAAGGTTGAAGGTGCCTCCGTAGATGGCGGAACTCGCCACCACGTGACCGCCGGCCTCGCAGATGTTGAAGACGGCGAAGAAGTTGGCCGCCTGGCCGGAGCTGGTGAGCATGGCCGCCGTTCCGCCCTCGAGCGAGGCGATCTTGGCGGCAACGTGGTCGTTCGTGGGGTTCTGGAGACGCGTGTAGAAGTAGCCGGAGTCCTCGAGGTCGAAGAGGCGCCCCATGGCATCGGAGGTGTCGTACTTGAAGGTGGTGGACTGGACGATGGGCACCTGGCGCGGGTCGCCGTTGCCCGGCGTGTAGCCCGCCTGCACGCAGCGGGTCTCGATGCTCCGCTCGCTCATGAGAACTCCTCTCTGCGGTGCGCGCGGGTAACCCCGCGATCACACCATCTCTTCCGGGTGAAACACCTCGTCGAAGCGCTCTGGCGTGAGAAATCCCAGCTCGACGCAGGCATCCCGCAGACTCGTGCCCTCGTCGAAGGCCTTATGGGCGACCTTCGCCGCGTTCTCGTAGCCGATGTAGGGGTTGAGGCAGGTCACCAGCATGAGCGAGCGGTGGAGGTTCTCGTCCATACGCTCGCGGATGGGCTCGATGCCCTTGGCGCAGCGCTCGTCGAAGGAGCGGATGGCGTCGGCCAAGAGGCGGGTCGACTGCAGGAAGTTGTACGCGATGACCGGCATGAAGACGTTGAGCTCGAAGTTTCCCTGGCTGGCAGCGAAGCCGATGGTGGCGTCGTTGCCCATGACCTCGACGGCGACCATGGTCACGGCCTCGCACTGAGTGGGGTTGACCTTCCCCGGCATGATAGAGCTGCCCGGCTCGTTGGCAGGGATGCGGATCTCGCCCAGCCCGCAGCGCGGACCGGAGGCCAGCCAGCGCACGTCGTTGGCGATCTTCATCATGTTGGCGGCAAGCGTGCGGACCGCCCCGTGCGCAAACGCGACGGCATCCTTGCCGGAGAGGGCCGCGAACTTGTTGGGCGCCGAGACGAACGGCATGCCCGTGAGGCGGGCGACCTCCGCGGCAACGGCGGCGTCAAAGCCAGCAGGAGCGTTGAGGCCGGTGCCCACGGCGGTGCCGCCGAGCGCCAGGCGATAGAGGCCGGGCAGCGTGACCTCGAGCTGCTCGCGCGAGTCCTCCAGCAGGCCGCGCCAGCCAGAGACCTCCTGCGAGAAGGCAATGGGCACGGCGTCCTGCAGGTGCGTGCGCCCGCACTTGACGATGCCGGCGCTTCTCTCCTCAAGCTGCCGCAGCGTGGCCACGAGCTGGTAGATGACGGGGAGAAGGTCCTGGGTGATGGCCGTGGCGGCAGCGATGTGCAGTGCCGTGGGGAAGGTATCGTTTGAGCTCTGGCTCATGTTCACGGAGTCGTTGGGGTGCAGGCGCCGCTCGCCGGCGATAGCGTTGCCGCGGTTGGCGATGACCTCGTTGACGTTCATGTTCGACTGCGTGCCCGAGCCCGTCTGCCACACCACGAGCGGGAACTGGTCGTCGAGACTGCCTGCGAGAATCTCGTCCGCCACCTGGGCGATGAGTTCGGCGTCCTTCTCGTCCATGCGGCCGAGAGACGCGTTTGCCAGCGCCGCGGCCTTCTTGAGCACCGCGAACGCGCGGATGATCTCGTGCGGCATGCGCTCGGTTCCTATGGGGAAGTTCTCGTGGCTGCGCTGGGTCTGGGCGCCCCAGAGGGCGTCTGCGGGGACCAGCACCTCCCCCATCGAGTCGTTCTCGCGGCGGTACTCCATGGGCCGTACCTCCTATTCTGCGGGAATCTGGGGGGCAGCGTCGGCGACAGGCGCGGCGTCTTCGGGGGCCACCCCGGTGGCGGCGTCCTCGGGGTTCTCGGCCGGGTCGGTCACTTCGGCGAGAGCGCCTGCCTCTGTCGCCACGTCAGCCTCGAGCGCCGCGCTCTCCTCGAGCGCTCCCGTCTCGGCAGGCACGTCCTCCTCGTCCACCGCCGCCTCGTCCGTGGCCTCGCGGCGCCTCATGCCCGAGACGATGGCCGAGACGACCTCGCTCTGGTCTCGACCGGCCACGCCGAGGTCCGCGCGCACGCCGCGGAAGCGCGGGCTGTGGCGGAACTCGTCTGCCAGCGTCGCGTTGGTGCGCGCGTTGCAGAGGGCGCCCAGGTCGCGCTGGATCTCGTCCATGTACTGGCTCATCTGCGCGCGCTCGTCGCCCAGGACCACCCCCAGGCGGTTGGCCACGTAGTGAAGCTCCTTGGCATCGCGGCGGGCGTCGTAGACGGCGTTGGCGCTGGAGAGGTCAAGCCCAAAGAGCGCCTGGTCAAGGGCGTCAAGCTCCTCGTCAAAGCGGGACCTCAGGTCACCCTCGCCCAGGCCGCGCGCAAGCACGGACTTCTTCCAGCGAAACGCCGAGAGCTCCTCGACCAGGGAGTCGACCTTCTTTACCAGTCCCTTCTTGCGAACCAGCTCCATGAACGAGCTGCGCTCGAGCTTGCGCTCGTGGGCGCACGCAACGGGAAGCAGGCTGTTCTCGCCAAGCTCGCCAGCCTCGACAAGGTCGTCCACCGTCTGGGAGAAGATGTCTATGCCGCGCAGGCGCGCGGTGGCGTCGAGCAGGTTGCGCAGGATCTTGTCGGCACGCTCCGCCTGCTTCTTGGACTCCCAGGGCGAGAGGAACGAGACGAGCGAGCGGAGCCTGCGCACGGCCATGCGAAAGTCGCAGAGGGCGTCGACGTCATCCGGGTTGGCAAAGAAGCGCTCGGCCTCGGCGGCGAGCTCGCCGGCAGAAGCCGTGACCTCCCCCTCGATGGAGACGAGCGAGCCCCACGCGCTGGACTTGGGGCCGTCGACAAACCACAGGAGCGAGGCAGAGGAGGGCAGGGCGGGCGTCGAGCCAGCCGCCTCCCCCTCGGCGGCAGGTGCGGGCTGGGGGAGCTCGAGGGCAATCGCGGCGCCCTTCGACAGCCTGACCTGGCGGCCAAGCAGGTGCGACGCGATGGCGTCGAGCGAGGGCACGTGGCCGACCACGACCACGGTCTCCTCCGGAGTGGTGGCGATCTGGCCGAGAAGGGCGTCATAGTTCTGGTCGTAGAGCGTCTGGTCGACCTCGATGCCGTCGACGCCCAGGACGCTTGCGACGACCTGCGCCGTCTGCATGGCCCGAATCGCGGGGCTCGACCACACGTTTACGTCGTCGTAGTCCTCGAGCAGCGAGAACGTGCGCGGGTATGCAATCTCGAGGGCATGCCGGCCATCCGGCGTGAGCTCGCGGTAAAGGTCCGACGAGTCGTCCTGCGCCTTCTCGGCCTTGCCATGCCGCACGAGAACAAGGGTCCTGACCATGAGACAACCTCCGCAGATGCAACGCTTCCACCTACACGATGAACGCTCTCAGGCGGACAGGGCCGCCGTGGCCGCCCATCCGCATGAGGTTTTAGCATAGCAGTCCCCCATGACGCCGACGTTAACCATGGGGTTCGACGGTCGGCCGAATTGGGTGGACGCAAGAGGGCAGCGAGGGGCAGCGGCGCCAGCACGCGAGGAACTTCTTGGCGCACGGGGGTCGAATGGATAACATAACGATGGCCCTGCATCTTCAAGATTCGAAAACCACCCGAAACGCAGTTTTGCTACCATAAAGATGCAACCTTGAGTCAGAAAATGAGGGGAGCGGTCAAATGAATCGGGAAACGGTAACCGCGCACAGCAAGAACCTCGGCAAAGACATGAGCATCCGCGTCTACGGCGAGTCCGGATGGCCCATCGTCGCATTTCCCATCCAGGACGCCATGAGCGACTGCTACGAGCAGTTCGGCATGGTCGACGCGATGAAGGACTACATCGAGGGCGGTAAGGTCCAGCTCTTTGTCCTCGACTCCGTGGACGCCGAGGGCTGGTCGGACCGCGGCGGTGACAACGTCCTGCGCGTCAAGGTGATCGAGGCGTTCTACAACTACGTGTGCGAGGAGGTCGTCCCCTTCGTCCACGAGCGCAACGGCTCCGACCTGCGCCCGCTCACCATGGGCTGCTCGCTGGGCGCCACGCACGCCCTTGTCGCCTTCCTGCGCCGCCCGGACCTCTTCCAGGGCGTCATCGCGCTCTCCGGCGGCTATGACGCGCAGTTCTTCTTTGGCGACTGGATGAACACCACCCTCTACTTCAACTCGCCCGTCCACTTCCTGCCCAACACCCCGCACGACCACCCCTACATCGACCTCTACAACAGGCGTGAGATCGTTCTGTGCTGCGGTCAGGGCGCGTGGGAGGAGGAGGGCCTGCGCACCGAGCACATCGTGGACGACGCGTTCCGCGCGCTGGGCGTCGACGCCTGGTGCGACTACTGGGGCAACGACGTAGACCACGACTGGCCCTGGTGGCAGAAGCAGATCCAGTACTTCCTCCCCTATGTGCTGGACGAGGCCAAGAAGTACCACGCCGAGGAGGTCGCCGAGGCGGCGAAGAACGCCCCGGCCAAGCCCGTGACCGCGAAGAAGCCCGCTGGCACCAAGGCCACGCGCACGTCTCGCGCGAAGGCGACGGCCAAGAAGGCACCTGCGACGAAGGCTGCGCCGGCTGCCAAGGCAGAGCCCGCGACCAAGGCGGAGCCCGCGACCAAGGCAGCGCCCGCCACGAAGAAGGAGCCCGCCGCGAAGGCAGCGCCCGCCACGAAGAAGGCTGCGGCCCCCAAGGCAGCGCCCGCAAAGGCGGCGGCCAAGAAGGAAGAGCCCAAGGTCGAGAAGACCGCACCCGCAAAGAAGGCTGCACCCAAGGCCGTCCCGGCAGCAAAGTCAGCTCCCGCAAAGAAGGCAGAGAAGCCCGCTGTAGCGAGCACCGCGACCAAGACCAAGGCGCCTGCAAAGGCCACGGCCGAGAAGCCCGCCGCGAAGGCCGAGCCCGCCACGAAGGCCGAGCCCGCAAAGAAGCCCGCCGCCAAGAAGACCACGCGCTCTCGCAAGTCGACCCGCTAGCAGCACAAACCCCACCGGCAACACAAGGCGAGGCAGGAGAAGTTCCTGCCTCGCCTTTCTCGTGCCCCCCTCACGCGCCCACTCCCCTCCGTCCCCCCCCTTTCTTTATCGGTATCTGTGAATCGGAGGTCGCATTTGCCCAGTTGACGAGGAACCCTTTTCACAGATACCGATAAAGAAGGAGAGGGGGACGGAGGAGAGGGAGAGAGGAAGGCCTAGAGACTCCAGACGCAGGAGCGCTCGGGCTCCACTCCCAGTCCCGCCCGTCGCGCGTTCACGCGCACGGAAAGGCTGCCATCTGCCGGCACCTCGCACGTTGCAGTTGCGTCGTTGCTCCAATCACGCAGTACGCCAGTCACGTTGCCGTCCGCGTCACACAGGCAGAATTGATACTCCACGTGCACGTTCGTTCCGCAGTACGGCGTCGCCTCAAGCGACGCAACGCCATCCTTAACGCTTCCGTCAAGCGTCACCGCCGAGATGTAATCAACCGAAGCCAGATAAGAAGCCCAATCCTCATACGAGTAGGACAATTCAGACACGTCCTCGTCGGCATCAAGGCGCCCCAGGTAGTCAGCGAGCGTAGCCGAGAAGCCTTCGGCGCCCGTGGCGTTGAGGTGCTCCCCATCGGCGAAGTCCTCGTCGGTTGGCGCGTAGCAGCTGCGCTTGAGAAGATTCGCGTCGAGAAAGACGCCGCCTGCCGCCTGAACCAGGTCACGCATGCGCGCCATCTGCTCGGGGTACGCGTCACCATAACAAAGCACGTTGAACGCAGGCCTCGGGGTCACCACCACGACGAGCTGAGCGCCATTCTCATGGCAGACGTCGGCGATCCTCTGCAGCATCCCCATGTTCTCGTCCGTGAAATCCGCGATTGCATGGCTCGTGGTGGACATGGACGCCTTGGCGTTGCTCGTGTCCAGCAGGTAGTCGTAGTTGCCGTACCCCTTGCCAACATAGGTCCAGCCAGGCTCGCGCGCCCCCGCCGCCTCGATGGGAGTCGTTCCGTCGAGGCGCATGCGCAGGTTGTTGGCAACCCCCTGAATCCCGCCCTTCTCGTGCGCAAGCGTCCAAGGGAAGAGGACTTCCAGGAACTTCGAGCTGGTGAGGTATCCAGAACTCGTGAGCAGTCCAACGTAGTCACCAACCGCCTTGGGCAGCGATTCGTAGGCCGCCTTGGTCTGGACGTACGTGACGTTGGCTTTGTCCCAGGTGCCAAGCGACATGGTCTCGTAGTCAAGGCCGAGAATAACCCGCCTCACCTTATGACCCGAGAGGGCTTCCCTTACGGCAAGGTAGCTGTCCTCAAGCGGTTGGGCGGGCGTCGCAAGCGTAAAGGTGCTGGTACCAAGGGTGTCATCGAGAACGTTTGGATCGATGGCACGCTGCGCCGTCGACGAGCCAACTATCACGGTGTCGATGCTCTTGTCGGCTGCCGAGAAGTACTCGGACCACACGACCTCGCTCGTGGAGCCATAGGGATAGAGCGCATAGACGAGAAGGACGTCCAGCCCAACAGCTATGGCAACGATGACCAGGGTCTCGACAATGCGGCGCAGCACGCTCCGCTGCCCCTTGGGGGCGCTCTCTCCCGCCTTTCTCGATGTCACTGAATGCCTCCTCCGGCACGTACAGACAGTGCAAGCAGCGGTGCCCGCGCACCTAGTGCGCCAACCCCTGCAAACAGTAGCGTTCGTAGTCCGCCGTGGAGCCAACCTGGCGAGCGCAGACCATCACCTGGCCGCGCGACCCCTGCGGAACGTCGCAGCTGTCCGCGCTGCTCCAGTCCTGCAGGACCGTCGTGCCGCCGTCCTCCCCAACCAGCAGGAACCGATACTCCACCTGGACGTCCGTGCCGGTGTAAGCCTGGGCGGTCACCGTGGCGGTGCCGTCATCGCCCACATCGAGCCGGGAGACAATGGCGGAGAGGTGCTTGATCGATGACAGGTACTGGTCCCAGCGATCGTAGGAATACGAAAGGGCGCCAATGTCCTGCCCAGCATCGAGCGCCTGGAGGACGCTCGCGAACGCCTGCGAGAAGCGCGTGGCGCCAGTGCGGTTGAGGTGCTCGCCGTCGCCAAAGTCGGCATCCAGGGGGCTGTAGGCCTCGGAGCGCAGCAGGTTGGCGTCAACGAAAGTGCCGCCGCCCTGCTCGACCACCCGCTGGAGGCGCGACATCTGCTCGGGGTACTTCTCGCCGTAGACCAGCACGTTGAACGCCGGACGCGGCGTCACCACCACCACGAGCTGCACGCCGCTCTCGCGGCACAGGCGGGCGATGTCCGCCACCTGGTTGAGGCAGGCCTCCTTGAAGTCGCTCGTCCCGTGGATGGCGACGGATGTCTCCTTGCGCGCGAGGGAGTAGTCGAGGACGCCGTCGTAGTTGCCGTAGCCGCGGCCGTAGTAGGTCCAGCCGCCGTTCACGACCTTCGCAGCCTCGAGCGTGCCGTCCCCGCTCAGGCGCTCGCGCACGTTTGCGGCGACGCTTCCGGGATCGAGCTTGACGTGGTTGTAGCCCCATGGGAACAGGGCGCACAGCGAGTCCGCCCTGCGGACGAAGGAGGGGCTCACGAGGAGCCGCCAATAGTCCGCGACGGCCTGGGGCAGGGGCTCGCCGTCCATCTTGGCTCGGGCGAAGGCAACGTGCGACCCTGCCCAGTTGTCAAACGAGAGGGACTCGTAGTCCACGCCGAGAATGACGCGGCGCACGTGGTGGTCGCGAATCGCCTGCTCGGCGGCAGTGTACGAGTCGTCCAGCGGCTGCGCGGGCGTTGCCATGGAGAAGGTGCTGGTGCCAAGCGCGGCGTCGAGGACCTGCGGGTCGAAGGCGCGCTGCGAGGTCGAGGAGCCCACCACGACGGTGTCGATGCCCTCCCCCGCCGCGGCGCGGTACTCGCTCCACATGACGCTCGAGAGCGAGCCATACTGCTCGAGGGCAAAGGAGCAGATCACGTCCATCGCCACGATGACCGCGATCACGACGAGCGTCTCGACGACCCTCCTACGCCAACCACGCGGGGAGGAGGCGTCGCCGCGGGCATGCTTCTCCCTAGAAGTTGGCATACATGAATCCCCCCGCAGCGTTCTGGGTGAGGAAGCTCGCGATCACGATGAGGCCGATGACCGCAGAGTAGAACAAGCCGCGCGCGACGCAGTTCCAGCCGAGGATGCGCTCGGACACGTCCACGCCGCGCTCCTGCGCGAGGCTCACGACAAAGACAAAGAGGCAGGCCACGGCCGAGAAGGCCATGAACTTGAGGTCCGAGTCGCGCACGCCGGCCTGCATGAGCCACAGGTAGAACTGCTGGGGCGCGAAGTTCGTGAACGTGTTGCGCAGGCAGAGCAGGCTGTCGCCGAAGTCGTAGATGCGGTCGAAGTACCAGCCGAGGTTGACCACGAGGAAGGTGCGGAGGACGCAGAACGCGCGGCGGGCGCGCGAGCCCGTGTCCACGCGCAGCGCGGCGTTCGCGCGGCGGAAGGCCGGGGCGAGCAGGTCCGCCAGCGCGATCACCAGGCCGTTGTAGAGGCCCCAGGCGACGTAGTGGGGCTCCGCCCCGTGCCAGAGGCCGACGATCAGGAACACCAGGACGTTGGCCGCGCAGGCGGGAAGGGTCCTTCCCAGGTGCTCGCCCAGGCGCGAGGCGCGGGCGCCGAGGGCCCTCATCGGGCGCGAGACCGCGAACGGGAAGAACACGTAGTCGCGCATCCAGGCGCCGAGCGTCACGTGCCAGCGGCGCCAGAAGTCGGCGAGCGAGACCGAGAAGTACGGGCGGCGGAAGTTCTCTGCCATGCGCACGCCGAAGAGCGAGGAGGCCGCCTCCACCATGTCGATGCCGCCGGAGAAGTCGCCGTACTGCTGGGCCGAGTAGAGCAGGACGCCGAAGGCGACGACGCTGCCGGGGATGCCGGGGGTGACGTTGGAGAAGATCTGGTCGATGGTGCCAACGAGCATGTTGGCGATCGCGTACTTCTTGAGCGCGCCATAGCCAAAGCGCAAGAGAGACCGGCGCACGGGCACGTCCTTGGCGGAGTGCCCCTCGAGCAGCTGCGGCCCGAGGTCGGCGTACCGGTTGATGGGGCCCTGGATGACCTGCGGGAACCAGGAGACGAAGAGCAGGTGCTTGAGGGGGTTTCGCTGCGGCTCGAAGCGGCCGTTGTAGGCGTCCACGAGGTAGGAGACGGCCTGGAAGGTGTAGAAGGAGATGCCGAGCGGCAGCACCAGCCCCAGGCTCGCGGGCGAGGCGGCGAGCCCCACCTCGAAGAGCAGGACGTTCCAGTACTTGAGGTAGGCGAGCATACCGAAGCAGGCCAGGAGCGCGGCCGCCAGCACCGCGCGGCGGCGGCGGTCCCAGGCGGCCCTCACGGCCCTCCTCGCCGCGCGGTCCGGGGCGGCGGCGCGCTCCTCCCTGCACCTCTCGCCCATGCGCGCGAGCGCCAGGGGCGCCGCCCAGGTGACCGCGGCGCAGGCAAGCATGTAGGCCAGCGTCTGCCAGCGGCCCACCAGGCAGTAGAAGGCGAGGCTCGCGGCGAG
>Ga0256406_1005999_pt1 | contig 12518 bp, 9 predicted proteins | sample RumenRJG_03DNA_FD_185986 | JGI IMG/M metagenome (GOLD analysis project Ga0256406, IMG submission 185986) | Bovine rumen microbial communities from Lethbridge, Alberta, Canada - RJG_03 | ecosystem: Host-associated > Mammals > Digestive system > Stomach > Rumen | place: Canada: Alberta | collected...
AAAAATGATAATTCCTTTGCACAGATTAACACTAGGGGTGATTATCTGGGGTATAAACAGCCAACATCGACGATAAGTTAGGAAACTTTAACAAGTGTGCTTGAACACTCTCTGCAATGCGGGTTAAATAGCCGGAAACACAAAAGACAAAAAAAATTTGGTTATTGAACATAAATTTATTACCTTTGCACACCGATAATTGTCCTATGGTGTAATGGTAGCACTACAGTTTTTGGTTCTGTCAGCGGTGGTTCGAATCCGCCTGGGACAACTTAAAAAGCTGAATCGCCAGTTGGCGATTCAGCTTTTTTATTTCTAGAAAATCTAGAGTCTCTAGAAAATCCAGAATCCCTAGAAATTCTAGAAAGCCCCCCTCCCCATAACCCGTTGAAAACTGTGGATAACCTTGTGGAAAACGCTGTTGATAAAATAGGGCTTTTCCACAGCCCCCAACCCGACAGCCTGGAGCTGTGGATAATCCATACGTTATGAAACGCTTTTCCCAGCGTTATCAACAATCCACACTTATCAACAATTATCAACTTTTACTTATCCACACACTTCATAAGACTGTGGATAACGCCGTAAATCGTTGTATCTCATCAAGAAGATATCCCTCGCAGGGTTGGATAACCAAGTGATAAGCGTGGATTGGAAAATATAAGACAATCGAGGAAGAAGATATCAACTTATCCACAAAACATCATCATACTCATATTTATTTTCTATTTAAAAAAAAGAAATAATAAGATAATAATAAATTGTGGATAACTCTTTTCGTGATAGGCTATTCGCCACCGCTCGCCCTAACACCGAAAAAAACAAACAACTTTATTTTGTTCTTCGCCCTTTTTGCATTATCTTTGCAAAAAAAGCAAGGATATGCTTGGACATCCTTATTGGCAAGATGAATACTGGCTTTACATCATCCAGCTTTTCAAAACTAAGCCGGAAGGCGTGAAACACCTTTACTCGCGCCAACTTGTAGACCTTAGCCTGGAGCTGCACATTGAGCCCTCGTACATCTATCGGCAGATGATGCGCCTGAGGCATATCGATGACAGGAAACTCCAGACGCTATGGGACAAGTATGCCCATAGACCGAAAAAACTCGCCCGCATGGTCAGCACCCTGCGCAGCATGAGAGGTTTCGGTATGGGCGACGCATTCTATAATGGTGTGGAAGTAGGCGTTAAATGGGAACGGACTTTCAAGCCCTTGGAAGCCGACCCGCGTCTGACGCTCCTGATGCTCATCATCATTCTCGATCTGTACTTCCGTCTGACGCCCAACACCATGGTTGAGGATACGCCCGAGATTGTTGAGCTGGCTGCGCTCATGAAGATAGAGCCGTCGCTTGTCGTTGATGTACTGCGCACTTTTCTTTGTTGCGACCCCTATCTGAATTATGTTCCCGAAATGGATAACAAACTTGTCGCGCCTTGCAGTAAGATATGGAATGAGTATGCCAACCTTGAGCCTCAGGAACTCGAGGGACAGGCCGAACAGATGAAATACTATTTTAAATAATCAAACGTCGTGGCTCAAAAATTAATTCAAACCCAAACACAACAACAGACCCAGCAATTACGACTCACCCAGCAGCAGCTCCTCAATGTCAAACTTCTCGAGATGCCCATCAACAAGCTTGAAGACAACGTGAAAGCCGAGATGGACGACAATCCCGCCCTGGAGAAGGACTATGATGCCGACGAGGGCAATGAGGGATTCGACACCGACGACGGCGGTGGCGAGAACGACACTGAGGGCGAGACCGAGGAAGAACGCGATGAGCGCTCTGAGCGCGAGGACGCTCTCGACCAGGCGCTCAGCGACATGGGAAGCGACGACGATATGCCTGAAGTCTACCATTACAACAACAACGACAACGCCGACTATGAGGAAATGGTCTATGGCGACACGACTTCGTTCTACGACAAACTGAAGGAGCAACTCGACATGGAGCCCCTCTCACAGAAGGAGCACGACGTGATGGAGTATCTCATCGGATCGCTCGACGACGACGGGCTCCTGAGAAAGGATTTGGACACTATCTCCGACGAACTGGCCATCTATCAGAATATCGATGTCGACACGCCCACCCTTGAAAAGATGCTCCACCGGTTGCAACAGTTCGACCCCGCCGGCATTGGCGCACGGTCGCTGCAGGAATGCCTGCTGCTACAGATTGAGCGCAAGCCAAAGGGATATATGCGGGCATTGATGAGGGAGGTGATCACCAATTATTTCAAAGAATTCACCCACAAGCGCTGGGATAAAATCAATGAACAGCTGAAACTCACCGATGTCCAAAGCCAGGCCCTTCAGCGAGAATTGTACAAGCTCAATCCGAAACCTGGGTCGTCGATGGGAGAGACCGAGGGCAGAAATATGCAGCAGGTGACGCCCGACTTCATCGTCAACACCGACGATGATGGCCGCGTGACGTTCTCCATCAACTATGGCGACATCCCCAGTCTGAAGGTCAGCGACTCCTTCGCGCAGATGGTCGACACCTACCGCAACAGCAAGAAGACCATGAGCCGCAGCGACAAGGAAGCGCTGCTCTATGCCAAGGAGAAGGTGGACCATGCCAACAGCTTCATCGAGGCCATGAAGGAGCGCCGCCACACGCTCTACGTGACGATGAAAGCCATCATCGAATGGCAGAAAAAATACTTCCAAGATGGCGATGAAACGGAGCTGCGACCCATGAAACTGAAGGATATTGCCGAGAAAACGGGACTCGATATCTCCACCGTTTCGCGCGTGAGCAACCAGAAATACGCCCAGACACGCTGGGGAATATTCCCGCTCAGGTTTTTCTTCACCAATGGCTTCAAGGCCGACAATGGTGAGGAACTCGTCACGAAGAAACTGAAACTAGCATTGAAAGATATCATCGACCACGAAGACAAGACCAAGCCCTTCAACGACACGGAGCTGATGGACCGCATGGCGGCAAAAGGCTACCAGGTGGCGCGCCGTACGATTTCCAAATACCGCGAACAGATGGGCATCCCCGTGGCTCGACTGAGAAAGTAAACCTGTCTATGAAAGAAAAGAACATTATCCTTACGGCACGCGTGCTGAGCATGATTTTCACGCCGTTCTATCTGCCCCTGGTGGCGATGGTGGCGCTGTTTATCTTCAGCTATCTCAGCATTCTCGACTTGGGCTATAAGCTCATTGTCCTGACATTGATCTATGCCATGACCATTCTGCTGCCTACGCTGCTCATCCACGTCTATCGCAACTATCAGGGATGGACGTCGAGAGAACTGGGCGTGAGGGAGCGGCGCATGATACCTTATATTATAAGTATCATCTGCTATTTTCTCTGCTTCTATGTGATGAACATGTTCCACATGCCCGCCTTCATGGGTTCCATCGTCGTGGCAGCGCTCTGCATCCAGATTGTTTGTGCCATCATCAACATCTGGTGGAAGATCAGCACCCACACGGCAGCCATCGGCGGCTTCTTCGGCGCGCTCTCGGCCCTGTCGTTCATCTTCGACTTCAATCCCATGTGGTGGCTCTGCCTCATTCTGCTGCTGGCCGGACTCGTGGGTACGAGCCGCATGATACTGCGCCAGCACACGCTCTCCCAGGTTGTGCTGGGCTTTCTCACGGGAGCCTTCGTGGGCTACGTCATGTTCTTCACACCCATTATTTATTGAAAGAGACAATTAAAACAATGATAGAAATGAAACCATTAGTAAGTATCATCATGGGCTCCACGAGCGACATGCCCGTCATGGAGAAAGCTATGAAATGGCTCAACGACAACGCCATTCCTTTTGAAGTCAATGCCCTGTCGGCCCACCGCACACCCGATGCCGTAGAGGCCTTTGCCAAGGGCGCCAAGGACCGCGGCATCAAGGTCATCATCGCAGGTGCCGGCATGGCTGCCGCACTGCCCGGCGTGATTGCCGCCTCTACACCGCTGCCCGTCATCGGCGTGCCCATCAAGGGAATGCTCGACGGTCTCGACGCAATGCTCTCCATCATCCAGATGCCACCGGGCATCCCTGTGGCTACAGTGGGAGTGAACGGCGCTCAGAATGCCGCCATCCTCGCTGCCGAGATGATTGCCCTGGCCGACGAGGATGTTGCCAAGAAGGTGGAGGCATGGAAAGCCGGACTCGGACAGAAGATAGAGAAGGCCAACAAAGAACTTGCTGAGGTGAAGTATGAGTTCAAATGTAATTGATTTGTTCAATTATCACCGCCATCCCACGTCGGCTGTCAGAGTGGGCAGCATCGGTATTGGCGGTGATAATCCCATACGCCTGCAGTCGATGACGACCACCAGCACCGACGACACGGCCGGTTCGGTGGCCCAGGCTGAGCGCATCATCAAGGCTGGAGGAGAACTCGTCCGACTGACGACGCAGGGCTCGCGCGAGGCCGAGAACCTGAAGAACATCAGTGCCGGCATCCGTGCCGACGGCTTCAATACGCCTCTCGTGGCCGACGTGCACTTCAATCCGCACGTGGCCGACGTGGCTGCGCTCTATGCCGAGAAGGTGCGCATCAATCCGGGAAACTATGTCGACCCCGCGCGGAAGTTCATCAAGAAGGAATATACCGACGAGGAGTATGCCCAGGAACTGAAGAAGATAGAGGAGCGCTTCGTGCCCTTCCTCAATATCTGCAAGGAGCACCACACCGCCATCCGCATCGGCGTGAACCACGGCTCGCTCTCCGACCGTATCCGCAACCGCTACGGCGACACGCCCGAAGGCATCGTGGAGAGCTGTATGGAGTTTCTGCGCATCTGCAAGAAGGAGCATTTCGACGATGTCGTCATCAGCATCAAGGCTTCCAACACGGTTGTCATGGTGCTTAGCGTGCGTCTGCTTGTGGCCACGATGGAGAAGGAAGACATGCACTATCCGCTCCACCTTGGCGTCACCGAGGCTGGTGAGGGCGAGGACGGCCGCATCAAGAGCTGCGTGGGCATCGGTGCGCTGCTGGCCGACGGCATAGGCGACACCGTGCGCGTTTCGCTCTCCGAGGAGCCTGAGGCCGAAATTCCGGTGGCGCGTCATCTGGTGGACTACATCGGACGCAAGGCCGGACAGCAGTATGTGCCGGGTATAGAGTGCCCGAAATTCGACTGGCTGCGGCCCCAGCGCCGACCGACGAAGGCCGTGGGGAACATCGGTGGAAATCACGTCCCTGTAGTAATCAATTCCAATGAGGGCGACAAGGCCGACTATATCTATGTGGGCAGCAAGCTGCCTGAGCAGTTGGATGCCCAGAAACGCTACATCGTAGATTTCAATGTCTATGGCGAGATGGCACAGAAAGGCAACGTGCCCGACAATGTCTTCCCCATCTTCCCCGTCACGGCCATGCCGCTGGTGGGAGCCATCCAGGCCAAGCTGAAATTCCTCGTCCTTCAGTTCGGCACGCCTTCTGAGGAATATCTTGCCTGTCTGAAGAGTCATCCCGAGGTGGTGGTGGTCTGCGTGAGCAATCATCAGAACCGTCTGGGTTGCCAGCGGGCGCTGGTGCATGAGATGATGAATGCCGGCGTGGAGAATCCCGTAGTCTTTGCCCAGATGTATCAGTTGCACGATAAGGAGGAGTTCCAGCTTCGTGCCGCAGCCGACATGGGCGCGCTGATGATCGACGGTCTCACGGATGGTATTTGGCTGCTCAACGACGGCAATATCTCTCCCTATGATATAGAGGAGACGGCCTTCAACATCCTGCAGGCAGCACGTCTGCGCATGTCGAAGACGGAGTATATCAGCTGTCCGGGCTGCGGTCGTACGCTCTACGACCTGCGTTCTACGATTGCCCGTATCAAGGAGGCCACGAAGGATATGGACGGACTGAAGATTGGCATCATGGGATGCATAGTCAATGGTCCGGGTGAGATGGCCGATGCCGACTACGGCTATGTTGGAGCCGGAGTCAACCGCGTGAGTCTCTATCGCCGTCAGGTCTGCGTGGAGAAGAATATCCCGCAGGAGGTGGCCGTGGAGCATCTCCTTGCGCTTATCAAGGCTGACAGAGAGGCGAATTAACTTATTAAGAGCCTCTATACAATAATGCCTCTATTTCTCCTGGGGCGGGAGAGATAGAGGTATTTTTCTTTTTATGGGGGGTATGGGGTGGATGGGGGATAATGAGACTATTGACGGAGCAGATTGAGCTTTGCGTCCGGCTTCATCACGTTGTGCACCTTCTCGGTATACTCAGCCAGCTTGACGTTTACGCTTGATGCGATGTTCTCAACGTTGTCGCCAACCTCGATGGCGTAGTCGCCGGCATTGCCGAGCCACTGGCTGTTGGCCTCGTCGAAGCTGGTCAGATCGCGGCGGTCGAGCGTGATGTTGAGCGTCTGGCTCTCACCCGGCTTCAGCGAGCGGGTCTTGGCGAATCCCTTCAGCTCGCGCTTGGGCTTCTCGATGTTGCCTTTAGGAGCGCTCACGTAGATCTGGGCCACCTGCTTTCCGGCTGTCTTGCCCGTGTTGGTCACCGTTACGCTGACGTTCACCTTGTCGCCCTTGGCCGATGCCTTGAGGTTGGAGAACTTGAAGGTGGTGTAGCTCAATCCGTATCCGAAGGGATAGGCCACGGTCTTGCCGAAGGTGTCGAAGTAGCGGTAGCCCACATAGATGTCTTCCTCATGGTTGGAATAGTTGACACCTTTCATATAGCCACCAGCAAACTTGTCGGTAAAGTTATAGTAATCGGGAGTTTGCGGGAAGTTAGTGGTTGAAGGAACATCGTAGGCAGAGATAGGCCAGGTCATTGTCAGGTGACCGGAAGGATTCACCTTGCCCGTCAGCACGTCGGCTACAGAGTTGCCGCCTTCCTCTCCCGGCTGCCAGGCCACGAGGATGGCATCCACGGCGTCGCGCCAGGAGGCTGTCTCCATCACAGACCCGCTGTTGATAATCACCACCACGGGTTTCCCAGCCTGATGGTAGACGCTGCTCACGCGGTCGATCATCGACTTTTCGTCTTCGTTGAGATTGAATTCGGTCTTGATGTCGCGGTCCATGCCCTCACCGGCCTGACGTCCAATCGTGATGATGGCTGCGTCGGCCTCACGGCAGGAAGCCTCTGCGCAACGGCGGCTGATTTCAATCTCCGGGAGCTTGGGCTGTCCCTGGTCGAGAAACCACATCTCCGGATTCTTGTCGGCCTTGAGCTTTAGTTTGGCATAGGCGATGTAGCTCTCATAGATATCGGTGAGCTGCTGGGTTGTTTCAACGCCCACGTTCTTCAGTCCTTGTTTCATATCCACGACATAGGGCACGTTGACGCAGCCTGAGCCGAGTCCACCGCTGAGAAAGTCGTAGGAGTTGACGCCGAAGAGGGCTACTTTCTTCATCTTAGTCAAGGGCAGTGTAGCCACGCCTTTATCCGAAATACTGTTTTTCAACAGCACCATTCCCTCGGTAGAGCTTTGTCGGGTCACCTCTGCGTGTGACTTGAGATCGGGTTTGTTGCTGAACTGATAGCCATGAAACTTGGGTGTTTTGACGATATATTCCAACACGCGTTTCACTTCCCGGTTGAGAACTTCTTCAGATAGCTTTCCTTCTTTCACCGCCTGTACAATCTCCTCAGCCTGCTTTCCATAGCCGGGCATGAGCAATTCGTCGCCTGCATCCGGTTCGGTCCATGTGGGAAGGTCGGGACGGATGCCTATCCAGTCGGTCATCACAATGCCGTCGAAGCCCCACTCATCGCGTAGAATGGTGGTGAGCAGTTCCTTGTTGTTCTGTGCGTAGACGCCATTGATGCGGTTGTAAGACGCCATTAGCGTCCAGGGATGACTATTGCGCACCATTTTCTCGAAGCCGCGCAGATAGAGCTCGCGCAGTGCCCGTTGGCTGAGTCGCTCATTCACTCGCGTACGGTCGCTCTCTTGAGAGTTTACGGCAAAGTGCTTGGCACTTACGCCGACCCCTTGGCTTTGGATGCCCTTCACCATGGCTGTGCCGATAATGCCTGTAACGATGGGATCCTCACTGTAGTATTCAAAGTTGCGGCCGCAGAGTGGACTGCGGTGGAGGTTCATGCCCGGGCCCAACACCACGTCGCATCCATATTCCAAGGTCTCGTTACCGATGCAACGCCCCACTTGTTCCACAAGTTCTGTATTCCACGTTGAGGCCAGACAGGTGCCGATGGGGAATCCTGTGGCGTAGAAAGTCTGGTTTGTGCCCTCGCGAGTGGGATCAATGTGTACTCCGGCTGGGCCGTCGGTAAGCACCGTGGAAGGGATACCCAGACGGGGAATGGCTACTGTGATGCCGGCAGCTCCGGCCACGAGGCGCTTCTGATGGCCAAGCATGGCGCCTGAGCCCACAAAGCCGCTGTTGCCGCCGCCCACAAGCATCTGGGCTTTCTCCTCTGTTGTCATCGCGTTGATAACTTCGTCTATGTTGTCGGCCCGCAATTGAGGAGCGCTCTGAGCCGACATACCTGTTGAAAACAGGGTAGACAGAATGAAGACTGATAGTTTTAAACTTTTCATTATAGTTGATAAGATGATAGATAATTTGTTGTATGGCAAAGGTAAGAAATTATTTTTATAATCTCTGCGTAAATGTTAGTTTTTTATAATCATCTTTTTACTGAAGGAACAGTTGATTATTGACTGATAGGACAGGACACAAAAAAAGGAGGTTTAGACCTCCTTTCTATTTGTTATTGTCCTTTACAATGAGAATTGGACGTTGATCATCAGTTCACGGGGACGGAGCCAGTAGCGATTGGTAAAGATCCCTACACCACTGTAGGTGGTCTCTTCATAAGTTTTCTTGTTGAAGAGATTGCGGAGCGAGGCCGAGATTCTGATCTTTTTTATGCGCCACGTCATTTTGGCATCTGCAAGAAGCGTGTTAGCGGATGGAGAATTCTGTATTTCGTTGTGATACAATACGCCCGACAGTGAAAGGTCTACGTTTCCGATTGTGGAGATGAGCGTCAGCCGTTGTGTCCAGTTGGCAAGTGTTTTCGTCCAGTCTCCACCGGTTTTACTGCGGTTGAAGGAGAAGTCGCCTTTATAGTCTATCTCCATCCACGAGGTCGAGAACACCAGTTCCGGGCTGAACGCATAGGATGTATAGCGATAATCGATCATCTTGCCAGCCGAATATTGCTCTCCCTTGGAATAGTTGCCATTTAGAGAGAGAGTGGTCTTGAGGTGGATGGCTTTCCATCCTTTCGACAAGTAGGCCGAGCCGTTGATATTGTCGCTATGGGAATTGTGGCGCATCCAAGCATAATTGTAGTTGCCGTCGTTGATGACCATGTCCATGGCCGCACTGTTCCAAATACGCGAGGCGCTGACTTTGAAGTTGGAGAAAAACTGGTAGATGGCCCGTTTATAGTTGTATCCAAATGATGACAGCAGTGACCGGGTACGGGGAATGAAGTCGGGGGCATCCATCCAGGTGCGGTAATCGGTGCGGCGATGGCTGATGGCAAGATCATTCCACGCTGAGGTGCTTTCATTGTAGCTCAGCAATAGATTCCAGTCGGAGCGGTTGCCATAGTCGCGGTTGATGTATACTGATCCTTGGGGCAGGAGCTGAGTAGATCCTTGATGGGTGAACCGCTTCAAAGTAATGGCGGGGAAAAACGAAATTCTCCAGTCTTCGTCCTTATAATAGCATGAGGGAGTGAGTGCTCCTTGCAGCAGAACATTGTTTTCGTGGGCTACATTCAGGTTTTCTGCCTCAAGCCGCAGCCCATTGTCCGTGTGCCACTTACCATACTGTCGGTTCCATGACAATGAGTGAGACGTGTGCCAAAGGTTGTTGGTCAGTTCATCGGAATAGGGATGAAGGGTTGCAGAGGCGGAATCGTTCTGCTGTGTTAAATGGAATTTATCTTTAGCGTAGTTGTAGTCGAGGGTAGATTTCCATTCCACGATGTTTCTTCCTAAGGTATATGTCTGGTTGATGGCAGCCGTCAGGTTCACCTGCGGAGTGGTAATCTTTTGGGTCAGACCTTCGGTATAGTCGGTAATTCCGTCGTCCTGGCTGGCGTTGGCCTTGACGACAATGTTGCCGTAGTGGCTTTCGGCATTAATACGGTGGTTGTAGTCTAAGGAGAAGGCGTCCTGCCGAAGGAGCAAATGACGGTCTTCGGTTGTTTGTGTGGGGCTCTGTCCACCGAGAAAATATTGTGAGATGTTCTGTGTGTGCTGTCGGATGACGTTGCGGTTGTAGCTCACAGAGAAGCTGTTCTCCTCGTCGTTATTGCCTTTTGTCAGATAGTCGAGGCTGTAGGCCTGCGAGGTGTTCCTGCGCAGCCGCTCCGCGTCGATGGGTGCCTGGAGAGCAGGGGCTGAGTACCATTGGGGCATCGTAGGGGTGGAGGCAAAGTCGAAGGCATCGTAGAAAATCGAGAACTGGTTGCTGAGATCACGTCCCGAACGGTCGTACTGTACGGTAGTTTCCATTTGCCGCTTCTTTCCGATCTGCATTCCCACCGCATCACCGCCCACATGGGTGGGGTCGTCGGCAAGAAGATAGGGTCTGAGCGTGGTGAAAAACTGGTCGCGGGCCGAGTCTTTCAGCACGATGTTCATGCCGATGTCGTCGGTGAATACCCGGTTGCGCAAAGCCTTTACCGGTTGATCGTGCTCCACCACCTCAGCCTTCTTCACGTCCTTGGCGCGGATGTTGTCGGTGAGTTTGTTGTATTGTCCTTTGCTGAGGTCGAGTCCCTCCACGGTGAAGCGGTTGATGGCCTGTCCTTTGTACTTTATCTGCCCGTTTTTCTCCACGTCCACACCGGGCAATTTCTTGAGCACGTCCTTCAGGTTGTTGTCGCGGGCGGTTGTGAATTTGGTCAGGTCGTAGACGATCGTGTCGCGTCGCATCGACACGGGTGGCCCCTGCACCTTCACTTCCTTGAGCTGAAAAGCCTGCTGAGCCAGCCTGATGGTGTTGTCTTTGCCCACAGGCTGCCGGTGTTTGGCATATCCCATGAAGGTGGCCTGCAGCTCGTCGCCCGGATGGGGCTGTGCATCGATGGAAAAATATCCTTTGTCATTGGCCCGAACAAAGAGAACTGTGCGTCCGCCGCGCAGCAGCATCACCGTAGCCTTGGGCAGCGGCGCGCCGCTCAGCGAGTCGACTACGGTGCCCGTGATCGTGTTCTGAGCCTTTGTGCCGGTCCACGACAATATAAGTAATATGAATAATACGACTGTTTTCTTCATGCAATTCTTACTCGCTTAAGTCTATGGGATTGAAGGGTGTAGGCGACATAAAGTTCTTGCGGTATTCCTCCGGGGGATATTCCCCACCGTCCTCAGTGGAAAAAGTCACTTTCACACCAGACGCGTTCAGTGCATTTATCATATCGTCGGGAGTTGTCTTGCGTCGCCAGTCGTAGAATTTCTTCTTGGGCATCAGTTCACACTTTTTCCACTTCTTGTCCAGACAGATATTTTCCTTTTCATCCAGCTGCTCCATGCCGATGGCCGTGAATATCCACTGGCGGCGTGAGTCGGCAGCCTTGAGAATCATGCCCGGCAGTTGGCCGAGTTGCCAGGGGCCTTGGCTGATGGGAATGTCGTCGGTATACCACACCGTCCAGTGGCGTCCCATGTAGTCGGTCTCGGCTCTGGTGCAGGGATAGCCAAGGATGGAACAGGTGTCGCCGGCAATAGTCCAGGCGATGGGCGTGATGGGGTCTTCTATTCTTATGAGGTCGTTGAGTTCGCAATATAGCGTTGTGTGCTTTCCTTCAGGATAATTGTAATAGGAAGTCCACAAGACGCTCCCTCCTTTTGGCTCCGGGTGGTCTTTTGTAGGCTCCCCGCCGTGCTTGATCGTATAATCCAACCACTCATCATACTTCACCTCAAGCATGCTGTAGAACTTGCTTATCTTTTTCCCCACATCGAGTGCCATCTCGTCGTGGGCGTATTGATAGTTCCCTATGGAGTCTCTAAGTGTAGTATCCCTCACGCAGTCGGTCTTGTAGGTGAAGCGGTACATCACTTTGTCGACAGGCTCCTGGGCAAAGAGCGGAATGACGCTGAAGATCAATCCTATAGACAGTAAAATTCTATTCATCATCGAATGCTAATAAAACCACTTAAAAACGGAAGAATCTCCACAGGCCTGCCTTATTCGGCAATCTCTATGGGGTTGTAGGGCGAGACCTCTTTCAGGGATTTCATAAATTCATCTTTGTCGCCGCCACCTTCTATCGTTAAGTTATCCATGCTGATGGTGATTCCCGCGGCCTTGAGCGCGTCGTCGGCCGAAGTGGTGCGGTTGACCTTGTCAAACTGTTTCTGGGTCACAGATTCATACTTCTTATAGTTCTTGATGAGCGTGATGTCTTCCTTGCCGCCAATCTGTTCAAGTCCGTTAGCCACAAAGACATATTGTCCCTAAAATCCGCAAGATACGGCAATAATTTAAAATTGGCTTCAAATCTCATAGTCTTGTGAGATTTCGGTCTAGAAATTCAGTAAATCGCTCTGACGGAGATTCTCCGGCATGCAACGTCCCCTT
>Ga0256406_1006001_pt1 | contig 12508 bp, 11 predicted proteins | sample RumenRJG_03DNA_FD_185986 | JGI IMG/M metagenome (GOLD analysis project Ga0256406, IMG submission 185986) | Bovine rumen microbial communities from Lethbridge, Alberta, Canada - RJG_03 | ecosystem: Host-associated > Mammals > Digestive system > Stomach > Rumen | place: Canada: Alberta | collected...
AATCATTGAAGTGCAGTGAAAATGTAGGTTCCAAGGCCGCTGCTTCACGAAAACAAGATATTAAATGAAAAAATTCCATTATAGGTCAAGGAGATTCTGCGCATTCCTGATAGGCGCCACATTAGTAGTCGCAGGCGTTTTCAAATTGATGGATCCCGTGGGCACAGGGCTCATCATGGAGGACTATTTCAAGTTCCTTCACATTCAGTTCCTGGACCCTGCCGCCAAAGTGCTGGGTACCCTTCTTGCCCTGTTCGAGACTATTGTGGGAAGTGCCTTGGTGACAGGGGTCTGGCGAAGGATCACCGCAATCGTGACATCTGCGATGGTGGCATTTTTCACCATCCTTACGCTCATTCTTGCCATAGTCAATCCTTCCATGGACTGCGGCTGCTTCGGAGAGGTGGTCCACCTTACCAACCTTCAGACATTCTTTAAGAACCTGGTGCTGCTGGCATTGGCTGCCATTGCGTTTCTTCCCATCAATGAATATGGCGATGCGAAGAAACTGAAATATATCGCTTTCTGGATCTCCGCGGCCTCGATGGCTGGATTTTCGATATATTCATGGCTCACCATCCCTATGGTTGACTACACGGCTTTCAAACCGGGTAGCGAGCTCTATGCATCGATGGACAATCCATCCGAGGCATACGACGACATGGAGACAAAGGTGATTTACGAGAAAAACGGCCAGGAAGGCGCATTCCCTCTAGATAAGCTGCCTGACTCAACATGGACATACGTGAGGACTGAGACGGTGCGCACTAATGATGCCGAGGAGAACGAGGCCTTTCCGCAACTCTCTTTTACCGATGCCGAAGGAAATTACCAGGACGAGCTGGCTACGGAAGGCGACGTGATGGTATGCTCTGCTTACAAGCCGGAGAAACTCAATGGAGGGGCTTGGGACAGGATGGCAGACGTCATGGAGACAGCGAAGAGTTCCGGATACGTTCCTATCGCGCTTGTGTCTTGTTCGCAGGAGACTTTCGATGGCCTGGGCTCCATTACCCCTGATGTGCGGTCGAGGCTGAAAAAATATGTTTATTTTGCTGATTTCAAGACGCTTGTGTCAGTGAATAGGGCAAACGGAGGCTACACTCTCTTCAACGATGGAGAATTGATTCGGAAATATTCCGCCCGCTGGAATCCTTCGTCATCCGAACTGCTGGATATGACAGACACTGATCCATCGGAAGAGATGCTGCATTATAGCACGGACGGCAGGCTGCATCTCCAGATGTTCTTCCTCTATTTGTTCATAGTGCTGGTGCTGATTTAATGAATATTCCACGCTTCTTGGTATATTTGTAAGTTTAAAGGATTATCATGGGACTGTTTGACAAAGGGGTACAGAAAACCAAGCAAAGCTTTTTCCAGAAGCTCTCCAGGGCTATCGTAGGTAAATCGAAGGTGGATGATGACGTGCTGGATGCCATAGAAGAGGCTCTGGTATCTTCAGATATGGGCGTAGACACGACCCTGAAGATTATCGACAGCCTCGAGTCGAGGGTGAAGAGCGACAAATACATGTCTTTGGACGAGCTGGCGGACATGCTCCGTGACGAAATCGGCGAGCTATTGAATGTAGGGGGCGAGATTTCGTCCGCTGAACCGTTCGACCTGACGAAAAAGCCGTTGGTGGTGATGGTCGTGGGAGTGAACGGGGTCGGAAAAACGACCACTATAGGCAAGCTGGCGGCGCGTTACAAGGCCCAGGGCAAGAAGGTGATCCTTGGCGCTGCGGACACATTCAGGGCCGCAGCAGTCGATCAGCTGCAGATTTGGGCAGACAGGGCTGGCGTGGACATCGTAAGGCAGAATCAGGGTTCCGATCCGGCATCCGTGGCGTACGACACCGTAAGCTCCGCAGTTGCGAAGAACGCCGACGTGGTGTTGATAGACACCGCCGGCAGGCTTCACAACAGGGTGGATCTCATGAATGAGCTTACTAAAATACGGAATGTGATGCGCAAAGTCATTCCTGACGCCCCTCACGAGGTGCTTTTGGTGCTAGACGCATCCACCGGCCAGAATGCCTACCAACAAGCCAAGGAATTCTCCAAGGCAACCGACATCACTTCGCTTGCGATCACGAAGCTGGACGGCACCGCCAAAGGGGGCGTGGTAATCGGCATTGTGGACCAGCTGAAAGTACCCGTGAAATTCATAGGAATTGGAGAGGGGATAGACGACCTGAAGCCTTTCGACAAAAAGGAGTTCGTGACGTCGCTTTTCTCCACAGGGGATTTGAAAGGATAGGAATATTAAAATTTAATGAAATATGAAGCTTTCTTATAATTGGCTTAAAGACTATTTGGAGTCGGATCTCACGCCGCAGCAGATTGCGGATGCGATGACGGCTATTGGAATTGAGGTTGATTCGGTTGAGGAACAGGAGGAGATTCCTGGTGGACTGGAAGGCGTGGTGGTCGCCGAAGTGATTGAATGCGAACCTCATCCTGATTCAGACCATCTGCACGTCACGAAAGTGAACGATGGCACTGGTGAGCCTTTGACGGTCGTCTGCGGTGCTCCAAATGTTTCAAAAGGCCAGAAAGTGCTTTTCGCCCGCATAGGAGCCGTGCTGCCAGGGGATTTCAAAATAAAGAAATCCAAATTGCGCGGCGTAGAGTCAATGGGAATGATCTGCGCCGAGGACGAGCTCGGCATAGGTACTGACCATGCGGGAATAATGGTTCTGCCGGAAGATGCCGTCGTTGGGACCCCAGCAAAGGAATATCTACATTTAAAGACCGAGGCCGTAATTGAATATGAGATAACGGCGAATCGCGTGGATGCCGCTTCGCACATCGGCGTGGCTCGCGACCTTTATGCCTGGATGCGGCTCAATAATATTCCTTGCAAGTTCCATTACCCGGACATAAGCGCATACAAGGACGACGATGGGAATGCCATTCCTATCGATGTCGAGGATGCGACAGCCGCACCTCGCTACACTGGAATAACGATTCGTGGCGCCAAAGTCGGCCCGTCTCCTGAGTGGCTTCAGAAGAAATTGATTTCAATCGGGTTGCGCCCGATTGACAATATCGTGGACGTGTCCAATTTCGTGCTGTTCGAGCTTGGTCAGCCGCTGCACACATTCGACGCTTCAAAGATAATAGGAGGGAAGGTTATAGTGCGAAGGGCGAAAGAGGGGGAGAAACTCGTTACCCTCGACGGCGTGGAAAGAACGCTTCATGCGACCGACATCGTGATTGCCAACGCAGACGTGCCAATGTGCCTGGCTGGAGTGTTTGGGGGGCAGGAATCAGGAGTGTCGGAAACTACTACCGACATATTCATAGAGAGTGCTTATTTCGATCCTGGCTCCATTCGGAAGACTTCCAAGAGCCAAGGCTTGCAGACCGATGCATCTTTCCGCTACGAGAGAGGGGCGGATCCATCAATCTGCGAATATGCTTGCAAGCGCGCCGCACTGCTTATTCAGGAGGTTGCCGGCGGCCATGTCGAGGGTAATATGCAGGAATTCTACCCAGAGCCGATTCGCAAGAAAGTCATTGACTTGGATTACGATAGGATCGAGGACTTCATTGGCAAGAAAATAGGCCACGACACCATCGAAAAAATCCTCGCTTCCTTGGCCTACGATTTCGTGGAAAGACGGCCGGACGGGGCGAAAGTCGCCGCCCCTACCTATATGGTGGATGTCAGCCGCGAGTGTGACGTGGTCGAGGAAATCCTGAGAATCTACGGCTACAACAACGTGGACCTGCCGATGCACATGAAGATGAGCGTGAACGCTACTCCGTCTCCGGAGCCTGAAGCTATCCGTAACGGGATTTCCAATTTCCTGGCAGCCAACGGCTTCGTAGAGACGATGAACAACTCGCTCACGAAATCGGCATACTATGCAGGCCTTAAGACTTATCCGGAAGAAAGGTGCGTGAGAATAGTGAATCCTTTGAGCACAGACCTCAATGTAATGCGCCAGAACCTCATATTCAATGGCCTCGAGGTGGTAGCATACAATGTCAACCGTCAAATGACGAACCTGAAATTCTTTGAATATGGCTCTGTTTACAGTCGCGACCCTCAGAAGGATGGCAAGACGCTGGATGCTTACGAGGAGCATCCGGCATTCGGCCTGTTCATGACAGGAACGCCGGAGAAGGCTTGGAACTTCCAGCCTGCCAAGAGTGACTTCTTCCAGCTTAAAGGCTATCTGGAGCTGCTGATGAAGCGTTTCGGCGCTGACCTTTATCAGATGCAGGCTGCTCCTGCGCCAGGAGATGTATTCAGTGAAGGAACTGCCTACACCATGCCAGGGCAGCAGATTCCGCTGGCAGTCATAGGCACGGTGCTTCCGGCTCTCGCGAAGAAATTCGACGTGAAGCAGCCAGTGTTCGCCTGCGAGATAAACTGGAACATGCTGTTCATTTTAGTGAAGAGAGACAAGGTTCATTTCACGGAGTTGCCGAAATTCCCTGAAGTCAGGAGAGATCTGGCATTACTCTTGGATGAGTCCGTAAGCTATGCAGACCTGCATAAAGCGGCATTCAAGACAGCGAAGAAGCTGCTGAAGAGCGTTTCTCTGTTTGATGTTTACAGAGGCGACAAAATCCCTTCCGAGAAGAAGCAGTATGCCTTGAGCTTCGTTTTGCAGGATCCGGAAAAAACCCTCACTGATGAGGCTGTGGAGCAGATAATGTCAAAATTGCTGTCCTCATTCCAGAATCAGTTCGGTGCTGTTCTAAGATAATCAGATGAGACGATTCGTCGGCATATTCATTTCCATCCTGGTGGTGTGCGCATTAGCTTGCTCTTGCGCGCAAGGACCGAAGACAATTCCTCAGAAGAAGATGAAGGAAATATACAAAGAAATGTTCCTGGCCGACCAGTGGCTGAATAATAATCCGGACAAGCGTACCATGGCCGACACGACATGGTTCTACAAACCCATTCTGGAAAAGCATGGTTACACTCTGGATGATTATTATCACACGATAGCTGTTTATCTAGAAGACCCAAAACGATTCGTAGACCTTATGGATGATGTCTCCGCTATGCTTTCTTCTGAATCTGATCGCCTTATGGCAGAAGTGGATAGAGAAGATGTGGCGTCAGGTAAGCATGCGGCAAGCGCAAAGTGGAAAATCGGTTATCGTAATGATGACCTGAAAGTCATTACTAAGGGCTACAAGATGACGAAAAAAGCGGACAGCGTCTGGTATCCGAAACCTATCGTGGAAGACACTGTGTTCTCAGGCCCTGAAATGTTTTTCGATGAATTGCCGGATCCAGTGCCTGACTCTCTTAAAGCGGATGCTGAAGCTTCGGGGCTCCCCAAGGCGAAGGAATTAAATGATGAGGATAAGGTAATAAAAAATATATCTGTAATTAATGCTATGCCTGTCCTTAAAGCCAAAACGAAATGAATAGAATAGCGGCCTCATATGTTTTTCCTCTTGGAGGAAGTGAGCCTATCAGAAACGGATACATTGAATATGCTGACGACGGAACAGTCGTCTCCCTCGGAGCTTGCGGGAATCCTGGTGGCGAGAGCGATTTTCTGGACGGAGAGGCAATAGTGCCAGGTTTCGTGAACGCCCACTGCCACGTGGAGCTTTCTTACATGAAAGGCTTGTTCAAGAAAGGCACCGGAATGGCTGGCTTCATCGATCAGATTAATGCCCTTCGAGACACCAAGCCGATGGGAGAGAAGCTCTCTGACATTCAGTTCTGGATGGATGCGATGTGGTCGAGGGGCGTGCAGGCCATGGCTGACATAAGCAACTGCGCAGACTCGTTCGAGATAAAACGAAAATCCCCGATGTACTCAAGAACCTTCCTGGAGGTGTTCGGGACCGAGCCGGAAGATTGCGAAAAAGTTATTGCTAGCGTGCTGGCGCTCCAGAAAATTGCCGGAAGCTTCGGTTTGGATGCGTCTCCGACTCCTCACGCTTGCTACACCATGAGCCCGGAGCTGCTCACGGCATCCTCAAGAGAAGGGCTCAAATCAGGTTATCTTTCTTTCCATAGCGAGGAAACTCCTGAAGAGGAGGAGATGCTGAAATATGGCTGCGGAAAGATGTGGGACAATAGAAAAGCCGCTGGAATGAGCGTTCCCCCTGTCACGGGGAAATCCTCTCTGTATTATTTCATCGACAGGCTTGAAAAAGCTCATCCTGCACCGTTCGATGAGCATATTCTCTTAGTGCATGAAGTCTGCATGGATCAGGAAGGCATAGATGCCGTGAAAGCAGTGATGAAACATCCCTTCATAGCTCTTTGCCCTTGTTCCAATATATTCATTCATAATGACTTGCCTCCTGTTCGGCTGATGCTTCGCAATGGTCTGAAGCTCACCATTGGGACAGATTCGCTATCCAGCAATGACGATTTGGACATCGTCAGGGAAATGCACTGCCTGCAATGCAATTTCGAAGAACTCAGCCTAAATGAACTGCTGACGTGGGCTTGCCAGAACGGTGCGGAATTCTTGTCGAGGGAAGATGTCATCGGTTCGATTGAGCCGGGGAAAAAGCCTGGGCTGGTTGCGATTGGCAATCTTTCTGATTCAGCTTCATTGACGCCTGCAAGCGTCTCTCGTCGAATAATATAAGAATATGCTGAGGGAGAATATAGTTTTCGGGCCGATTCATTCTCGCCGCCTTGGCGCATCGTTAGGCATAAATCTGCTGCCGCAGAAAGGAAAGCTCTGCAACTTCGACTGCATCTATTGCGAGTGCGGGTGGAATAAGGACGGGCTGGGGGATAGGAATATTCCGTCGGCTGATGACGTTAAGGCTGCTCTTGGAGCAATGCTGCAAGAATGCTCCAGAGGCGGCACCAAAATAGATTCGATTACTTTTTCCGGAGATGGCGAGCCTACGCTGAACCCGGATTTTCCAGAAATCATAGACATCACGCTGGCATTGCGTGATAAATATTATCCTGGCGCAAAAGTTTCTGTCCTGTCTAACTCTACGAGAATCTCCCGAAAAGAAGTTTTCGAGGCTCTGCGCAAAGTGGATAATCCCATAATGAAGATTGATGCCCCGACGGATGAGCTCGCAGCCAGGATCAATAAGCCCTCTTGCGGATACCATGTCTCAGATATCGTAGAAGGACTGAAAAGATTTAACGGCGATTACATCTTGCAGACCATGTTCCTGAAGGCTCCGGACTTCGATTCCTCATCGCCTGAAGTCTTGGATGGCTGGATGGAAATCGTTCGCGAGCTGAGCCCTCGCGAGGTCATGGTCTACACCCTTGACCGCCCTGCCCCAGCACAAAATCTTAGCAAATTCACGGTGGAAGAAATGACAGCCTTAGTCCGGCCTATAGCGGACGAAGGCTTCAATATTCAGATTAGAGGTTGAGAAGTTGAAAATCTTTGGGCGCAGGGTTTTTTCCTGAGCTTTTTTCTTTACCTTTGTAATCAACATTAGTGCAGCGATATTATGAGTAGTTCTATTTTGACGAGTTACGGTTATTCTCCAGAAGAAGATCAGATAAGCAAGAGGCTGGATGCAATTGCCATGAACATAGACAGTGTCATGTCGGCAGACGTTCTTAAGAAATGCATGTCTTTCATGGACTTGACGTCGCTTCACAACGAGGACACGCCTGCTTCCATCGAGAAGCTGGTGGGCAAAGTCAATGCCTTCAAAGGAAAATATCCGGAGTATCCTCTCCCTGCATCCATTTGCGTATATCCGAATTTCGCTGGTCTCGTGAGGGAAAATCTCCGATGCGAAGACGTACATGTCACGACGGTTTCTGGCTGTTTCCCTACGTCTCAGAGTTTCCTGGACGTCAAGGTGAAAGAGTGCGAGATGGCGGTGGCTGCAGGTGCTGACGAGATTGACATCGTGCTAGCATTGCATGAGTTCCTGAACGGGAATTACGATGCGGCAAGAAAAGAGATTCGCTCTATGTGCGCCGCTGTCCGTGCCGCTGGCGAGCTGGCAGGACGCAGCATAGTTTTCAAAGTCATTCTTGAGACGGGCTTGCTAGTATCTCCGGAAAGGATAGCAGAGGCTTCTTTCATGGCTATGGAAGAGGGCGCAGATTTCATCAAGACTTCTACTGGAAAAGTCAGCGTGAACGCAACTCCGGTAGCGGCAAGCGTGATGTGCGAGTGCATCAAGAAATTTTATGAGAAAACCGGCAGGAAAGTCGGTTTCAAAGCAGCGGGCGGCATCTCTAGCGCAAAAGACGCAGCCTGCTACTATATGATAGTGAAGACTATCCTCGGCGATGAGTGGCTTTGCAAGAACCTTTTCCGTTTCGGAGTGAGCCGCCTCGCCAACGCTCTCATGTCTGCCATAGAGCAGAAGACGGTGGCATATTACTAGAGAGATTCAGAGATATTCTCTGCGATTTTTTCGATAAGCCTTTTTCGAGCCTCCACGCTAGCCCATGCGGTATGCGGTGTGAGGCTTAGTTTTTCTGGATGCCTGGTGTGCAGCAATGGGCTGTCGGCGGGAAGCGGCTCTGTCGCATAAACATCCAATCCGGCACCTCCAATCCTGTCTTCGTCTATGACTTGGGCGAGGGCATCTTCTTTTATGATGCCTCCGCGTCCCATATTGAGAATGAATGCGGTGGGCTTCATTAGGCGGAGCTGGTCTTCACCTAACAGTCCGTTTGTCCTCTCGTTCATGGGAGCGTGCACCGAAATAACGTCGCTTTCTCGCATCAGCTCGTCAAGGGGCACGCTAGGATATTCAGCGCAGTGGCTGGTGCCGGAAGTGGAATAATATATTATTTTCATCCCGAAGGCTTTCCCGGCCAAAGCTACCTTTGATCCAATCGCCCCCATCCCAATGATGCCGAGAGTCTTCCCGGCAAGCTCTATGAAAGGTTTGGTGACATCGGTGAAGAGTCCGCTGGCGGAATATTCCCCGGACTTCACTTTCCGGTCGAAGTAAGGGCCGTTCCCAGCAAGAGTGAGCATGTGCATGAATGTCTCCTGAACCACGCTGTCGGTAGAGTAACCAGCCACATTCTTGACAGGTATGCCTCTCCTTTCGCACTCCTTCATGTCTATGTTATTTGTCCCTGTCGCTGCTTCGCAAACGAGCTTGAGCTTCTCAGAGGCATCCAGCAGCTCGGCGGTAACCTTTATTTTGTTGATTATTAACACTTCGCAATCTCTGACCCTGCTTAATGCCTCTTCCGGGGTAGATGTGAGCCAGCAAGTGAGATGTCCTAGTCTCTCAATCGGTTCTAAAGAAGTGTCGCCTATCGTGGCGGCATCCAGAAATACAATTTCCATAAGTGCGTTTTTTACGAATATAGCAATTATGCCGCCGAAAACCAATGCGGAAAACGAAAGAGACCGCATCAGATTGCTCTGACACGGTCTCTGGCGTGCGCGAGATGAGAGTCGAACTCACATGTCATAATTGACACTAGCTCCTGAAACTAGCGCGTCTACCATTCCGCCACCCGCGCTTGGGGAATGCAAAGATACGAAATGTTCGGTTAATTCCAAATTACTTGTAATATTGTTTGTAGACGCGATCGATGACAGCTTTCTTTGATGGGCAGGATTCTGCGAGGTAATCAAAGTAAGTCTCTATGTCTCTTACGTTTGAGTTCAGGGCGAAGAACATGTCTTTCTTGGTGATGCCTTTCTTTTGCAAGTCTTCAAGTGCCTCCGGATGGAACCAGAGATCATCTTTTTTAGCTACGTCTCTGCCATAACGCTCCTTGTAAAGAGAATATTCCATGAAGTATCCCCACATCTCGCTCACTCCGATTATCCCTTCGTATTCTCCTTTGCCGCTGCCGTACATGTCCCCTGTCATCGCAAGGTTAGCCAGCATCCTTTCTGTCAGCAGGCTCCAATAATCCTTCCCTACTCTAGCGAAATGGGAGGCGTGTGCCAGCTCGTGCATCGTGACTGAAAAAATCTCATCGTACTTGTAGTCCTTGTCTCTTGTTCCGATCGTGATGTCAGGAGCAAATATCCTTATAGCTGAAACATAATATTTCAGGTATTTCTTGAGGAGGGAATTGTCTAGCAGAGTGCCATGGTGCATCATCATAGCGCAAGATGGCTTAATGAGGTCCAGAATCCATATTCGCAGGTTCTGAGGCGGAGGCGTAACGCCGTATGAAGAACATGTGGTGTAATATTCGTAGGCTGCATTGTTCACGACGCATCTTCTGAACACTTTATCTCCGGATTTCGTGTCAATCGTTACGTTTTTGCCAGAGGGGCTGCCCTTCCCTAGGGTTGACGTAGATGCCGTGACTAGAATCTTATTGAATCCAATCTTGAAGCCGGCCTTGTTCTTGAACCGGATGCTGTAATGAGGCTTGGAAGAGAATTTCTTGTTCAGCTTGTAGTGTCCCTGGTCATCGGTGTAATCTTGGCCGAATTTCACGAACACTCGGCCGATGACTTTAACACCGCATACTCCGAATGTCCTGCTTTGCGGGAATTTGTCATCCACGATTTTTATGTAGCCCTCAGGATGCACTTTGCGCCCCCTGGTATCAGGAACGAGCATGTCACCGTTCCCTGTCTGCTCGAAGGCGGTTCTCTCGACATTGTCCCAGTCGATGTCTTCGAGTCCTTTCGTGACCATTCCATCTTTAGGGATGTAGCACTCATCGAGGATTTCGTGCCTGATTTTTTCAGGAAATACGAAATCGGAAGGCACTACGGCATATTGCCAAGACACCTCGTCCTCAGGAATGGACGGGTCGTGATAGTAGTCCCCCTCTGTCTTTATTTCGTAGTCTAGCGGGTAGTCGAACAGCACTGCTCCAAGCGAGTCCAGGGTGTTCAGGTCTTTCTGGCCGTCAGGCAAGAACCTGACATACATGTCAGTCGCAGGTACCTCTAAGTCGGCCCTTGTCGGGTAGAGAGCAGAGATGGCAGCGCTCATGTTTTTCACTGTGTACGGATTTTTCAGCTTCCGCCCCAGCTCGATCATTTCATGGGAAACTGCTTCCTCTTTCTGAATAGGCGTGGCGGACTCCTGCGGAGTCCAGTTTTCTTCGTTGCAAGACGCTATCATGAGCGCCGACAGCAACAGACTAAATACTTTTCTCATAGCGATAAATAGTTAAGAATGTTTCGAAGGCAAAAGTATTTCAACTTAGCCGGTGACAGAAAATATCACCGGCTAAGTTGAAAAAACGCAATTTGAATGGCTTGGAAACAGCATTTTCCAATGCTGAAAAATTGCAAAAAAATGCTTTTGGATTTTACAAATGGCTAAAAATGACCTTGTGGCCTCACGGATTATTGATTATCCGTTGAATTCTTGTTCAGGCTGCTTTATTTCCCATATTTTCGCATTTTATGACGAAAAAATTTTGATGCCAAGAAAAAAATTTACAATTTTGCTAAGCGAACTAACGAATAATGTTGAATCTATTTCATATTCATTGCCATCATTGCCGCTCTAATCGGGAGGTAAGCTGACTGTGAGTATCTGAACATAAGATATTTATAAAGACTTGCTTCCTTCATGGGCGCAAGTCTTTTTTTATTATCAGCTATATGATTAGAATTGCTATTCAGGCCAAGGGCCGATTGAGTGAAGACAGCCTCAGCCTGCTGCGAGAGGCAGGAATCGATGTGGATGACAGCAAACGCCAGTTTCTTCTGCGCTCCTGCAGCCATCCGGCGGAAATTTTATTTTTAAGGGACGACGACATCCCTCAGGCAGTAGCTTTGGGCGTTGCGGACATAGGAATCGTAGGCTACAACGAAGTGCTGGAGAAAGGCGAAGACGTGGAGATTATAGATAAGCTCGGGTTTGGGAGTTGCAGGGTTTCACTGGCTGTGCCAAAGGGGGAGCATTACGCTGGGCTTGAATATTTCAACGGCAAGAGAATAGCCACATCTTACCCGAATATTCTGTCTAAATTTCTGAATGAAAAGAATATAGATGCGAAAATCAGCGTCATTGAGGGGTCTGTGGAAATAGCCCCTGCCGTCGGGATGAGCGATGCCATTTTCGACATCGTTTCCTCTGGTGGCACCCTCGTCAGCAACGGCCTGAAGGAAGTCGAGAAGGTGGTCTTTTCACAGGCTGTGCTGATAAAAGGGAAAAACGTCAGCAACGACAAACTTTCAGCATTAGAGCAGATAAAATTCCGTCTGAATGCAGTGAGAGACAGCAAAGGTCTTAAATATCTGCTTATGAACATTCCGAATTCGCAAATTGAAGAGGCCATAAAGATAGTGCCTGCGATGCGAAGCCCGACTATCCTGCCTCTGGCGCAGGAGGGTTGGTCCTCGCTGCACTCGGTGGTAAAAGAGAATGTGCTCTGGGAGAAGATTGAGCAATTGAAGCAGGTAGGCGCCGAAGGAATATTGGTTCTGTCAGTCGAAAAAATGGTGCTATGAAAATATTTAAGGTCATTAATCCTCCGCAGTCTGCGTGGGACAGCCTGACGAAGCGTCCATCCGAGCAGGATTCTGACATCGAGGAAGCCGTCAGGGATATATTGAGAAATGTTCAGGAGCGGGGAGATGCTGCCCTGCGAGAGTACGAAAAGCGCTTCG
>Ga0256406_1006002_pt1 | contig 12505 bp, 16 predicted proteins | sample RumenRJG_03DNA_FD_185986 | JGI IMG/M metagenome (GOLD analysis project Ga0256406, IMG submission 185986) | Bovine rumen microbial communities from Lethbridge, Alberta, Canada - RJG_03 | ecosystem: Host-associated > Mammals > Digestive system > Stomach > Rumen | place: Canada: Alberta | collected...
ATTCGTAGTCAAGTGCTCTATCCAGCTGAGCTATTGGGCCATATGGCAGGGGCAGAGGGACTCAAACCCCCAACCTACGGTTTTGGAGACCGTTGCTCTATCAATTGCGCTATGCCCCTGCAGGCATCAACGGTTTCCCATTGCTTGCGACTGAATAATCATAGCAGATATTTCCCTTTTTTGCAAGCCCCTTTTTGAAGATTTTTATTGATTCCCGAGTTATTTCCCCTTCTATTCCCCAAATTTGAAAAATTTTCATTTTTGGGGAATAGAAAGAAGCCAGTCTGCCGGGTCGATGACCTGAATGCCCTCATACTGCCAGGCCGGCTGATAAATACGGGCAATCAGCACTTTCGGGTATCCGTCCCGGATAGCCAGAAGCGGCGCCACTTCCCGGTCGAAAGTTTTTTCCCCGGAAATATCATTGCATACCTGGATATAGATCTTTTCTCCACCCCGGATGGCAACGAAGTCGGTTTCCTTTTTATAGAGAACTCCTGCATAGACCTCATAGCCCCGGCGGAGGAGTTCGATAGCCACTATATTTTCCAGGATATGTCCATAATCCATATTTCTTGTGCCCAGCCTGGCCGTGCGGAAACTGTGGTCGGCAAGGTAATACTTGTTTTCTGTCTTCAGGTATTTCTTCCCCCTTACGTCATAGCGGCGGACCGGGTAAAAGGCAAAGGCCCGGCAGAGATACTCCATATAGCGGGCCACGGTTTTATGATCCGCCCTCGTCCGATTGGAGGAAAGCGTATCGGTCACCTTTCGGATGGAAGTCAGATTCCCCACATTGTCCATGAGGTAATCCAGAATTTCTTCCAGCAGGGGCTGATTCCTGATTTTATATTTATTGATGATATCCCGCACAATGAGGGCATTCATGACGTCACTGTTCAGGTACCTGTATCGCTGCGATGCCTCCCGATACAGGTAAGAGCCCGCCATGCCGCCGGCGGCCATGTAGTCAGACAGGCTGCCATAAAGATTTTGAGATGGGAAATAGGTCAGGTATTCCCCAAAGGAAAAGGGAAATACGGGGATTTCAAAGGTCCGGCCCACGAACAGGGTAGCCAGGTCGCTGCTCTGGAGGAACGCATTGGAACCGGTGACGTAAAGGTCATACTTTTCCTTCGCATGGAGGCTGTTCACTGCTTTCTCGAAACCTTCGCACATCTGGATTTCATCGATGAGGACGTAATTATTTCTGCCTTCTTCATAATGGTCCTCGATGAAAGCTTCCAGGGCATGGTACTCCAGAAAATCTTCAAATTCCGTGAGATTGAAATTGATATGAATCACATGGCCTTCGGGGTCCAGGGACGGGAGCCTTCTGTGCCAGGCATCCATGAGCCGGGACTTTCCCGCGCGGCGGATGCCCGTAATGACCTTGATATCCGGGATGAGCCTTACGCTTTCCAGCTCTTTCAGGTAATCGGTTCGTTCAATCAGCTTCATGGAATCGCCTCCTTTTTATGTATTATATCATTTCTATTCCCCAAATTTGAAAAATTTTCATTTTTGGGGAATAGAAATATATGAAACCGGCCGCCTCCTTATTCGATTTCCTTATGGAAGGCCCCTCCGAATCCTGACTGGTCATGAAAAAGAAAAGTTTAACACATTTCTAATGATACAAAATGAAATTTTTTCTACTATATGTATAGGAAGGCAAAAAGAACGAGGCCTCGGGCCGAGCTCCAACCGATCCGCCAGGCGCCCAGAAATTTCAGGAGGATCCGGAGCAAGACTCACGTGTTCTTCCAGTTCTCCTTCCTCGAGGATTCTGAAATTCCAAAGTTGTTATGAAAAAGCAAATAAACCTCCGAATCCGAAATGATTCAGTAACGGCAGCCTCGCTCCGTACCCAGTCACGGGAAGCATATCCCAATGCGGGAATTCCTGCTGCCCTATTGACAGGTAAGACCGAAACTCCGGAAAACGAACAATTCCTCGCTCCGGTCGTTTATTCTACTGCCTGAAAGCCGCCCATTCCGTGGGCGGCTTTTTGTGTTTCGCTGCATGGAAGCTGTCATTTGCCGGAATCCCGTCAGGGCCTGTGGATTCGATCTGGTGGAGTCTGGGAATTTCTATGCAATTATCGATTCTTCGAATCGATTTGCCCTCTCACCCCCTTCGGGGGAGCTCTCCCGGGGGAGAGCCTTCCCGCGACCAGATGGTGGCGATTCGATGGGATTGTTTCGCTGGTCAGCCTCATTTTTGAACCTGTCTTTGTACATTCCTCCTATAAGCTGCACGCCCATGAATTTGCGCCGCACCGTCCCGATGGCCCTGATTCCTGAAATAGATTTTCCCATCCCCGAAAGGAAAGTCTTTATCCCCTGTTTCCATAAAAATGGGTGCTTTTATGGATTGATGGCGCCGCCTTCACTGACCACTTTTAACCCACAAAAAAGCAGGCTCCTTTCGAAGTCTGCTTTTCTTTTGGAAATATTACAGTCCTGTCTCCCGTACGTCTCCGTCGGTCTGGGCGGCTCCGAGCATGACGGCGAGGTTATAGAGCTGTTCATGGAAGGGTTCTTTGATTTTCTTGGCTTCCCCATAGGGAAGGATGATGACTTTTCCCTGTCTGGTGCCTATCAGGGCTCCTGTTTCTCCATCGAGCAGGGCCTGGACGGAGGCGGCGCCTAAGATGGAGGCAAGCTGTCCATCCCGGGCTGTGGGCTGTCCGCCTCGCTGGATGAAGCCAAGTATGGTGGTGCAGATGTCGATATCTGTCCTTTCTTTGAGCCAGTCTCCCAGGGCCCTGCCGTCATCGGCTCCTTCGGCGCAGATGATGATGGAATTGGTCCTTCCTGCTTCCATCTGGAGTTTCAGGGACCGAGCCAGTTTTTCACGGCTGAAGGGAACTTCGGGGACCAGAATGTATTCGGCCCCGCAGGCAATTCCTGCGTCGAGGGCTATATTTCCTGCAAATCGTCCCATCACTTCCACAATGGCTGCCCGGTTATGGGCAGAAGCCGTGTCCCGGATCCGGCTGACGGCTGAAACTACGGCATTGACTGCCGTATCATGTCCAATGGTTTCATCGGTTCCATGCATGTCATTATCGATGGTCCCGGGCATGGTGACGGTGGGAATCCCGAGGTTTGTCAGTTTTTCGGCACCCTGGATGGAACCGTCTCCCCCGATGACGATGAGTCCGTCGATTCCCCGTTTCCGCAGGATGTCCGCTCCTTTTTTCTGGTAGGATTCTTCGAAGAATTCCTTGCACCGTGCCGTTTTCAGGATGGTTCCCCCGCGGAGAATGATGCCGGAGACGGAGGAGGAATTCATGGGTACCATGTCATCCTCAATGAGTCCCGAGTAGCCGCGATAGATTCCATAAATTTCAAGTCCTTTGGCCAGGCTCGTCCGCACGACGCTCCGGATGGCCGCATTCATCCCCGGCGCATCGCCGCCGGACGTCAAAACTGCCAGTCGTTTCATAGTATCCTCCTTATTCCAATCATAGTCCATTGTCCATCCGGTTTCCGAAGCGGATTTCGGACTTCGGACTTCGGATGGCGGGAAGGTGGATTTTCCTTCGGAAAATCAATTTTTATCATTTTTCCCAATTTGCGGGAACCATCATCCTGCTATTTCCCCGTGGCAGGATAAAATATAGGAAACAGGGAAATCCGTGGTCATTACAAATGACGCCCTCTCTCCGGTTACCGGTCAAATGACTCAATCAAAAGGTCCTCACATGCCTCTGACTTCCCGATATCGCTCCATTTGTCTCTACCCGAAGCCGCCTCATGTGACTCTAACTTCCCGATATCGGCCAAATGTCTCTACCCAAAGGTCCTCATATGCCTCTGACTTCCCGGTATCGCTCTATTTGTCTCTATCCGAAGCCAGCACAAGTGACTCTACCTCCCCGGTATCGCCCGATTGTCTCTACCCGAAGCCGCCTCATGTGACTCTAACTTCCCGATACCGCCCGATTGTCTCTCCCCAATGGTCCTCATATGCCTCTGACTTCCCGGTATCGCTCTATTTGTCTCTATCCGAAATCGGCACAGGTGCCTCTAACTTCCCGTCAAGCAAAAGAGCAGAGACCGTCTCCCTCTCTGCTCAGTAGTTATTATTTCTCCCCGTATTTCTTCTTTCCTGGAATGTGACGTGGTGCTGATCGATATATCGCGCGATGAGGAGGGCGGTCTGCTCGGGGTGATTGTTTGTCGTATTCACGACTAAATCTACCCGGTCTTTCCATTTGGCCCATTTGCGGAGCATCTGGCGTACATAGCCATCCACGTCTCCATAGTCCATGGTGGGCCGTTTCCCGATTCTTCTCCGCACCCTTTCGGCGAGGCGGAAGGGTTTCGCGTAGAGCAGCACCATGAGTCCGTGTTCCGAGAGGAGATGGAATTTCTCCTCCGTCATGGGATAGTTTCCTCCCATGGCAATCACCGCTTCGTGGTAATAGCGTACGTGATTGATGATCTGCATTTCTTTTTCCGCGAAGGCTTCCGGTCCGGCGTATTTGTAGTAATCTGCGATTTTCAGGCCCGTGTCTCTTTCCATCATGCGGTCCGTGTCTGCCAGCTGCCACTCCAGGCCGTCAGAGAGGATTTTTGCTGCCCGGCTTTTCCCTGTTCCCATAGGACCGATGAGGACGATGTTTCTCTTGATCATAGGTACCTCGGCTTTGGAACGTCCGGATCTCCACTTCGTAGGCAAGGACGTCTCCTGCCCGCTTCAAACTTCTGAGATCCATGGCGCACCATCTATTCTTACTATTTATTATACCAAAGCTCTGCACCATTTGTGGGAAATCTGCGGTTCCTGAAATACGAAATTTTTTTATTTCTCCCCGGGGCCCTTCTTCCCCTTCTTCTTCGGAAATAGAATTCACTTTCACCCCCGTGGTTTCGAGGGAGGCTGCCAGGCTTTCGCCGGAGACGGGGCGGAGCAATTCCTTCAGGAAGGGCAGGGCCGACGGGCTTTCGGGAAGAGCGCTGAAGGTCTTTATTTCTTCATTTTCCAGGTTGAGGGAGTCCGCCCGGTCCTGTTCTGTCCGTCCTGCCAGGGTAAACCAGCCGCCCAGGGCGAGAAAGAGAAGGGCAGAGAGGGCGAAAAGGCGGGTGTATTTCGTGTTATCCAGAATGCTGCGAAGATTCATGGCTGCCTCCTTTCTCTGCTGTCCTGGAGACGGTGAATTTCACAAGTTTCGTCCGGCTGTCTACCTGCCGCTCCACCCGAAGGTCTCCGCCCCAGGAAGTGCGGAGAAAATTCTGGAAGGAGAGAAGGGCGGAAGGCGATGCGGCGCTGCCTTTGATGCGGGAGATCCCGTCTTCGCTTTCTATTTCATTCAGCACGATGCCGGAGGGCTCCCCTTCTCCCAGAGCGATGAGCCGGTTTTCCCAATTCTCACTGGAGGCATCGAGCTTCTTCAGGAGGGTTTTCAATTCCTCTTCCTGCCGCCTTGCCATGCGGGCATCGATCATCCGCTCTTTTTCAGGTTTGAGGGAGAGGGCTTCCGCTTCCAGGGTGCTCACTTCGTGCCTGGCGCTGAGGAAAGACCCGAAGGAAAAGGTGAAAAAGAGGAAAGCTGCCGCGAAGGCGAGTTCCGAGAGGCGAAGGTATTTATTATTTCTATTATATAAGGGGTTCTGCCGCTCCGAGAGGGGCAGGGTGAGGGTCCGCTCTTCGGCATGGCGAAAGAGGAAGGCCATTTCCTGGAAGGGCGTGAGTTCTTCCTCGAAATCCGAATTCCAGAGCCACACGGTGCCGGGCGGGAGGTATTCTCTTGGCGTTTCTTCTTCATCATCGAGGAAATCTTTCGAATGATCTTCGCCGGAATCATCCTCGGAATCTTCCGGCTCTTCTTCATATTCTCCGATGGGGCTCATGTCCGGGTCTTCTTCCCCGCCGCTTTCGGGGAGGTCTTCTTTTTCTTCCAGGTCCCATTCGTCCGTCTCTTCGGAAGTGTTTTCTTCCGCCGGAGTGATTTCCTCTTCCAGCCATTCTTTCCACTCTTCTTCCCGTTCCTCATCGCAGTCGGAGAGGGGAATGAAGAAACAGGGCGCTTTCCGGAGGCCGAAGTTTCGGAGCGTATTTTTCATAAAGAGGGCCCCTTTGCCCCGGTCTTCTTCCCGAAGGATGCGGCTTCGGATGAGTCCTTTCTTGCGGAAAAGGAGGATGCCCGAATACCTTCTCCCATAAAAGGCAAAGTATTCGTCTTCTGAGAGCGGTACCGCTGTCACGGGGATGGCTTCATAGATATACCGTCCCTCTTCTTCTGCCGCTTTTTCCCAGAGTTTGATTTCTTCCGTTTTCACCCCTGTCAGGTGTACCTCCCAGCCTTCATGGGTATGGCGCATCACCGTATGGCCCACGGACCAGGGTTCCCGGCTGTGAAAAGTGCGGTCTTCTTCCCATTTGATGGTTTCCACCATTTCTTCCTCTTCCATGGCGGGATATTTCTTGTTGACGATCCTGAGGCGCGGCGAATTGACGAAGACCGTCACGGCCCGCTGGCTCAGCCCTTTTTCTGAAAGGGCCCGGAAAGCGGCCGAAAGGGTCTCTACCGTCGGTTTCCCTCCCAGAGTCACCGAAGCCTGGCGGAGAAATTTTCCCTTTTCCATTTCCACGGCCCAGAGGGTATCACAGAGAAGGACGCAGATGAGCCGGGGCCCCCGAAGGGCAGTCAGGCGCTGCCACAGAGGAAGGCTTTTGGTTTCTTTCACTAAATCTTCAAATTCTGTCACTGCCCGCATCCTCCACTTTCAGTTTCCTTACCCCATCCTCTTCCTCAACGGAATAGGAAATATGAACGTACCTTTTGTAATCCCCGTTTTCCGCCGCTGCCCGGGACGTCAGTTCCCCGCCGTCCCTTCCTTCTGAGTTTTCCACCGTCACCACCCGGTCATTCACCCGAAAGGTGACCTGCCGGCCCAGAGGGCCCGTTTTCAGCGCCTGGAGGCCCCAGTTGGCCCCGCTTTCCGCCGCATACACCGATTTCAAACCTTCCTCATAGACCGAAAGGGCGGCCCTGCTTCTTCCTGCAAAGTACAGGAAATAGCCGGACACCGTGACGAGAGTTGAGAGGAAGATGAGGAGCATCAGGGAAAGGCTCCCTTTCCGCCTATTCATAGATCTTCCCCTTTTCATAAAAATCCGCATAGGGCAGGATGGAGGTCTCGAAATCCCTCTGCTGTCCCTCTTTTGCCTGTCCAAGAGTAAAGGAAATATGGAGAGGCCCCAGGGCCTGCCGCCGGAAAAGTCCTTTCTCGCCTTCAGCCAGGGGTATTTCTTCCCCGCTTCCCGATTTTTCTCCTGTTACCGGTTCCACGAGGCCATTGTACAGAGTCAGTTTCAGCTTTTCCTGATTCAGCGAAAAGCGATAGGGCGAAACGGCACCGTACTCATTTTTCGCATAACAGGTATAAGAGGAGCTGCCGAGAGGCTGCACAGCAGTATTTTTCGTATTTCTTATTTTTTCCGTCATGAAATCCATAGCGAAAAGTCCGGTCTCTCCCATTTTTCCACGTATTTCATCCAGGGCCAGAAGATTGGCTGCGCGCCCGGCCAGAGGGAAGACGGAGGCTGCCAGGGTTGAAATGAGGAGAAGCCCTGCGAGAGCTTCCAGAAGAAGAAATCCTTTCCGTTTCATCGTTCCTCCATGAGAGTGACAAGGCGTGTGCCTTCACTCCCCTCCCCCTGTACTTCGCAGGAAATTTCGATCATGGGGACTCCCTCCACCATCCTCGGACGGCGATGGATGGAGATTTCGTAAGTCTTCCCATTTCTTACTGTTTCCGAAGAAAGAGAAGGTTCGCCGCCAAAGCGGTGATTATATTTCTCCCGCTCCATCACGTCCTGAGCGATGAGGATTTCATCGAGTCCCCGCTCCCGTTCCCTTTCCAGCGTAAAACCGCGATTCGTGGTCATGGCAAGGGTCGTCACCAGGAGTCCTGTCACGGCGATGGCAGAAAGGGTATAAATCATGACAAAACCCGGTTTTCTCATAAATTTCCTCCCGTCACCCGCACTCTTCCGGTATACATGGCCACGACGACCTGGCGATAATATTTCCTGTCCGGCGTGTAAAGATACAAGGAATAATTTTCACTCTGCCCCGCAAACCCTTCTTTGGTGAAGGTGAGCTTCAGATTTCCTGAGACCACCACGTCATCACTGAGCCTTCCTTTCGGACGGAGCTGGCGGGTCCCTTTCCTCGTGTAATAGGCTCCCCCTCCCCCGGCGTCCGGATTGCAGTAGAAATAATAGGTATCAATCCCCGGGGCTGCCCGGTCCGAATCATTTTTCGCCATCAATTCCACCTGGCGGATGGAGGAAGCCAGAGTCTGTGCCGCCAGGTCCACTTTCCTTTCCTCCTGCCAGTCCCAGAGGAGAGGCATCCCGCAGACTGCGCCCAGGGAAAAGAGGAATACCACCACCAGGGCCTCAAGTAAAAGGAAACCCCGGCGGCAGGAGAGTCCATATTTCCTGCCATCCATAAGCAAGCACTCCTCCCAGGGCCATAAAGGGCCCGAACCGTACCGGCATATGACGATCCCGCTTTCCCAGGAGAATCATGACCCCCGTGAAAAGCAGGGCGCAAAGCGATGAAAGCCATATAAAAAGGAGACAGGCAGACGGCGCCAGCCATAAGGCCGCGGCCGTGGAGAGCAGGATATCACCGGTCCCCATGGATTTTTTTGACAGGAAATATAAAAGGCCGTAAATAAAAAATGCCAGCAGCCCGGAGAGGACGGGGAGAAGAAAATCTCCCGAAAGGACTGCTGTCAAAAGGCCGAAAGCGGCAAGGAGAAGGCTCCAGATATCGGAAATATAGCCGGTCAGGGCGTCTTCCATGCCGGCCCCGGAGAGAAAGAGTACAAAAAAAGCAGGGGAAAGGAAAGGGAGCCCCGCCCCGAGGGCGGCCCCATAGAAGAGGCACAGGGCCAGGGCCCCGCACAGAACTTTCCTCGTATCCCACAGAAAGTCCCATGGGATCCCGTCCCCTGTCCTTTTCATTTCCTTTTCCCCGCATCATTTCAAGTGGAAGATTTCATATTCGTCCCGTCGGAAGAGTACGTGACGCCTTTAAAAGTGGCCCGGATGGTGCCGTTGGCTATGGTATAGGTCACAGTCTTGTCAGGCGGCTCCGGCACTTTTTTCAGGTATCCCGACTTTTCGCCGGTTCCCACCAGCTGATCCAGGCTCGTCGGATACGAACCGTTCTTCACATAGTACACTTCCGCCGCCGTCCCCATGGCGGACAGGTCCGACTGGATCCGTGCAATTTTCGCATCATCCGTCATTCCTGTCAGATTCGGAACTGCCACGGCAGCCAATATCCCGATAATAGCTACTACAATGATGAGCTCCAGGAGCATAAAGCCCCGGCGTTTTTTCTTCCCCAGATTCATAACCGTTCCCCCCGCAGAAAAAGATTATCCTTCCAGATCACTTACGTCTTCCCCATGGTAACGGGTCAGGGCCTGCACCAGTTCCTCCGACCTTCTCTTGGAGAGAGGCAGGACCCGTCCCGATTTCGTGATGACCCGGTCCGACGTGATTTCGGATATGGTTTCCACATTGACCAGAACTCCCCGGCAGGAGATGATGAAGCGGAAGGGCGATATGCCTTCCAGCCGTTTTTCCAGCTGGGAAAGTTTCGTCCGCACTTCTTTCGTGGTGCCGTCGGATAGGCAGAGGACCTGATGATGGTCATCGCTTACCACAGCTTCCAAAGTCGAAAGGTCCACGGAAGCGACGCCATTCATGGATCGGAATAAAAGTTTCTTGTGCCAGCGGTGTTCCAGGGCGGAAAGTCCCCGGGTCAGTCCTTCCGTCAGGGCTTTCTCTTCCAGAGGAATGGTCAGGAAGTGAACAGCTCCCACCCGGAACGCGTCCTCATAGTAACCCTCAGGAGTGGCGGAAAGGAATATCATGACCGGCGAATCTTCGCGCTCTTTCAAGCGTTCTGCCAGTTCCACCGCATGGAGACCACGCATGTCGGTATCCATGAAAAGCAGGTCAAAATCCCGCCTGCCCCGGTCGAGGTCTTGGAGAAATACATAAGAATTCTCGTAGGTATAAAAGGAACAGTCTCTTCCTCGCGCTTTCATATGCTCACCGCATACCTGTTCCACCATACGTGAAATCTCCGGATGCTCACTGATCGTCCCTATATGTAACATAGGACTCACCTCCCAGAAAAAACGGGCGGCCCCGGGTTCCCTCAACCTATTGTCAATGATGATTGAAACGACTCTATTTCAATTCTATTATCGGACAATTTCATCCATGAGTCCAATATCAAGATAGCATATGTTTTCATTTTGAATGAGTTTTTGTAATTCATAAATGATTTTAGCAGAAATAAAAACTTTTTGATTACACTTTCCCGTCCCATCCAAATAAAAACGTAATAATCCGAGCCATTTTTGTCCCACCGGCCATGAGATTCCCCCTTTTCCCGTCATGGGCGCTCATGCATCCTTCATTTCAGGCCGGATTTCCAATAAAAAATATTTCCTCTGTCCTCTTTTATTTCAGAAATATAAATGATGCCATTCATTTGCATAATCCCATGAAACCGGCTGCGGGGAATCGGCCCGCTATGGAAATACGGAATCCGTCCCGCCCTGCCGCCGGGGCGTTCCCGTATTTCCTATATATAAATTATGGATTTCCATCTTTATATAGAGACCGCTCTATGCTACAATATACTTAACCCGATATATTGAAATTTTTCTTTATAGAAAGGAGATAGATGATGTACGACAATGATTTCGCCCTGGAAAAGGAGAAATCCCTTTCCATCAACATGCCGGGCATGATGAAAGACGTCTATGCCTGGATGGCCATAGCCCTCGTGGTGACGGGCTTCACTGCTTATACTGTGGCCGATTATCCCATCATCCAGAGTATTTTCATGGGCGGCCGGTTCCGTATCATTTTCCTCATGATGGCTACCTTTGCCCTCGTATGGCACCTGAATACGTCCATCCGCACCATGGGCCTCAAGAAAGCAGCGGTCATGTTCCTGGTGTACTCCGTGCTGAACGGGATCACGCTCTCTTCCATTTTCATGGTTTATACCATGACTTCCATCGCCAATGCCTTCTTCCTCACGGCGGGGATGTTCGGCATCATGTCCGTCTACGGGTATGTGACGAAGTCGGACCTTTCCAAAGTGGGAAATCTATGCCTCATGGGCCTCGTGGGACTGATCCTGGCCACCCTGATTTCCTTCTTCTTCGCCACCCCTTTCTTTGAAATGCTCATCTCCTATGCGGGCATCCTCATTTTCATGGGGCTCACGGTCTACGATACGAACAAAATCAAAAAACTGGCCCTCACCTACCACTCCAGAGCCACCGACGAAGGACAGAAACTGGCCATCCTCGGTGCCCTCATGCTTTATCTCGATTTCATCAATCTCTTCCTCTATCTCCTTCGGATCTTCGGAGATAGAAAGTGAGCTTCGTCAGACGTTAGCAGTTAGCAGTTAGCAGTTAGAACTTCTCATAAAGACGCATCCGAAAAGGTGCGTCTTTTTCAATTCCTGCTGCCCGGGATGGGATGAAAAGTGATCAGTTCATAGTTATCAGCTGCATGATCCCCAGGCGGGCGACGGGACATTTTCCCAATATGGCCCGGCCCCATCGGGACAAACCCATTAACCATTAACCCCTATGTACAGTTTTCACACTTAAATAGACTCCCGGTTTGTCCACCGGATTATCTTTCAGCTATTGAAACAGAGTGCGTCAAAAGTTATTCAAACAAAAGCCGGGCTCACTGCTAACTGCTAACTATTAACTTTATTTCCTATTTCCAAACTCAGTTATGGTACAATAGAATTAAAGAAACATGGGAGGCGGTACTATGGATATTTCCGAAGAAATTTCCAAAATGAATTTTTACAAGACTTTTGAGCCTTACATCGATCCCTCTGTCACCATGGCAGAAAGGATGAAAGGGAACGTGCGCCTCGTTCCGGGTGCGCCGAAAGAGGCGAAAGAGGCCCTTTCGAAGTGGAAGGCCATCGTGCTGAAGAAACGGCTTTTCTAAGGAGGAAATTATGGACTGCAAACTGGACGAAGAAGGCATGCTCATGCTGCAGGGGCTCACGGAAGCCCAGAAAACCCAGGCCCTCACCCTTTACGCCAGCAGGGAAAAGAAAAAATGGCTGGCCTACGTCCTCTGGGTCGTCTTTGCGGCCTACTACATCTATCTGGGACGGATTGTGAGAAATATCATCCTATGGATCCTTATGTGCTGTTTCATCGGTGTCATCTGGTGGGTCGTCGACCTTTTCCGTATCTCCGGCATGGTGGATAAGAAAAATAAGGAAATACTGATCCAGTGCATCAATGAAGCGAAAAGTATCTCAAATTAGGTGGATACATTGGTCTGAGACAAATCCGATATTCGGGTCTTAGCCTCACCACGGCATGCCGCTTTTGGTTCATTCCCGAAATTTCGGGGTGCGGGATGCGGGGTGCGGGAAGGTGGGCGCCTTAAAATAATAAGG
>Ga0256406_1006004_pt1 | contig 12498 bp, 10 predicted proteins | sample RumenRJG_03DNA_FD_185986 | JGI IMG/M metagenome (GOLD analysis project Ga0256406, IMG submission 185986) | Bovine rumen microbial communities from Lethbridge, Alberta, Canada - RJG_03 | ecosystem: Host-associated > Mammals > Digestive system > Stomach > Rumen | place: Canada: Alberta | collected...
CGACGAGAACGCCACAGAGGCTACAATTACAGCAGGCAAGAACGTTAACGTTACCCTCAAGCGCACATTCAACGACAACGCATGGAACACACTCGTTCTGCCGTTCGACCTCACAGCCGACCAGATTACAGCAGCATTCGGTGCTGACGCAAAGGTTGCCGCTTACACCGGCGCAACAGCAGGTGATGACGGAACATACACTCTGAACTTCAAAGAGGCAACAACCATCACTGCCAACACTCCTGTATTCATCCACAGCGCACAGAACAACGCCGACGGTTACACCTTCACCGGTGTCGAGGTTAAGAACGCTACTCCTACACAGACAGCCGACGGCTTCAACTTCGTAGGTACTTACACAGTTACAACCGTTCCTGTTGGCAACTACTTCATCAACTCTTCCAACAAGTTCTTCAAGGCAGGCGACGACAAGACCAACATCAAGGGTACTCGTGCCACATTCAAGCCTGTAGGAGCAGCAACATCTGCCAAGGGTCTTGGCTTCAACGTTACTGAGGACGGCACAACAACTGCCATCAACAGCATCACAATGCAGGAAGAGCTCAACGTCAATGCTCCGATGTACAACCTCGCCGGTCAGCAGGTTACAAAGGCTTACAAGGGCGTAATCCTCCAGAACGGCAAGAAGTTCATCAATAAGTAATGCTCCACCCCGTCCCACTGTAGGGGCGTCACCTTGTGTGCGACCCAACAGAGGAAAACAAGAATAAAGAACAAAAAAACGATATAACGTATTATGAAAAAGAATTATATTGCACCTTCAATGAAAGTTCGTGAGATTGATATGGAGAGCAACCTGCTCGACAACTCACCAGCCATAAATGCAAAGCCATTCAGCGGACTTGAAGTCTTTAGCGGCTACGCACCTGTTGAGTATGGCGGCACAGCAACCAACGGCAATGCCGGCGATGCCGGTGCCAAGTTCGGCAATGTCTGGGAGTCTTGGGGCGGCGACGAAGAAGAGTAACGCTCATTATCCGCATAACCCACAACGGGGGGAAGCCACACGCTTCCCCCCGTTTTTTTTTGTAGGTGCGAAGTGTCGTTCATGCGCATATCATGCTCAACTACTGCCCCCCATGCACCTGAATGCCGGACAGCTAAAGCCATGTGTCCGGCTCATCGTCATCCCATACCGAATGCTTGGCATTTGCCGGTTCATCATCATCGCCTTCATCGACTGTGATGTCGGGCACCTCACCCTTGTCAAAGCCTTTAATATTAACCGCAGAGACATGCGTCTCGTTGAGCGCCCCACTCAGGTCGAGCTGGATGACCTCGGTGCACGGGCGGATATCTACAAAAATATTTCGTCGAAATAACATTCATTTAGGCAACTTTCGATAATGTAAAAAAATAACGGTAATAGTAGTTTTTTTGAGAACATTTTATCGATTTTAGACCAAAAAATAGTAATTTTGCAAAAGAAAAATCAAAACTATTTTCTGTAATGAAAAGATTAACTCTTCTTTTTATAGGTGCGTTATTATTCCCATTCGCCTCATTATCACAGAGTTCTGAACAGACAAAAGGTCATTTGTCTGTATTGACCAAGGAGCAGGCATGTGATGACATCGACTCGCTGATTTACACACTGAATGAGATTCACCCGGACATGTTCTCCGAATGCAATCTTGGCAACTACATGAAGCAAGTGAACGAAGTCAAGGAAAGTCTACCAGACTCTGTTACCATCGTCCAGCTTTACGACAAAGTGGCACCGCTTGTTTCGCTGATTGGCGATGGCCACACGTGCATGGTATTTCCATACAATGAGGTCTTTACAGAAAAACTAAGACGGCTTCCCCTGCAGGTAGAGATTGATGACAATACGGCAGAGGCAACTGTAATACTCAGCGCGTTTCCCAAGCTCGTACCGGAAAAGGCGAAACTAATCAGCATCAATGGCGTGGCAGTTAAGGACATGATTGACTGGATGCTGCGCTATTGCAGTGGCGAACGGAGGTTCTTCCAGCTTCAACGTCTGAACTACGACTTCCTGGCTTTCTTCCAAATGCGCTATACAGCCGACAATTACAAAGTAAAGTTTATATATGACGGTAAAGAAAAGGAAGCAACATTACCATCAACGACTTATGAAGAGGAGAAAATAACACTCGAAACATTAAAACATAAAAAGGTTAACAACCAACCCGAAATCCCATACTCCTTCAGTATCTCAGACGACAACCGTTATGCTATTATGGACTTCAATAATATTGTTGACCCTGACAGGATGACCGTCTTTGCCGATTCGATGGTTTCGGAACTGAAGCAGCGTGGCGTACCAAACCTAATCATTGACATACGCAGTAACGGTGGAGGGCTTTCCAATGTTGGAGACACGCTCCTCCGGCGCATCTCGCCTTATCCATTCCAGCAATTCTCCAAGTTCTATGCCCGTGTCACGCCCTCTACTTTGAAATGTGCAAGCACTCCGGACATGCCCAACTGCGACATGCCGCCATTGGGCGTATATTTTGATGAGCTCGACGAATATGTGCAACCATTTGCAGATTCAACAAAACGCTATAACGGAAAGCTGTGGTTGTTAATCAATCACGGCACTTTTTCTTCGGCAGGTTCTTTCTCTTGGGTTTTCAAACAGCTGCACCTTGGAACGGTAGTCGGCGAGGAATCGGGCGGTATGAATGTGTGCTACGGAGACATCGTAGTATATAGGATGCCTTTGTCCCATCTGGCTACTACTATTTCCTGGAAACGTTTTTGGCAATTCGAGGCAGACGAGAAAGAAGTGCATGGAACTATGCCGGATATAGAGGTTCCCTCATCAGATGCTCTTAACTATACCATAAACGAAATAGAACAAGCTAAAGTTAATTAGACTTTCCTGCAAGAGTTTTTCAACTCACACTTTAGAATTATATATAATGTGATAATACGATAGTGTGAGTTGTCACATTTGTCATCGGCGAATCTGGCAGCCTTTTACATTGACGACGTCAGGCAGAGTGTGGTTCCACGGTTCTGCAATACGGCCTAAATTGAATGGTTACGATATTAGTTGTTTAAGTTTGCATGAAAAAAGGGGAGCAGTGCCTCACGGCATGGCTCCCCTGCAAACTTAAACAACCAATAAAAGAAATAGATTGTCAATTTATTGTGCAATTCAAAAAGCAAAGTTCAAAATGCAAAATTATGAATTTTGAATTTTGAATTATCAACTATTACCGTATGAACAGAAGCTCACGGTACTTCGGCAGTGGCCAGAGTTCATCGTTGACGATGAGTTCGAGCTTGTCGATGTGGTAACGTATCTCATCGAGCTTCGGCTCAACAGTGTCGTGGTAAGCGACAGCCTTTGCGCGTACATCAGTAATCTTGTTGGCTACCTTGCGGGCCTCGATGAGGGAGTCAACACCCTTCTCGATTGTCTCGGTGCGCTCAGCAATCTCACGGATGAGGTCGATGTTGCGGTCGGCGAGTTTCAATGCCTCTTCCTTACCGAAGATGTTGACCATGCTCTGTACGTTCTTTGCCAGCTGGCTCTGATAGTGGGTGGCAACAGGAATGATATGGTTCATAGAGAGGTCGCCGAAGACACGTGCCTCAATCTGAATCTTCTTGGTGTAGGTTTCCCATTTCACCTCGTTACGAGCCTCGAGCTCATGACGGTTCATGACCTTCTGTGACTCGAACATCTTGACAGAGTCTTCGTCGAGATAGCGGTCGAAGATTACCGGGCAAGACTTTTCGACGTCGAGTCCGCGCTTCTCAGCCTCAGCAATCCATTCGTCGCTGTAGCCATTGCCATCGAAGTGGATAGGAGCGCAGGTCTTGATGTCTTCCTTGACAACAGAGAGGATAGCTGCGAACTTCTCCTCACCCTTGGCGATGAGAGCGTCGACACGTGTCTTGAAGTTGGTGAGAGCCTCAGCGACAGCTGTGTTCAGGACAATCTGGGCGCTGGCGCAGTTAGCCTCAGAACCGACGGCACGGAACTCGAAACGGTTTCCGGTGAAGGCGAATGGAGATGTACGGTTACGGTCGGTGTTATCACGGAGAATGTTAGGAATCTCAGGAATATCGATTTCAACACCTTCCTTACCCTTAATAACCAGCGCGTCCTTGTCGGACTTCATGATATGGTCGAGCACGTCGCTGACAGTCTTGCCGAGGAACGAAGAGATGATTGCAGGAGGTGCCTCGTTGGCTCCCAGACGATGGGCGTTGCCTGCATCCATGATACTTGCCTTGAGCAGTCCGTTGTGCTTGTAGACACCCATCAGTGTCTCGACGATGAACACGACGAAGCGGAGGTTGTCCTCCGGGGTCTTGCCCGGTCCGTGGAGCAGTATACCGGTATCGGTAGAAAGGCTCCAGTTGTTGTGCTTACCCGAGCCGTTGATGCCGTCGAAAGGTTTCTCGTGAAGCAGGACTTCGAAGCCGTGCTTGTGGGCAACCTTCTTCATGAGCGACATGAGCAGCATGTTATGGTCGACGGCGAGGTTGGTTTCCTCGAAGATAGGAGCGCACTCAAACTGGTTTGGCGCAACCTCGTTGTGGCGGGTCTTTACAGGGATGCCGAGCTCGAGAGCCTGAATCTCAAGGTCTTTCATGAATGCCTGTACACGCTCAGGGATGGTAGCGAAGTAGTGGTCGTCCATCTGCTGGTCCTTGGCAGAAGAGTGTCCCATCAGTGTGCGGCCGGTGAGCTGCAGGTCCGGACGTGCGTGATAGAGCTCAGAGTCGACGAGGAAGTACTCCTGCTCCCACCCGAGGTTTGAGATAACCTTCTTTACGTCAGGATAGAAGTAGTGGCAGACGTCTGTTGCGGCAACGTTGACGGCGTGGAGGGCACGCAGCAGCGGAGCCTTGTAGTCGAGCGACTCGCCTGTGTATGAAATGAATATCGTAGGAATACAGAGAGTGTCGTCGATGATGAATACCGGTGATGTAGGATCCCATGCAGAGTAGCCGCGAGCCTCGAAGGTCGAGCGGATACCGCCTGAAGGGAATGAGCTGGCATCAGGCTCCTGCTGGACGAGCAGCTTGCCTGAGAACTCCTCGATCATTCCACCCTTGCCGTCGTGCTCAATGAATGAGTCGTGCTTCTCGGCAGTGCCTTCGGTCAGTGGCTGGAACCAGTGGGTGTAGTGCGTGACACCGTTCTCGTCGGCCCACTGCTTCATGCCCTTGGCAATCTCGTCGGCAATAGAGCGGTCGAGTTCAGCGCCGTTGTCGATTACGTCGATGAGTTTCTCATAAACGTCGCGAGGCAGGTACTTGTACATCTTCGCACGGTTGAAAACTTTCTTACCGAAGAACTCCGAAGGGCGCTCGGTAGGAGTGATTACTTCGACGGGCCTTTTTTCAGAGGCCTTCTCAACTGCATCAAATCGTAAATTTTCCATATTATTGGTGATTATTTCCTTTTAGAATGTTATTGACTGACTAAGAATTATTTGTTGAGCCATTTCTTTATTCGCTCCATAGCTTCGAGGCAGTCGTCACGGTCGCCGAAAGAGGTCAGACGGACGAAGCCTTCGCCGGATGGCCCGAAGCCGACACCGGGGGTGCAGACGACCTGCGCTCCATAGAGCAGTTCCTCGAAGAACTGCCATGACGGCTTGTCGTCAGGAGTCTTTACCCAAAGGTAGGGCGCGTCAGTGCCACCGAACACCCGGAAGCCCATATCCGACAGTGCCTTGTGCATTATCGAGGCATTCTGCATATAGTAATTGATGGTTTCGCGGATTTGCTTCTTGCCTTCAGGAGTGTAAATTGCCTCGGCTCCACGCTGCGAGATGTAGCTTGTGCCGTTGAACTTTGTCGACTGGCGGCGCAGCCAGAACTGGTTGAGGGGCAAGCGCTTGCCATCCATTGTCTCTGCCGTGAGTTCCTTTGGAATGACGGTATAGCCGCAACGTACGCCGGTGAATCCGGCTGTCTTGGAATAAGAGTGGAATTCTATTGCTACCTTACGGGCACCACGAATCTCATATATGGAATGAGGAATGTCGTCGTGCCGGATGTAAGCTTCGTAAGCGGCATCATAGAATATTATCGAGTCGTTGTGGGTTGCGTAGTTGACCCATTTGCGAAGCTCTTCCTTGGAGATTACCATTCCCGTCGGGTTGTTCGGGTAGCAGAGGTAAATCATGTCGACACGATGGTCGGGAATCTGCGGAATAAAGTTGTTCTTGTCGGTGCATGGCATGTAAGTGACGTTGCTCCATTTGCCGTTCTCGAATATTCCTGCGCGGCCGTTCATTACGTTAGAGTCGACGTAAACAGGATAAATAGGGTCGGTAACAGCCATGGAGTTGTCCCAGCGTACGAGTTCGCCAATATTTCCCGTGTCAGACTTTGCTCCGTCGTTGATGAAGATCTCATCCGGGTCGAGATGTACGCCACGGGGCAGGAAGTCGTTCTTGACGATAGCCTCACGCAGCCAGAGATAGCCTTGCTCAGGACCGTAGCCGTGGAATGTTTCCTTGTGAGCCATGTCGTCGACAGCCTTGTGCATAGCCTCGATGACTGCCGGACAAAGCGGCTGGGTCACATCGCCGATGCCGAGACTGATGACATTAGCCTTCGGATGTGTTGCCTTGAAGGCATTCACCTTCTTTGCTATGTCGGCGAAGAGGTAGTTCTTCTGCAGCTTGAGGAAGTGTTCGTTAATAAGTGCCATATATTCCTTTTCTTTAAACCCACCTCCGCTTGTCGTCCTGTTCGAGTGAACGCCTTTGCTGTTCGGAAGGTGAGTTGTTGTCTAAATTTGTGTTCTATGTTCTTTTATTTGTCGCTATGGTAGTTCAACCTCGCCTTCGAATGCGAATTCCGCCGGACCGGTCATGTAAATATGGTTGTCGGCGCGCCATTCTATTGACAGAGTTCCGCCGTCCATTACAATTTCCACGGGCTTTGAGCGTTCTGCCCGTCCGGTGGTTATTGCCGCTACAGCCGTAGCACAAGCGCCTGTTCCGCAAGCCATTGTTATACCACTGCCACGTTCCCAGACGCGGGTGCGGAACTTGTTCTTGCCGACAGGCTTGGCAAACTCGATGTTGCACCGCCCGGGGAAAGCCTTGTCGCGTTCCAAGGCTGAGCCCTTGTCGGTAAGCTCAGGTGTTGTAGGTTCCTCATCAGTGAATATCACGAAATGGGGGTTACCCATCGAGACAAATGTCCCGTCATTGCGTGAACCGTCATACTGCTCCGGAGCTTGAAGCCGTGGCTCAAGCATGTCGACCGTCACTGAGTCGACCAGTGTCGTGTCTTTACTGTTTATATGGAGATTGAGTACCTTAATGCCGCTCGCTGTTTCAAGACGAATGACCGTCTGCTGTGTCATACCTTTTTCGTAGAGGTACTTTCCGATGCACCGGCTTGCGTTTCCGCACATCATGGCTTCAGAGCCATCGGCATTGAATATCCGCATGCGGTAGTCGGCAGCCTCGGTTGTCGGCGGACAGATAAGCACTAGCCCGTCACTGCCAATGGAGAAATGTGGTCTGCTCCACCGGCGTGCAGCCTCAGCCGGATCGGGAATACTATACAACAATGTATTTACATAGATATAGTCATTGCCGGCGCCATGCATCTTTGTGAAAGCTACGGTCTTTGTCATTTTGCGTTATGATTTGTACAATTCTATTTCTTTTTGTCTGAATACGACGACAAAGTTACTGCCTTTTGTTCAATTAAGCTAACAATTCATTGCATATTTCTTCTACTTTTTGAGACTTTATTTCATTTTAACAGATTTTTGGCTATTTTCTTTCAAAAGTGAAAGCATTTAGCCAATTTAGATTATCAGTTTGTTAGTTGAATTAAATTTTTAGTTTCATAATGGGATATAAATACAACTTAAAACATCATTTTGTCGTACTTTTGCAGTGTGAAGTTTACAAAACGTCACCAAAATTAAATTCTAGAAACATTATTAATAATTTTAAAAGAGAGGCTAACATGAAGAAGATTGAAGCAATTATCCGCAAGACCAAGTTCGAAGAGGTCAAGGAAGCACTCCTTCGTGCCGACATCGAATGGTTCTCTTACTTCGACTGCCGGGGTGAGGGCAAGATGCGTCAGGCACGAATTTATCGTGGTGTGGCTTACGACACAAGCAGTATTGAGCGCATGATGCTGAACATTGTTGTTCGTGACAAGAACGTAGAGAAGACAGTTGCAGCCATCGAGCAGGCAGCCAGGACCGGCGAGATCGGCGACGGGCGAATCTTCATTATCCCTGTCGACGACACTGTCCGCATCCGCACCGGCGAGCGCGGCGACATAGCGCTGTATAACGCTGAGCAGGAGAAGTGAGGAGCGGATAGCTTCTAGGGGTAACAACAACAAATTTAACAAACACACATAAATTATTAATGTTGATGTAAGAACAGTTTTCAGCTCTTGTGCAAGTTTATGTTTATACATTATACATTATAATTTATAATTTAATTCTTTTTCCTATGACACTACAAGATTTAGGTATATCGGTTGATACATTATGGCTGCTGCTTGCGGCAATGCTAGTATTCTTCATGCAACCGGGCTTCGCGCTGTGCGAGGCAGGATTCACACGTCGGAAAAACACAGCGAATATCCTGTTCAAGAACTTCGGCGACTTCATGATTGGCTCAGTTCTTTTCTGGTTTGTCGGCTTTGGTATAATGTATGGCTCTGACGGTCAGGGCTTCATGGGCATGCCGAACTTCGGCGACCTGTCATGGTATCACAACGCTAACGGACTTCCTACCGAGGGCGAGCTGATATTCCAGACTGTATTCTGCGCAACGAGTGCCACCATCGTTTCCGGTGCAATGGCTGAGCGCACGAAGTTCTCGATGTACTGCGTTTACTCATTCTTCATTTCCCTGCTCATCTACCCTATCGAAGGTCACTGGTCATGGGGCGGCGGATGGCTTAACGCTGCCGACGGCAACTTCATGGCAACAGTCTTCGGAACAAGCTTCCACGACTTCGCAGGCTCTGCAGTGGTTCACTCTGTAGGCGGTATCCTCGCATTTCTCGGCGCTATCGCCCTTGGTCCACGTCTCGGCAAATATGACAGGGACGGACACAGCCGCGCTATTCCTGGTCACAGCCTCGCAATGGCATCATTGGGCGTATTCATTCTGTGGATGGGATGGTTCGGATTCAACCCGGGCTCTACTCAGGCAATCGCCGGTGAGGCAGCACGCACTTCGGCATCACACGTATTCCTGACAACCAACCTCGCAGCTGTTGCCGGTGGTCTTGGAACTATGTTCTTCACATGGATTAAGTATGGCAAGCCGTCATTCTCACTAACACTGAACGGTATCCTTGCCGGACTTGTAGGAATAACAGCCGGATGTGATGCGGTCAGCCCGGCAGGAGCCCTTGCGATAGGAGCTATCTGTGGCGTTGTCCTTCCTATAGCCGTAACATTTATTGATACCAAGCTTCATATTGACGACCCTGTAGGTGCAAGTTCTGTACACGGAGTCTGCGGTATCCTCGGAACAATCCTCACCGGATTCTTCAGTGTTTCTGAAGGATGCCTATACGGTCACGGTTTTGCGTTCCTCGGAGCTCAGGTGTTCGGAATCATCGTTATTGATGCATGGGCAGCCGTTTGTGGAATAATCCTCTTCTGGGGCATCAAGAAGACAGCCGGTCTGAGAGTTGACAAACGAATCGAGGAAGAAGGACTGGATATTTATGAGCATGGCGAGAGCTGCTATGCATAAACTAAAAAAAAAACGTATGAAGAAAATCACATTTGCTTTAGCAGCCATTCTGGCACTGTCGGTGACAGGCGCCAGGGCACAAGACAAGATAGAAGGCACGATAGGTGCCGATGTAGTAAGCCGGTACTACTGGCGTGGACAGGCACTTGGCGATGCCGCCATTCAGCCAACGCTGGGACTGTCGTGGAAAGGGCTGTCGCTCACAGCCTGGGGCAGTTACGGATTCGTCGATAAGGACGACACCAAGGAGTTCGACCTCACCCTTGCCTACTCCACCGGCGGATTCCACGCAGGCGTGACCGACTACTGGTTCGACCGCGGCACCACCTACGACGGAAAACCTGTCGAGGATGCCAAGTACTTCAAGTATGGAGCCCACGAGACCACCCACGTCTGGGAAGCCAATATAGGCTACGACTTCGGATTCCTTGCCCTTAACTGGTATACTAATATCGGCGGCAACGACGGAGTCAACAAGGACGGCGACCGTGCCTACAGCTCTTACTTCGAGGCTAGCGCACCGTTCAAACTGGCAGGACTGGAGTGGAACGCTGCCGTAGGCGTTGTTCCCTACCGCACGTCATTCTACTCCGAAGCCAACGGATTTGCCGTCACCAACGTCTCCCTGCGGGCAACGAAGGACATAAAGATCACCGATAAGTTCTCTATTCCTATCTTTGCTCAGGTAGCCGGTAATCCAAGCAACGAGAAAGCCTACTTCCTTGTAGGATTCACGCTGCAACCATAACGAATAGCTAGAGTGTACCTATTGACATTTAATTTTTCACGCCCAGTTTCACCTGAGTAGTGACAAGAGTCCGGTCGTCGGCAGTGATGGTAGCCATGGCAAGTGTCATGCCAGCCACCTCGCCGACGACCGTTGTCGTTGTACGGATGGTCTCGCCTGCAGCGGGATGGTCCATAACCTTCATCTTTCTCACGGCGGCAATGACACCGATGGTCACGCCTTCCTTAAGGATATACTTATTGGTATATCCAATCCGGGCGGCACATGTCTGGGCGATGTTCTCGATCATTCCCGCAGTCGAGAACTTACCATTGTCCACGAATATATTGTCTGGCTTGATGGTAGTCTCTGTGATTGTTGTTGTATCGTCATATCCGACGAGACTGCCAATCATCACGAATGGCTTCTGCTGTGGCAGAAGTGTGTGTATATCAATGTTTCTGAGGAATTCCTCTGTGGGGTGCTTAACGTCGTTAGTCATAATCCAGTAGAAAAATCAATCATTCTTTGCCTCACCAATCAAATGCGGCGCTGCAAAGTTAATCAATTTTTCGCTGTAATAAGAAATAATTCAGACTATTTGCATCTCGCACTTCTTGCAGTGGCTGCACTTTCCCGACTCGTTCTTTCGCTTGCGGTAAATGAACATAAAAAGGTATATAAACAAAAAAAGATCGCCTCTCGGTGATCTTCCTTCTCATCTAAATTTCGTGCTTGATTGCTGGTTCGCGCCTCACGGCGTTCCCCATTAATCTTGCATCGAATAGTTACCTGAAATTTAAATCAATCCTTAAACCTAATAACTAAAACCTAAATACAATTTTGAAACTCTCTAGTTTCTTGAAACCTAAAAAAATAACTAAAAACCTAAATCTATTACTACTAACCTAAACAATCTACTAACTTTTTACATGTGCAAAGGTACAGCTGTTTGCGCACACAGCCAAACATTTTGCCTATTTTTCTCCGATTTTTATGTCATTCTTGATTATCGTCAAGTCGGATGACGCAAATCAAGCCCAAAACGGCTCCAAAAACATACAAACTAAAAAATTATTTTAGAGTCTACTTTTTTACGCTGGTGCAGTCTACTTAAAGGAGCTGGTACAGTGCATTACCTTATCCTCAAAAAAATGTAAAGTTAGCTCTATATTATCATCGAAAAAGTGTGATATTTGTTTTATTATATCCTCGAAAAAGTGTAACTTTGCAGCTAGAACTATAATATTAATGCTTATGAGACGTAAATTAATACTGACTCTGTAGCTTGAATAGGTCTTCGCATCTTCCCGAAAATGCGGAGACCTATTTATTTTTTTCTAAAGCCGAAACCGTATTTCTTGATGAAACAAGTGTTACAGCATCTTTCATGGTCTTGAATGCCGATAAACACAGCATCCTTCATTTTGCTTCATGTTGAATTCTGTTACGACAGAGGTACAAATGCGACAGAATTAAAGGACGTTATTGTAATTTATCGCTTTTTTGTCCCTTTGATTACACAGTGCAATCTTTTGCACGTTAATATCGAATTTTACAAATATTTATTAGGTTGCCATTCGTTATTTTTTTTATAACTTTGCATGATGTTATATTTAATGGAACGAGATTTATTACTTATGATGCGTGTGAACTAAAATCATAAGAACAATATAATCTTTAAAACTAAGCACAAAAAGTGAAGCAATGAAAAAAAAAGATATATGTAAAGCCATGTTTGGTAGTCATCGTCATAGGTGATCTTTGTGATACTGATCCAAGCATGTACGTTGGTTCGGGAGATGTCGATGCTGGTGAAGCCTCTGCCAAGCAGAACAACTTCTACGAATCGGGGAATGAGAATGACAGCGTGAGGAATTTCAACCTTTGGGATGAAGACGAATAACAACTGTTGGGCATAGCGGGTCAGTTGCATAAGTCCGTGGATGCCCACAACCTGCCTAACCAAAAATCCTGCTCAAGCGGAACATGAAGAAGGGTATGTCTGCAACGCCCCTCAACTCAGACCTGAATCCTTTCATCTTCGAA
>Ga0256406_1006005_pt1 | contig 12497 bp, 10 predicted proteins | sample RumenRJG_03DNA_FD_185986 | JGI IMG/M metagenome (GOLD analysis project Ga0256406, IMG submission 185986) | Bovine rumen microbial communities from Lethbridge, Alberta, Canada - RJG_03 | ecosystem: Host-associated > Mammals > Digestive system > Stomach > Rumen | place: Canada: Alberta | collected...
GGTGCCCGGGAAGTAACGGTCCACAACCTCATCCGAAAGGCCGACCGCTTCAAAAATTCTCGCCGACTGATACGACTGCAGCGTGGAGATGCCCATCTTGGCGGCGATTTTTACCACACCGCCGAGCAGCGCCCTGTTGTAATCCTCAATCGCCGTGTGGTAATCCTTGTCAAGAATGCCGGTATCGATCAGCTCCGCGATGCACTCGTCCGCAAGATACGGGTTCACGGCACGGGCACCGAAGCCCAGAAGGCAGGCGATCTGGTGCACATCCCTCGGTTCTCCGGATTCGAGAATCAGGGAGACGGCGGTCCGCTTCTTCGTCATGATCAGATGCTGCTCCACCGAGGATACGGCCAGCAGCGACGGCACCGGCAGATGGTTCTCATCGACGCCGCGGTCGGACAGAATGACGATATTGCTGCCGTTGGAAATGGCGCGGTCCACCGATACGTTCAGCTGCTCGAGCGCTCTCTCCAGCGATGTATTCTTGTAGTAAAGAATCGACACAGTTGAGGCATGGAAGCCGGGATGGTCAAACGCGCGGATCTTCATGAGGTCCACACTGGTCAGGATCGGATTGTTCACCTCAAGCATCGTGCAGTTATCCGGTTTTTCCTGAAGAAGGTTTCCGTCGGAGCCGAGGTACACGGTCGTGTCCGTGATCACGCGCTCGCGAAGGGAGTCAAACGGCGGGTTCGTCACCTGTGCGAACAGCTGCTTGAAGTAATTGAACAGCAGCTGATGCTGCTTCGACAGCACCGCGAGCGGCACATCGTGACCCATGGAGACCGTCGGTTCGACACCGTTCTCCGCCATCGGCAGAATGACATCCTTCACATCCTCATAGGTGTAGCCGAAAACCTTGTACAGGCGGTCGCGCTCTTCCTGCGTGTGCGAGGGCACCTTGTGATTCGGCACCTTCAGATCTTCGAGTTTCATCAGATGCAGATTCAGCCACTCGCCGTAAGGCTGGCGGGTCGCGTAATACTTCTTGCACTCGTCGTCGGAGATGATCCGCTTCTGCTTCGTGTCGACCAGAAGAATCCTGCCGGGCTCGAGGCGTGATTTTTTCACGATATGCTCCGGGGCAATGTCCAGAACGCCGACCTCGGACGAAAGGATCAGCCGGTTGTCATCCGTTACATAGTAACGGGAAGGACGAAGGCCGTTCCGGTCGAGCGTCGCGCCGACCACCTCGCCGTCGGTGAAAAGAATCGCGGCAGGGCCGTCCCAGGGCTCCATCATCGTCGCATAATAATGGTAAAAATCCCGCTTCTCCTCGCTCATGAACTGGTTGTGTTTCCACGGCTCCGGGATGATGGTCATCATCGCGAGCGGCAGATCCATGCCGTTCATATAGAGGAACTCCAGCGTATTGTCCAGCATCGCGGAATCCGAGCTCTTCGACTGAATCACCGGGAAGATTTTGTCGATGTCATCCTCCAGGACAGGAGAGGTCATCGTCTCCTCACGGGCAAGCATACGGTCGATGTTGCCGCGGATGGTATTGATCTCGCCGTTGTGCGCGATCATCCGGTACGGGTGCGCGCGGTCCCACGAAGGCGTGGTATTGGTCGAGAAACGCGAGTGCACGATGGCAATCGCGGTCGCATAATCCCTGCTCTGCAGATCGTCATAGAAGCTGCGGAGCTGTCTGACCAGCAGCAGTCCCTTGTACACGATCGTGCGGGATGAGCAGGAGCAGATGTAGGTGTCATCCGAGCTCTGCTCAAACTCACGGCGGAGCACATAGAGTCTCCGCTCAAAACTGATTCCCTTTGCGATATCCTTCGGTCTCTTCAGGAAACACTGCTCAATGTACGGCATGGAATCCAGTGCAATACCTGAGAGGATCTCCTGATGCACCGGCACTTTTCTCCAGCCGAGTACGGGAATCCCTTCCTTCTCCGCAATGACCTGAAACATCCGCTTGGCGAACATTCTCTTCATGTCGTCACGCGGGAAAAAGAACATGCCGATGCCGTAGGACCCCGCGCCGCCCAGTTCAAATCCCGCTTCCGCTGCAGCCTTCTTAAAAAAGCTGTGGCTGATCTGCATCAGAATGCCGACGCCGTCGCCGACCTTGCCCGTCGCATCCTTGCCGGCTCTGTGCTCCAGTTTCTCTACAATGTGAAGCGCATCATCCATGACGGAAAAATCCTGCTTCCCGTCAATATTGACGACAACGCCGATACCGCAGGCATCGTGGCTTTCCTGCAGTGCCGTCCAGCGCTGCTTCTCAGCCTCATAATCCCTTCTGTTCCGTTCTTCCGTATTTCTTTCCTTCATACACTCACCCGTCATTCTGTTCTGTGTGCTGCCTCTCTTCTTCCGATGAAACTTTCACGGTGCAGCTGTCTTACCTCTTTCGCCGAAAAAAGGGGTTCAACCGGCAGCTTTTCTGCCAGTTTGAACCCCCGGTACTGTATCCCGTTCTGACCGATCCGCTGTTATCTCAGGGAGAACAGCAGTTCCGCATAGGTCGGATAATCCAGGTATTCATCCGGAATCAGTTTTTCTGCACAGTCCACGGTTGCGCGGAGCGCCGTCATATCCTCAAGGACAACGGTATGATAATACTGCGCATCCTTCAGCACATCGCTCTCGCCCTCTGCCTGTCTGGTATCCTTCTCCAGTCTGTCGAGCTGGTCGAGGATTTTTGCGCCGGCCTTGTCGAGCTTGCGGATGATTTTCTCCTCAAGCGCACTGTCGAGATCCGGAATCACTTTCTTCTTCTGAACCACTTCAGAGGACAGCGCTTCCTCGTATTTCACCATGCCGGAGATAAAATCTTTCCTTACCATTTCCTGCATGGTCAGCGACTCGATGTGAATCGTCTTCGCATAATTCTCAAGGAAGATCTCGTATCTGGAGTTCAGCTCACTTTCGGTGAATACATGATGTGAGGTGAACAGCTTCACGGACTTGTCGGAGATCAGTCTCGGCATGGCATCCGGAAGGGACTTGAGGTTGTCCAGTCCTCTCTTCTCTGCCTCGGCGATCCACTCATCGGTGTAACCATTGCCGTTGAAGACAACTTTCTTATGCGCATCCAGATATTTCCTGAGGACAGCCATGATCTCGGCGTCCTTGTTCTCGCCGTCGATATCTTTGATATCCTCGTAGATCCGGTCGAGTTCCTCAGCGACTGCCGTATTCAGCACAATGTTCGGGTCTGCCACGGAAAGGGAGGAACCGGGCATACGGAACTCGAACTTATTGCCTGTAAACGCGAACGGTGAGGTTCTGTTGCGGTCCGTTGTATCTCTGGTGATATGCGGAAGGACAGATGCGCCCATCTCCATCTTCTGCTTGGAAATCTTCTGAAGCTCGGAGGTGTCACCGCTGTCGATGGCTTTCAGCACTGCCTCAAGCTCATCGCCGACGAACATGGAGATGACAGCTGGCGGTGCCTCGTTGGCTCCCAGTCTGTGATCGTTTCCTGCCGTCGCCACGGAGGTGCGGAGCAGATCCGCATATTCATCAACTGCAGAAACAACGGCGATCAGGAAAACAAGGAAGGTCGTATTGCTGATCGGATCCTTGCCCGGGTCGAGCAGATTTTTGCCGTAATCGGTCACGATGGACCAGTTGTTGTGCTTGCCGGAACCATTGATGCCCTCGAAAGGCTTCTCATGAAGCAGGCACGCGTAGTTATGCTTGTCCGCGACCTTCTTCATCATTTCCATCATCAGCTGGTTGTGATCAACAGCGATGTTTGCCGTTTCAAAAATCGGCGCCAGCTCATGCTGTGAAGGCGCAACCTCGTTGTGCTTGGTCTTTGCCGGAACACCGAGCTTCCAGAGCTCGCGGTCCAGATCGTGCATGTACTCGGATACCTTCGGTTTGAGAACACCGAAGTAATGATCCTCCATCTCCTGGCCCTTCGGCGCCGGCGCACCGATCAGCGTGCGGCCGCACATCACGAGGTCTTTTCTCTTGAGATAGAGATCCTTGTCGATCAGGAAATATTCCTGCTCTGCTCCGACGGTGGTATCGACATGCTTTACTTCCTCATCGCCGAGTGTCTTCAGCACTCTGACAGCAGAACTGGAAAGCGCCTGCATGGAACGCAGAAGCGGGGTCTTCTTGTCGAGTGCCTCGCCGCCCCAGGACGCGAATGCCGTCGGGATGTAGAGCGTACCGTCTTTAATGAAAGCGGGTGAAGAAGGATCCCACGCCGTATAACCTCTCGCCTCGAAGGTGGCTCTGAGTCCGCCTGACGGGAAACTGGAGGCATCGGGTTCACCCTTGACCAGTTCCTTTCCGGAAAAATCCATGATGACGCCGCCGTCTCCGGTGGGGCTGATGAAACTGTCGTGCTTCTCAGCGGTGAGACCGGTCATCGGCTGGAACCAGTGGGTAAAATGCGTAGCGCCTTTCTCAAGCGCCCAGTTTTTCATGACCGCAGCGACGGAATTGGCTACATCAAGTTTGAGATGGGATCCGTTTTTCGCTGTCTCGCGAACCGCGCGGTAGACATCCTTCGGAAGTCTCTCCTTCATAACCCTGTCACTGAATACAAGGCTTCCGTAGATCTCGGGGATACCTGTTACTTTTTCCTCTTCCATATCTGCCTCCTTCATTGTTGATAAGCCGGAAAGCTTATCTGACACCGGCACGCCGAAGGGAGTTCCGCCAGGAAGGGCGGCGGGCTTTACAGCGCACCAGAAAAGGCGCCACCGGATGCGCAGTGCACCCGATGACGCCTTCGTCATTTCGTAATCTACGGATGATTATAAAGTCGTAAGTTGTGCTTGTATATACTTATTTTTGAGCATCGTGTCTTGCAGACATCTATGCCGCGGCTGCAGCGCTGCGATTGTTGTAGAGGTACATGGCTACGCCCGCGCCGCAGATGAGAATGATGCCCGTGATGCTCATCGCATCCGGAACCTCACCGAACAGGGCATAGCCGAAGATGCCGGCAAAGATCACCTGCGTGTAGTCGTACACGGAAATCTCTTTCGCGGGTGCGAAGAAGTAGGCCTTTGTGACAAAAACCTGTCCGATCATGGCGCCTGTACCGGTGAGTATGAGAAACATCAGCTCGGTCACTGTCGGTACGACGAAATGAATCGCCGCGACAGGTACGCAGACGCACATGGAAAACAGCGAGAAATAGAAAACGATCAGCGTCCCGTTCTCACCGTTCATTCCGAGCTTTCTCACCCAGGTATACGCAAAGCCGGCCGATGCGCCGCCGATCACGCCGATGACCGAGGGCAGGAAATCGCTTCCCTGAAACGCCCCGGGCTTTACGATAAACAGCATGCCGGTGAAGGCCACGATAACGCCGAGAATCTGCGCTTTCTGCGGCTTCTCATGAAGAAGAAACAGCGAGAACAGAATGGAAAAGAACGGTGCCAGCTTGTTCAGCATGTTCGCATTGGCCAGCAGCAGCACGCCGCAGGCATAGAAATTGCAGAAAATCCCGATGGTACCGAAGACTGACCGGATCAGTATACCCGTTCCGTTTCCCTTCTTCGGGCGGAAGCTCTCGTGATGCGCCTTCATGACGCCGAAAGCAAAAAGCAGCGCCACCAGATTCCGGAACAGTGCCTTCTCAAAAAAAGGGATCCTGCTCCCCGCCAGTTTGACTCCGGTCGACATCAGGGCGAACCCCATGGCCTCCAGGAGCACGCAGATAATGCCCTTCTGCCGGTTTGTCAGGCCCTTCGTCTGCTGTCCCGTCTGTTGTCTCATCTGCTGTCCCGTCTGCTGTCCCGCCTGCTGTACCGTCTGCTGTCCCGTCTGCTGCTGATTCTGATTGTGTGATGCCTCATTATTTTCAACTTCAGTCAAAATTTCTCAGTACCTTTCCGTCATTTTCTTCTGTTTCCGTCATTTTCTTCTGTTTCCGTCATTTTCTTCTGTTTCGATCGGTTTATCTGATGCCGTCAGTTTACCTTCAGTTTTCTCTCCATCATGTCCGGATTTGACGCGCAGTGCAGCGCGGTATCCCTCGTGATGATACCCTTCTTATACAGATTCAGGAGGCTGTTGTCCATGGAGATCATGTCATCGCCGGCAGAACCGTAGATCACGCCGTCGATCTGATAGACCTTGTTGTCTCGGATCATGTTCCTGATGGCCGGCGTCACCGTCATGATTTCAAATGCCGGCACTCTTCTGCCGTCCGTCGTCGGCACGAGCTGCTGCGAAATCACCGCGGTCAGCACCGTTGACAGCTGTACGGCGATCTGTTTCTGCTGGCTTGCCGGAAAAACATCGATGATACGGTTGATCGTATTCGATGCCCCCATGGTATGCAGCGTTGAAAAAATCAGATGCCCGGTCTCCGCTGCCGTCATGGCAACCGAGATGGTCTCGTAATCGCGCATCTCGCCGAGCAGAATGACATCGGGGCTCTGACGGAGCGCGGCGCGCAGCGCAGTCACATAGCTCTCCGTATCGACGTTGATTTCCCTCTGGCTGACGATACTTTTCTTGTGTCGGTGCAGGAACTCGATCGGATCCTCCAGCGTAATGATATGCGCCGCCCGGTTCTCGTTGATATGTCTGATGATGCAGGCGAGCGTCGTTGATTTGCCGCTGCCGGCAGGGCCCGTGACCAGCACCATGCCCCTGGACTGCATGCCGGTCTGAATCACACAGTCCGGAATGCCGAGCTTCTCCGGATCCGGCAGTTCGAATACAACGACCCTGATCACCGCAGAATACGTACCTCTCTGCTTATACGCGCTCACACGGAAACGCGACAGGCCGGGTACGGCGAAGGAAAAATCATCGTCGCCCTTTTCAGTGAGCCTGGTCATGTCTCTGTCATAAGCCAGATGATAAATCTCGCGCACGATTCTCTCGGTGTCCTGCGGCATCAGCTTTTCGCCCTGCTCAATGGTCACAACACCGTTCTTTCTGTAGGAGATCGTCGCGCCGGCAATGATAAAAATATCCGACGCATCTATATCCACGCATTGTCTCAGCATTTCCTCAGCTGTCATCCGTTCAGTCCCCGCTTTCTCTTCCTGTCTCCCGTCATATATTCTGTCAGATGTGTCTGCGCCTGTCAGATGCTCCTCCGTCCGTCAGATGCTCCTCTGGCCGTCAGATGTGTCTGCGGCAGTCAGATGTGTCCCTGTCCGTCAGATGCGTCTGTGCCAGTCAGATGTGTCTGCGCCCGTCAGATGCTTCTCCGTCATGGCAGCTGCAGCACCGGAAGTGTCTGCTCCGGCTCCCACGCCGCAGATGTCTCTACTCTCCATTTCAGCACGGTATAATGAGGCGTTTCCGCGTCCGTATCCGCTTCCAGTGCGACAGAAAGCACATGGCTGTCATCCACCGGAATCTCATACGAAGGCGTGCTCTCATCTGCGCTGATTTTTTCACCCGATGAAACCTGATCCGCCAGCTCCCTGTTCAATGCCGCCAGCTTTTCTTCCGCCTGATTGCAGGCCGTGTAATAGGCGGTCTGGTTTTCCGCATTTTTCTGACTGGCATGGTAATCGTTGCGTGCCGTCACCAGCGAGATTGCCGCAAAAGTGAACAGACACAGGATCAGAAAAACTACCATCAGCAGAGGCAGACCGAACGGTGCCGGTGCCGACTGCTTCTGATCATTTTGTTTTTTTCTGCGGAACGCCCCCGGTGTGCCGGACCAGATGCCGCTGTAGTCACCGGCATGTTCCGAAGTTCCGCTGCTCCCGGCATATGCGCCATACCGGTCATTCCGTCCATTTCCGTCATTCCAGGCACTCATGACGCCGCCTCCTCAGTCCCGGATTTCAGAGGATCCGATGTATTGACGGCCGAAGCGGATACATCCGATGTATTGCCGGCCGAAGCGGATACATCCGATATATTGCCGGCCGAAGCGGATACATTCGAAGAAAGTGAATTTTCCACCGTCAGGTCATAAACGGAAGTGCCGTTTTCCGTATCATCCGCCGGATATACATGAAGCCCGGCCGTCAGCAGATCACGGTCTTCCGACAGATCCGCCGTCAGCTGATAGGCACTCTGCCCCGTCGTTTCCAGAAAATCATCATCCAGGGCAATCCTCACTTCTGTTATGCCGCTGCCGGTATCTTTCACAGGTGCGCTGATCTCTGCATGCGGATACAGCTGTGTCACAAGCCGGCAGGCATCGTCCACGCTGACCGCTCTGCTCAGCATCTCCGCCAGATTTTTCTCGACAAGGACCGCCGAGTTCAGCTCCTGCGATTTCTTATTCATTTCGTGAGCCTTCGCGAACATGGAGACGCAGATCGCCGCAGCCATGAAAAAAATCAGCATGGCCAGAATCAGCTCAAGCAGGAAAAGGCTCGTTGCTTTTTTCTTCACGATGACGCCTCCTCATCTGCACTGCCCGCAGAGCGGACGGCCACAACCGTCTCCGCCTTCTTCCCGCCGGCATCCACGCACATGAAATGGAAAATCCCGTCGCCGGTTTCCTCCGGCACGAACTGCTGCGCCCCGATGATCCCCGTGCCGGCGCTCAGCTCGGCTGTCGTATCATCCAGCACCGTCAGCTCACACACCTGGCCGTTGTACAGGTAAATCAGGGTTCTGTATGCGTCACTGCCGTCGTCATTTCTCAGAACCAGCGCATCCGTGCCGTCAAAATCCTCGACGGACACACTCCCCGCCTCATCGTTCTGTCTGATCTTCTGCGTCACATAGGAAAGAAGCGTCCGCGCATTGTAATTGTCGCCCGATTTCTCAACCGTCGACTGATAGACGCGCGCGCCGAACAGAATCACGAGAATGGCTGCCGTCGCAAAAAACGCAAACAGCACAATCGGAAATATGATCTGCGCCAGCGAAGCGCCTTTTTTCACTTTTCCTCCGAATCGCCTCATAAACTGCTCCCTGGAAACTGATTACCCCTGCTGATCATCCGAATTTCATTTCATGCGCTGAACCGCAGGAACTCACAGAAACTTCATTCCTGCTCATCCTGATTTTTGCGGATAATGGTCACCACCGGCCGGATATTGGAACCCCGCACCTGGTAATCGACAAAAAATTCATGCTCGTCATAGGTGAGCCCGTAATTTTCCTTCAGATACGCCAGACTCTCAGGATAGCTTCCCTCCATGGCGTAGCAGGTGGTGATGTCATTTTCCAGCGCCGTTTCAAGGCTCTCCTCCTGACGGACAGCATCTCCCTTCGCGAGGGCATCGACCGCGACCGCAAAAATCACCACAATCGCAGCGCATCCGATCACCGTCAGAAGAATGCCGCGTATCCCGCTTTTCTTTCTGCTTCCAAATCGCGCCATGATCTATCCCTTTCCAGATCCATGTGTCTTATCCCTTACCAGAACCATGTGTCTTCATGCCTTTCCGGCCGTTACAGAGATGACATGATGCCCAGCAGCGGGAACATGACACTCAGCAGTATCGCGCCGATCAGCACGGACAGAATGATGACCAGCGTCGGCTCGACCGAAGCCAGCCGCCGGTTCAGCCGGTCATCCGCCTCATTTTTATACAGCTCCGCAATCTGCGCCAGCACCTGGTCCAGTGTACCGGTTTTTGATCCGAGCGAAGCCATTCTCGCACAGATGCCCGAAAAAATCTTCTGCTTTTGCAGACTGTCCGCCAGCTCTCCGCCGGCAGCGACTTCATTTTTTACTTCCTCGAGCTTCTTCTCGTACTGCTCATCGTCATTCAGCCCGGAGGCCAGTTCCAGTCCCTGCTCCGGTGTAAGACCGCTCGAGAGCGCCATCGACATGACACTGGCAAACCGATAGGCCGCCGTCTCCTCATAGCCCTTCCGGATCGACTTGAAGTGATAGCCGAAATTATGCCAGAAGCGGATGCCCTCCGGTGTCAGGCGGCTCACGAAGATGATCAGAACCACAGAACCCACGATCATCAGTACGGACACGGAATAGGTCCGGATCACACGGCCGATATTCATCATCAGCAGCGGGAATCCCGTCATCTCCGTTCCCAGTTCGTGGAAAACCTGATCAAAGACCGGCATGACTTCAACCATCAGCACGATCACAACCACGATCATGATCGCCGTCAGGAGAAGCGGATACATGATGGAATTCGTCGTATCCCGCCGGATGTCCTCCTCGTTCTCATAGTACTGTTCCAGCGAGGCCATGACCGTATCCAGATTTCCCGTTTCCTCGCCGATTCTGACCATCCTGCACATATAGGGAGGAAAAACGCCCACCGACTCGAGCGCAGGGGCGAGCCGGCCGGATTCTTCCGCCGCATCCAGAATCTCAGACAGCAGCTTCCGGTCTCCCTCATCCTCCGTATCATCTCGCATGATGGTAATGCCCTCAATACCCGAGATGCCGGCCTTCAGTACCAGTCCCATCTGTCCGGCAAACGATGCGATCTCCGGATTGGACAGATACCTGGTTTTCTTCTGTTTCTGTGTTTTCTTCAGTTTCTGTGTTTTTTCCCGTTTCTGAGCTTTTAAATTTTCATCCATAACCCGTTCCTCTGCAGCCTGTATTGGAAACCTGTTTCTTCAGCCTGTATTCAGCCGTCAGTTTCTGAAACGCCCTGAGTCCCCGTCAGTAAATATACTTCGCCGTGTAATTGGTGCCGTCCCCGACATACTCAGAGACAGCCTCTTTATCCTGGTTGGTGGAGTCGAGCGTCGGGTCCATCAGCGTCCAGTCCGTCCCGTCGAAGGAAATGATGTTGTCCACCCATCCGATTTCATCGAGGTACACACTGATCCACGCATGATACGCTTCGCCGGAATAGCCGACCACCAGCTTCGTCGGGATCGCCTGACACCTGAGCATCGCCGTCATCAGCGACGCGTAGTCAAAGCAGATGCCCTTCCCGCTCGACAGCGTCTTATCAATATCCGGAATGTAGTTGACCGGTGTATTCGCCGCCAGTGCTGTGTCATATTCTATATTGTCGACCACATAATTATATACATTCTGCACAAAGCCAAGGTCCGAATCCGATTTTTCAGAGAGTTTCCTGCTCAGACCAATCGCATCGCTGTCCTCTGTGTAATCCACATACTGATTCGGATAAAGGAACGGCCTGAATTCATCCTTCAGTGTAACGGAAAAATCCTCGGAAAGTCCTATGGCATACATATCGCCGGAAGTATTTTCCAGCACCTTCACGGAATAGCTGCCGTCTCCGCACGTCAGGGGAAACGCCTTGTATTCCTCTCCCGTGACCAGCGGATACGGGTACATCTCTCCGTCCGGGTTGGTGATCTGGATCTGAACCTTCTTGTCATTCCGGTCCCGGATCATAATGTAGCCCTCAGACGTATTCGACATGTCGATGGAGATGCTGCCATCATCATTGTGATATTCCGTCGTTCCGGGCGCCTCCGGCATCAGGATATCCGTAACCGTATCCCTGGGCTTTCCGGGCGAAGCATCGTCATCCGTGTTGCCGCTGCCCAGAAAAGAAGCCTTCCCTGACGCCGATCTGTCTCCGGCAATCGTTCCGCCGGCAGCCGTACCGCATCCTGACAGCAAAAAAAGCAGTGCACACGCGACACATGCACATGCCAGTATCATACTGATGCTGTTCTCTATGCGGTTACGCATCACTGCTCCTCCTTCTTCATTTTCCTGTGCTTCAGGGCAGCTTTCCGCAGACAGCTTCCCCTACGATCGCCTTGAATGACCTTGAATCAACGGAGTTCTCCCGGTTATCTCCCATCACGAAATAACTGCCCTCGGGGATTTTGTACGGGTAAATCACCTCGCCTGCCTCCGGCTGCGTTACGCCGTGCGCATAGCTGCTCTCGTCGATTTTTTCACCGTTGATCAGGACCGCTCCGTCACTGAGATCTACCGTATCCCCGCCGACCGCAATAATCCGCTTCACCAGAAGTTCTCCGGTCGGAAGCCGGAAACAGACGACATCCCCTCTGGCATACGTCCGGTCAAGCCTCGAATACCAGACGGTCTGCCCGTCTCTGTACGTCGGATCCATCGACTTCCCGTCGATCTTCGCCACACCGACCACATATCGGAACAGCAGCGTCAGAAGGATCACAAAAATCACGAAAAACTGAATGAAATTCTGCACCCATTTCTTCCAGCTGCTGTATTTTCTTTTTGCTCTTTTCTCCCTGGCATACGTATCCGCCTGCAGAACCATGTCCGTAAACGTATCACTTTCACTGCGGGTCTTCCCGCCGGCTCTCTTCTGCGCGTTTCCGGCCAGTTTTTTTCCGTTCTCCCTGTCTTCTGCCATCTTCTGAATATCCTGCTGTACCCGAAACCGGATCTTTTCTGCTTCCCCGGATCAGAGCCCGGAACCGTTTTACGTTCAGGGCGTCACGTTTACGCTCAGGGCGTCACGACCAGATGAAGGGTATTGCCTGTCTCATCCGGTACATTGATGGTGATCTTCTCCGAAGGATAGTCAAAAATCACTTCTCCGGTGTCCGCATCCGTTGAAACCGGATCTATCATCATGCCGTTCTGATCGGTCGCTTCGATCTGATCAAAGCGGATCCTGTTTTCGTCATCCTTAAATACAAACGAAACTGTGCCGTTGCTGTTGACTTTC
>Ga0256406_1006007_pt1 | contig 12496 bp, 10 predicted proteins | sample RumenRJG_03DNA_FD_185986 | JGI IMG/M metagenome (GOLD analysis project Ga0256406, IMG submission 185986) | Bovine rumen microbial communities from Lethbridge, Alberta, Canada - RJG_03 | ecosystem: Host-associated > Mammals > Digestive system > Stomach > Rumen | place: Canada: Alberta | collected...
TGCTGGCCTCACGGCTTCACATGCAAGACTAAGTACCGGCTGCTTGCTAGGCTTTGCCGGGTCTGGGCTTTCACCAGACTATACTATACACGCCGAACTGGCGCACAACTTTAGAACCCTCAAGCCCCATAGGGCGCCAGGGCGGTTGTATGGTTTTCGCCGCCAAAGGCGGTATAAAAAATGGTGCTGAAGGCACCGTACCTCGCCAGCGCAGCGATACTATATAACTCCCGAGGGCGAGAGCCCTCAAACCGCCTGTAAGGCGAAGCCGATCACAGGCAGAACCCTGGCAGCCCAGGGCCGAAAGGCCCGGCGGCTGGCTCAACCCTCACGCCCGTAAGGGCGTGTCAACCTTCGGGAATACTGGAAAGCACCACCCTTTGAACCCTTTGAGCCCTTGGAACCCGGGGCGGCTGTGCCGCCCCTACTTCTTCATGTCCCACAAATACTGATTATATTTCTGCTGATAAAATTCGGCTTCCTTCTTTTTACGCCAGTTGTCCCGGTCCTCACAGATAGCAAGCATTTCGTCGGCAATGTCCTCCGCACTCCGGGGCTCACTGTGGGAGAGCCAGCCGATCATGCGGGTCATGGCCTTTTCACTGCCCAAACTGTCTGCTGCCAGAGCGCCCAGTTCGCCGGGATATCCCTTTTCTTCCACCAGTTTTATGATTTGATTTTTCAATCTTTCCAGTTCTTCTGTCATCATCAATCCTCAACGAAAACATACACCAGGGTCATCACGATAAAAAAAGCAAGGAAAAGAAGGAACAGGGGGTATTTCTTTTCCTTCTCCTCCTTCACTTCCGGAATGCGGCCAAGGGCAGCAGGCACGCTCTGCCAGGAAAGCCCCCGGCTTGAAGGGGCCTCTTCCGGCCTTCGTCCTTCTTTCATATCCTCCCTGTCCTTCTCCGCCCTTTCCTGGAACTCCGGCCATGGCGTGAAGAGGGGAAAGAGGGTCTCCCCCAGGGCCCGGCTGTCATCTTTTCTCCCTTTGTCCCAGAGGGTAATCATTTCTTTCCTTACTCTTTGGAAGGCGGTCTCCAGAGGCCAGCAGCCGCTTCTGATAGAGAGGGGCAGCGCCAGGTCCTTTATGGCTTTCAGAGTATCCCCTGCCAGAAGGAGTCCCTGGGGAAAATGGCGGTCCGTCAGGCAAAGGGCATAGTCCAGATTTCTTTCCAGCTCCTCCCTGTCTTTCCGGCTCATTTCCTCATAATCCATCACAAAGAGACGCCAAGGGAAAGTATCCTTTTCTTTTCCCAAATCCCCCAGAAGGCGGGCCCAGTCAGACAGTTTCCTCCCCTTTACCATCCGGTGCACCGCTTCCAGGAGCTCACCGGGCAGCTCCCGTTTCCACATTTCCACATGGGATCCATTGCGCAGCACCGGCAGATGAGCCTTTCGGCGGGCTGCATTAAAAAGGGCCGTCACCTCTGCCGGGTAGATGTGATCGTAATTGGCGCAGATTTCCTGCAGGAAAAGCCGGGAACTGTCACATCCATAAAACAGGCCGTTCATGGCCAGCACCACCCGGGATAAAGGAGACAGGGACAGGAAATCGGAAGGTGAAAGTGCCCTGGCATCAGTAACCTTTTCCACCAGCCCCCATGCTTCCTCCCGTGAGAGCTCGGGCAGCCAGAAAAATTCGGCGCCGCTTCGCTTCACGCTTTTCTGCAGGACATAGGCGGCATCCAAAAGGCGGTCTCTTTCCGCTTTCTCCGAAGCGGCATGCAGTTTGTCCCGGAGCGCCTCTTCCAAGCGGTCTCCGCTGTCTGTGGTATGTACCCCCAGCAGGTAGAAAGGATTGTCTTTGAAAAACAAGGGGAACTCCTTCGTGAAATCAGTAGAATCATATGATATGTTTATTATAATACAGGATTTGCAGGGTGCGAAAGAGTGCAGCGCCCTTTGGGCGTGAGGGAAAGGCTCTCGGCCTTTGGACACACCTTCGGTGTGAGGGTTGACGGGGCTTCGCCCCGAGGATTGTGGCCGCCTGTCGGCGGCGGGTTGTGTAGAAGGGTTGAGGGAAAGGGTTCTTAAGATGGGCCGGCCCTATGGGCCGGAGGGTTTGTAAGTTTGACGGCCCTTCGGGCCGAGGGTTGTGGTATCGCCCTTACGGGCGATGAACATAAAGTCAGCGTTACGGATTCACCTTTCTGTGTCATATGGCATGATAGGCATTCTGCTGATTGGCTCGCTACGCTCGCCACCCCCTATCCGGGCTGCGCCGGACTTCCCCCTGTTCAGGGGGCAGAATAAAGCTCTGAAAAGCAGTCCTTTCATAAGCAGCTCGCAGCATAACGGAGCTTTATAGTCCCCTGTGGAGGTCCTGCATAGGACCTCCAAGTGGGGCGAAGTAAGGCGCCTAGCCCGCCCATTAAGGCGCTTTCCTTTTGCCGCCCCACCGAACTGCGGGGGTGGCAAAGGAACTGGATTCATAGGGGAGCCCCGCGACCCGCGAATCCAGTGACATGCTTCCCACCGGGCAAGGTGGTGGCGCAAGCCACCAAAAGGGGGGAAGCATCTCCTCGCCCGCAGGGCGGTTGTATGTTTTTCGCCGCCAAAGGCGGTATAAAAAATGGCGCCGAAGGCGCCGTACCTCCCCAGTGGAACGGTACTTCATACCTCCCGAGGGCGGAGCCCTCAACCCGTCCGGGAGGCGTCAGCCGGTCCCGGACAGAACCCTTGGCGCCCAGGGCCAAAGGCCCGGCGGCGCCATCAACCCTCGCCCGCAAAAGCGGGCGTCAACCTTCGGGAATACTGGAAAGCACCGTCCCGGTCCCGATCCTGACCGCGCCACCGGTGACTCCCGGGAAGCAGGAAACCGGCCTGTCCTCCCGCTCTCCCTCATCCCCCTATTTACCCCTGCCCCCTCTTCGTGCTATGATGAAAGAATAAATCTTTTTTGCAGGAGTATTTCATGGATATATTGCTTCAATACCTCATTATCTGCCCTCTGGTCATGGTGGCCGGATTTGTAGATGCCATTGCCGGCGGCGGCGGACTGATTTCCCTTCCGGCCTATCTGATTTCCGGTCTTCCCGTACACAATGCCATTGCCACCAACAAAATGAGTTCCACCATGGGCACTGTGCTGGCCACTTTTAAATTTGCCAGAAGCGGCTTTATCCCCTGGAAGCTGGCGCTTACCTGCGTGTGCTTTGCCTTTGCCGGTTCGTCCCTGGGGGCCCGGCTGGCCCTTCTCATGGATTCCCACATATTCCTTCTTTTCATGGTGGTAGTCCTTCCGCTGACAGCCATTTACGTCACCCGGGGCAAGGCGCTGATCGTGGAAAAGGAACCGTATACCTATAAAAAGACGGCGGTGCTCAGCATCCTCATGGCCCTTCTCATCGGCGTGTACGATGGATTCTACGGTCCCGGCACCGGCACCTTTCTCCTGCTCCTTCTCACCGGCGTGGCCCATCTGCCTTTGAAGGAAGCCAATGGCGTGACAAAGGTCATCAATTCCACCACCAACATTGCCGCCCTCTGCGTGTTCCTTCTGAACGGCAAGGTGCTCTTCCCCCTGGGCCCCATAGCCGGCCTCTTCGGCATGGTGGGAAATTACCTGGGCGCCCTGTACTTTGCCAAGGGAGGCGCTAAAAATGTAAAACCCGTCATCATGACAGTGCTCACCATTTTCTTCCTGAAGGTACTCTACGAACTTTTGTAAAGGGCCGCTTCGCCTTTGGACACACCTTCGGTGTGAGGGTTGACGGGGCTTCGCCCCGAAGGTTCTTAAGGTTCTTAAGTTTGACGGCCTTTCAGGCCGAGGGTTGTGGTGGCGGCTTCGCCGCAGATTAAAAGAAAAGGGGCGCGGCTGGCGCCGCGGGTTGTGTAGAAGGGTTGCATCGCTTCGCTCAGGGGGCAACGGCCCTTCGGGCCGAGGGTTGTGGTATCGCCCTTGGGCGATGAGTATAAAGTCAGCGTTACGGGATTGGCTCTCTGTGTCATATGGCATGAAAAACAATTCTGCTGATTGGCTCGCTGCGCTCGCCTCCCCCTATCCGGCTTCGCCGGACTTCCCCCTATTCAGGGGGCAGAATAGGTTTCTATGCTTTCCTGCAGAGACATGGCTCCATTGCTAAGCACCCATAGTGCCACCGCTTGCGGAGGTGGCAAAGGAACTGGATTCATAGGGGAGTGCCGCGACCCGCGAATCCAGTGACATGCTTCCCACCGGGCAAGGTGGTGGCGCCAGCCACCAAAGGGGGGAGATGCATTTCAAACGCCCGCAGGGCGGTTGTATGGTTTTTTCTGCCGCCGCAGGCGGCATATAAATCTCCCCTCTGAACCAGCCCGCTCTGTGGGCCGAACCCATCGTTCGGTGCGCAGCACACGAACGATAGAACCCGGGCGCCGAGAGGCGCCTGAACCCTCAAGCCCCATAGGGGCTTGTCCATAAGGCGTGTCAACCTTCGGGAATACAGTCCCCGCCGCCATCGGATAGCGGACAGCCGACAGCCGATAGCGAATGACCACCAGCACACTAGAACACTATCTTCGAGGTTACTTATGAAATACAAATCTCCCGGGCAGAGCAATCCCTTTGCCCTTCTCCCTTTTATCATCTTTATCGCCATCTATCTGGGCGCCGGTCTGTATTTCCAGGCCGCTGGCGTTTCCATGGCTTTCTACCAGTTTCCTTCGGTAACGGCCATGTTTATTGCCGTCCTTTCCGCCTTCTGTCTCAGCCGGGATCCGGTGATGTATAAATTCGGCATTTTCTCCAGAGGCGCCGGCAATGACAATATCATGACCATGCTCATGATTTACATTCTGGCCGGTGCTTTTTCCGCCGTGGCAGCCGCCATGGGCGGAAGGGATGCCACAGTGAATCTGGGTATGAGTCTCATTCCACCCCAGTATCTGACGGTAGGCATTTTCCTTATTTCCGCTTTTATGGGCACCGCCACAGGGACCTCCATGGGCACGGTGGCAGCCATTATCCCTATTGCGGCAGGCATGGCGGAAAAGAGCGGCCTTCCGGCGCCCCTTCTTTTGGGAGCCTGCGTGAGCGGTGCCATGTTTGGCGACAATCTGTCCATGATTTCCGATACCACCATTGCCGCCACCCGCACCCAGGGCTGCGATTTGAAGGATAAATTCAAAATGAATTTCCTGATTGCCCTGCCGGCAGCCCTTCTGACTATAGCGGTCTTCCTCTTTGCCCCGGTGCCTGCTGCAGAAGCTGCCGGCCATGGCGATTTCACCTTTTGGAAGGTCCTTCCCTATGTGGCAGTGCTTCTTCTGGCCCTTCTGGGAGTGAACGTATTCCTGGTGCTGGTGAGCGGTATTTTCCTGGCCGGCATCATCGGCCTGTCCGACGGCAGTCTGTCCGTCATTTCCTTTGCCCGCCAGATCTGGACCGGTTTTACCAGCATGAATGAAGCCTTCTTCCTGGCTCTTTTCTGCGGCGGAATTTCGGAAATGATTTCCTACTACGGCGGCATTGCCTGGCTCATTGAAAAGCTCCAGAAAAATATCCACTCTTCCCGCACCGCCCAGCTGGGCATTGCCCTGCTGGTGTCCCTGGTGGACGCAGCCACTGCCAATAACACGGTAGCCATCATTGTTTCCGGCGATGTGGCCAGAAAAATTTCCGCCCGCTTCCATGTGGACCCCAGGAAATCAGCCTCTCTTCTGGATATCTTTTCCTGCGTCTTCCAGGGCATCATCCCCTACGGTGCCCAGCTCCTTACCGCTGCCGCCCTGGCTTCCCAGAGCGGGATATCCATGAACGCCATGGATATCGTGCCCCACATGTGGTACTGCTTCTTCCTGGCTGCCTTCGGCATCCTGTCCATTTACATTCCCTTCGCGGACTACGCCATCCGGAAGAATCCCTGGAAATGGGAACAGTGACCGCAGGGCGATAAGGGGCCGCAAAGCGGCCCCGGGTTCAAAGGGTTCATAAAAAAGGTTCTTAAGATTGACCGGCCTGTTGGGCCGGAAGGTTCTTAAGTTTGACGGCCTTTCAGGCCGAGGGTTGTGGTATCGCCCTTTTGGGCGATGAGTATTATAATGCCGCCTTTCGGCGGTCACGTCCACATCGAGTATCATAATCATTCTTACCCTCGTACATCCCTTCGCCACTTCGTGGCCCTCTTCCCCTAAAGGGGACGCAAGAACGTTACGGGATTGGCTTTATGAGTCATATAGCATGATAAGCATTCTGCTGAATTATCTGCCTTCGGCAGATACACCCCCTATCCGGCTGCACCGGACTGCCCCCGCAAGCAGGGGAAGAATAAAACACCGCGAAGCATTCCTTTCATAAGTCGCTCACAGCATAGCGGAGCTTTATAGTGCCACCGCTTGCGGGGGAAAGGTGGTGGCGCCAGCCACCAAAGGGGGAATCTCCTTCGCCCACCAGGGCGGTTGTAAAGTTTTTTTCATAAGAGGGCGCCTTCTATAAATTTAGAGGCGCCACCACAACCCTCGCGCTGGAGGCGCGTCAAACCTAAGAACCCTCGGGGCGATAGCCCCGTCAAACTTTAGAACCCTCAAGCCCCAAAGGGGACAGCCGATGGCAGCCATAGGCTCCACCAGAATGCCAGAACACAATTTCAAAGGAGGTTATACCATGAATTTCAAGGAATTATCCATTCAATGCCGTACTTACCGTCGTTTCAGCCAGAAACCGGTGGATCCTGCCATTCTGCAGGAGCTCATGGAGAACGTTCGCATTGTGTCCAGCGCCATGAACGGCCAGGTCCTGCGCTATGTACTGGTGAAGGATCCAGCCCTGGTGAAGAAGCTGCAGCCCGCCATCCACTGGGCCGCAGCGCTCCCAAAGGAGCTGGGCACACCGAAGGAAGGGGAACAGCCTACCGCCTTTATCCTGGTTTGCAAGGAAGGGAAGGGCAATCCCTGGGATGATATCGACGCCGGTATAGCGGTAAGAAATATCGCTCTGAACGCCTGCGCCTACGGTGTAGGCTCCGCTATTTTAGGAGCCGTGGAATGGAACAGGGTGAAGGATATCCTCTCGGTGCCGGAAAACTGGAATCCCCGTCTTCTCATGGCCCTGGGCTATCCGTCCTGTGAAAGCCATATTGTGGATGTGCCGGAAAATGGAAGCATTAAATATTTCCTGGACGAAAACAAAAATTACTGTGTCCCCAAGAGGGCTCTCAAGGATATCTGCATTGTAAAATAGGATGGGACCGCAGAGCGGCCCGGGTTCAGAAGGTCCAAAAGGTTCTGCCCGCTTTCAGCGGGCGGGTTCAGAAGGTGGTGGTATCGCCCTGTCGGGCGATGAGTTTGTGATTCCACTTCGTGGAATGAAAACCACACAACCGGGCAACCGCCGATGGGCGGCATTTATATTGGCGCTGACAGGCGCCATACCTCGCCAGCGGCAGCGATACTACATAACTTCCTTTGAACCAGCCCGCTCTGTGGGCGGAACCGGAGGCCTCCAGGGGCGAAGCCCCGGCGAGGCCTTGAACCCGGGCGCCGAAGGCGCTTGAACCCTCTCGCTGTCGGGAGTACTGTATGTCAGACGTCTGATATCTGTCTTCTGTCTTCTGTCTTCTGCCAGTCCGATGTTGACAGGGCACCGTTTCCTGTTTATAATATGACTTGTAGTCAATTTTATAGGAGGAACTGTATATGAATAAAAAGTGGATTGCCTTTTTAACAGCCGGCGTCATCGCCTTTTCCTGCATGACAGCCCAGGCGGAGGAACCGGCCAGAAGAAGCATTACCGTCACTGGGACCAGTGAAGTCACCGCCAAAAGCGACATGGCCACAGTCAATGTTTCCGTAGAAACTTCCTCTCCCAACGTGAAGGCAGCGGTTCGTGAAAATGCCAATGCCATGACATCGGTCAAAAATGCAGTCATTGCTGCCGGCGCCGATGCATCAAAGATTGAGACCCAGAATTATAATGTCTATCCCCAGCAGACCTATGACAGCAAGGGCAATGCGAAGACGAAGGAATACCGCTGCACCAACACCATGAAAATCGTGGTAAACCAGCTTTCCAAAACAGGAAGCGTCATGGACGCCGCTGTGGAAGCGGGAGCCAACCGCATTGATTCCGTAGATTTCTCCGTAAGCCACCCGGAGGTGTACAAGGATGAAGCCCTGCGGAAAGCCACGGAAGATGCTTACCGCAAGGCAAAAATCATCGCTGCTGCCCTGGGCAGAAGCGTGGTGAATGTCATTTCCGCCAGCGATGATCATGTGAACGTAGTTCCCTATCGCATGATGAATGTGAAGCTGGCTGCTGCCAGAGCGGAAAACGACGCCGCCACCCCCATCGATCCCGGTGAATCGAAAATGCAGGGACAGGTAACTGTGGTATTTGAAATCGACTGACCCATCAAAAAAGCGCTCCCGAAAGGGAACGCTTTTTTATTGGGAAAATCGGCTGTCCGCTGATAGATGACAGACGACAGAGGTCTCACTGTCCCGCCAGCCCACCAGCTCACTAGCCCACTAGCCCACTAGCCCACTAGTCCACTAGTCCACCAGCCCGCCAGAACACTAGAGCTTCGCCTCTCCCATATCAATGGCAATGAAGCCGCTGGCGTAGGGACCGATTTCATAGGGCTCAAACACAAGATACACATGGTTATCTTTCCCTATATAAAATAAATCCGGCAGTTTTCTCACCTCATGACGGGCAAAGAGGTGGATATTTCTTTCCCCGCACTGGATATCAATCTGTCGGTTCACTTCTTCCACCGTCAGATTTCCCATGGTCTTCTTCAAATCCTTCAGTGTGACCCGGTGCCCCAGTCTGTCGAAATTCATGGCCACGGCACGGCTCATGGGATGGGCCGCCCGGTCGGGATAGGAGGATTCCACCAGAAGGAAGCTGGTAACGGGGCTGTCCTTTCTGTCCATGGCGGACTGCCAGGTCACCCAGCCCGAGGTTTTCCAGATTTCATTTCTTTTTTCAATGGTTCTAGTGAAACAATCCGTTTCCACTTCCACTGCCGCATTGATGCGGGCCCGCTTCAGCAGGTTTTCATCTTTGGAAACGGGTATGTTCACATTCATGGTGCCCTCCTGCCAGCCCTTCGTGGAAAAGGCGGGGTTGGTAGGAAGCGGAGGCGCAAGGCCGGGCCCCAGGGTCCATTCAGCTTCTGCACTTCCTGCGGAAAGCGCCAGAAAAAGGGAGAGGGCCAGGGCGGCAGTTTTCCATTTCATAGAGATTCCTCCTTTTCATGAAATCAAATTTTGAAAGTTCTATACCTTCCCGATGGGAACGGAAAAGACCCCTTCACGGAAGGGCGTCAGGTCATCCTGCTGGTAAAGGGCGTAGACCACCCGGTTCTTTCCTACGTAAAAATTGGTGGGAAGCTCCGTTACCTCATGGTTGGGAAGGAGGGTAATGCCCTTCTTCTTCGCCGTCAGTTCAATGCAGGCATTCACGTCGGCCACCGTCAGGCGGGGCAGCACCTGGGGCAGGTCGAAAAGATCGCCGGCGCTGTTGAAATTGAGTCCCTTAGCAAAGGTTTTCCCGTGCTCGTCACCGGCCGACAGCTTCTGCTCCACCAGTACGATACTGGTGACGCCTTCATTATTGCTGATGAAATTGCCTATGAGTCCTTCATGCCAGATCATCCACCCTTCCGTGGGTTTTACCTGATTCTCCGCTGCCAGCTCCTCGGTAAACCGGTCCTTTTCCCGGGCAATGGCCGCATTCACGCGCCCTGCAAAATCGACATTGTTCAAATGGGTCACCAGGTAGGGGCTGCGGAGGGTGATGGAACCCTGATGGAAATCGTCGGTACGGAAGGCACCGGATTTTTCGGATACCTTTGACGCCAGCCCCGGCCACAGAGAGGCTTCCGCCACCTCACCGGACAGGGAAATCAGAAGTGCTGCCAGCATGGCAGCTCCCAGTTTTTTATATGTCATGGTTCATACCTTCCCTTCTCTTTTCTCTATTATACCTGAAAAAGAGCCGCAGAGCGGCCCTTTTTTTATAGGGTTGACGGCCCGTGGACACGCCTGCGGCGTGAGGGTTGACGGGGCTTCGCCCCGAAGGTTCTTAAGGTTCTTAAGTTTGACGGCCTTTCAGGCCGAGGGTTGTGGTGGCGGCTTCGCCGCGGATTATAAAGTCAGCGTTACGGGATTGGCTCTCTGTGTCATAGGGCTTGATTGGCATTCTGGTGATTAGCCGCTACGCGGCTCCCCCTTATCCGGCTGCGCCGGACTTTCCCCCATCCGGGGGACAGAATAAAACACCGCGAAACACTCTCTTCATAAGCAGCTCACAGCATAACGGAGCTTTATAGTCCCCTGTGGAGGTCCTGCATAGGACCTCCAAGTGGGGCGAAGTAAGGCGCCTAGCCTGCCCATTAAGGCGCTTTCCTTTTGCCGCCCCACCGAACTGCGGGGGTGGCAAAGGAACTGGATTCATAGGGGAGCTGTAGGCGACCCGCGAATCCAGTGACATGCTTCCCACCGGGCAAGGTGGTGGCGCCAGCCACCAAAGGGGGAATGCATTTCCGACGCCCGCAGGGCGGTTGTATGGTTTTCCCTCGGGCGAAAGCCCGGTTGTTAGGTTTTATCATAAGAGGGCGCCTTCTATAAATTTAGAGGCGCCACCACAACCCTCGCGCCAAAGGCGCGTCAAACTTAAGCCCCTTAAGAACCTTCGGCCCAGCGGGCCGTCAACCCTCGCCCGCGAAAGCGGGCGTCAACCTTCGGGAATACAGTTCAGCGGATAGCGGATGACGGTCAGCGGACAGCCGACAGCTGCCACAGGCTCCTTACATGTCCACCATGCTGTACTTTCCATCCTTCATTTTCATGAGGATCAGGTCCACCACGGGATCTCTCTTGTCGTCGAAGCTGAAGGTGCCGCAGACGCCTTTGAAGTCCTTCATCCGGGCCAGGGCGTCTCTGATTTTCTTATGGTCTGTGGTACTTCCGGCCCGTTTCATGGCGTCCACTGCCATGTACACGCCATCGTAGGCACTGGCGGCGAACTGGTCCGGTGCGTGGCCGTATTTCTTTGTGTAGGCGTCCACGAAGTTCTGTACTCTGGCATCCTTTCTTTCTGCTGACCACATGGAGGATACATATACATTGTCAGCGGCGCTGCCGGCCATGTTGCCCAGTTCCGGGGAGACGAAGCCATTGTCTCCCAGTACAGGCTGGTTCATGCCCATTTCCCTCATTTTCTTTAGAATGCGGGAGCCTTCCTGGTAGTAGCTGCATACCACGATGACGTCGGGATTCTTTGTCTGGATATTGGTGAGCTGGGCGGAGAATTCGCTGTCCTTGCTGCCGAAGGTTTCCACGACCACCACTTCTACCCCTTCTTCTTCCATGGTCTTTTTGAAATATTTCTGGGCGGTTACATGCTGTTCGTTGTCATGGGCATACATAATGGCCGCCTTCTGATAGCCCAGCAGTTGATGGGTTTTCTTCACGGTCTGGGGAATGTTCTTTGATTCGGGTACGGAGTTTCTGAAAATGCAGTCTCCCATGTCTGTAATATTTTCAGCGGTGACGGAAATTTCCAGGGACGGCACTTTGGCATTCTGGATAATGGGGCCTGCTGCCTTGGCTTCATTGGAGGTCATGGGGCCGATGAGGATGGACGCTTTATCCTGAATCTGCTTCTTGGTGGCGTTCATGGCTTCTGCCGGCACGGCTTTGGTATCATCTACCATGAGGTCGATAGGGAAATCCCCTTTCTCGTTGATTTCTTCCACTGCCAGCCTTACGCCTTCCTCTTCCGATTTCCCGTAGGCTGCTGCGCCGCCGGTGAGGGCGGTGGTGAAACCGATTTTCGCTGCATTTTTGGCGCCGGAGGATACATTGTTTCCTGCTTTCCCTCCGCAACCTGCCAGTCCTGCCATCATCACCACTGCCATGGAGCAGATGCCTGCCATTTTCATTGCCTTCTTGAAATTCTTCATTTGATTTCCTCCTGTTCTTCTTTCCTGCTCCATCAAAAAAGCCCCTGATGGAACGAATCATTCCACCAGGGGCGGGAAAACCGCGGTACCACCCTGATTTATCTCTTCATAGAAAGTACGGATGATGATACAAAAAGCCCCTGTCCCGTTTCGGGACAGGGGCATAGCTGCGGTACCACCCTGCATTGTACTTTCTTTTCTGTCCGTAACGGGGACTGCCGCCTTCACTACTTTCTTCGCTCCGGTGCTCATGGGAGAGTTCGCCTTATGCTCCATACCGGCTTGCACCATCCGCCGGCTCTCTGCCATGGCCTTCATCAGACTTTTTCCCAATCATCGCTGTTTTGCGGGGAAGCGCTGATTAAATCATTGTCTGCTTTTATTCTTGATTTTTTATGCAATGCAAGGAATGGGACGACGAGAATAGCCAGCTATTTAAGGAGTCCCATGACGAAGCAGTGCATAAAAATTCTGGTTCAATCACAAAATCTGTGGGATGAATAATCCCTACGTATAGTTCATGTTGCCAAAAAAGAGGACATCCGCTAAGATGTGGAAATGCATCTCGCAAATGTAAATCCACACAAAGGAATGTCCTC
>Ga0256406_1006008_pt1 | contig 12495 bp, 11 predicted proteins | sample RumenRJG_03DNA_FD_185986 | JGI IMG/M metagenome (GOLD analysis project Ga0256406, IMG submission 185986) | Bovine rumen microbial communities from Lethbridge, Alberta, Canada - RJG_03 | ecosystem: Host-associated > Mammals > Digestive system > Stomach > Rumen | place: Canada: Alberta | collected...
ACTGAACTTTGGGGACATCATCTATGGTCTCCCTCCTATTTCGCGGCGTCCTGTGGCGGAGCTCCCATCTCTATCATCAGACAATACATTGAAAACCAGAATACCCCCGATTAGGCGCCTTATATCCACGGGCTGAAGCCCGGGGTTTTACGGCGCTTTTTTGATAAAGGCGCAAGGCGGAAGCTCCCGCCATCTTCAATGAACACCGAGAAGTTCTTCGCGTGGCCGTCGGTTGCCGCGAGCAGCCAGAACAGCACTTGGGCCTTCATGAAGTTGCGCCGATCGTGATCTGCATTGGCCGATCCAAGAAGGCAGGACATGATGTCGCGGATACCGGGGCCGCCTTGGCTTTCGTACTTGTGCGCTGATGGTACGTTTAGCACTTGGCAGAAGTCCTCCTGGGTCCAGGCTTCAAGCTCTGACATCACCACTCCTCTTCCAGGCATCGGTATTTGGTGCTGGGCCACTCGGCCTTGCTTCAATCTGCATGCTCCAGCAACCAAAGCCATGTTTACAGGCTATGGCGTGTAGAAAAGCTTTGGGTGCTGATGCGAGGCAAGCCGTCTCCAAAGACGTAAATCACGATAAGGAGCAGGATCATCCCTGTGCCAATGGTGATTCTGCGTTCTTATTTGCCGATGCAGAAGGTGCTGAAGATCTTCCCAAGCAGATCATCGGAGGTCACCTTGCCGGTGATCTCGCCTATCTGATCCTGGGCCATGCGCAGTTCCTCGGCGCAGAGCACGAGGTTGCCGTCATCGAGCATGGCGCGGGCGCGCTCCATCGACCCTATGGCCTTCACAAGGGCCGCCACATGGCGCTTCCTGGCGCTGTAGACTCCATCCGCGGGCACGATGCCGAGCATGTCCTTGAGCGTGTCCCTGAGCGCGTCCAGACCGCCATCTACCTTCACCGAAGCGCTCACGGAGGCGATGCCCTTGCCTTCGCAGCTTTTTGCAAAAGAGGCGGCATCCGGATCCTGCCTCAGGTCGGACTTTGACATCACGAGCAGGACGCGCCTTGGATCAGGGTTGAGCTGTGTGATCCTGCCTAGCAGTTCCAACGCCCCTTCAGGCTTTGCAGAGCCATCTAGCAGGAGAACCGTGAGATCTGACTGCCTTACGGCGTCGATGGCCTTCCTGATGCCGATCTCCTCGATAACGTCGCTCGGATCGTCGCGGATCCCTGCTGTGTCGGTGAACGTGACCACGACCCCGCCTATGGCTATCTCGGCTGAGAGCACGTCCCTGGTGGTGCCTGGGATGCTGGTGACGATGGCCCGCTCCTGGCCTGAGAGCGCGTTGAGCAGGCTCGACTTGCCGGCGTTGGGGGCGCCCGCGATGGCGATGCGCGCCCCTTCGCTGAGCTTGGCTCCCTGGGTTGCGCGCTCAAGGCTCCTGCGGGAATCCTCGATCATCGCATCGAGCTGCCCTGCGGCCTTGCCAGAGTCGAAGAAGTCCTCATGCTCCTCAGGAAAGTCCAGGCAACCTTCGATGCGCACGCGGAAGTTCGTGATGCTATCGGTTATAGCTCCCGCATCGCGGGAGAAGGCTCCGGTGAGGGATGAGAGTGCGGCGCGCGCAGCAGCCTCTGAGCCTGCGGAGATGAGATCCTCGACCGCCTCGGCCTCGGTTAGGTCGATTCGGCCGTTCTCAAAGGCGCGCCGGGTGAACTCGCCAGGGCCTGCCTGCCTGATGCCAGGAAGGCTCAGCAGGGCGTTCAGGACGCGCTGGGGAGCGATGCTCCCGGCGTGGCCTTGGAACTCAGCGACGTCCTCGCCGGTGTAGGAATTGGGACCCTTGAAGAAGATCACCACGCCCTCGTCAAGAGGGGTGCCGTCCAGGCAGAACTTCTTGAAGTAGGCGTGGCGGGGCTTGGGCTCAAACGAACAGAGCGCCCGGATCGCTGGCAGGGCCTGCGCTCCGGACACTCTGGTGATTGCAACGCCGCCCCGGCCGTGCGGGGTGGCGATTGCAGCTATGGTCTGCGAGTCGTTTTCAGGCATTGATCATTTGCCGGACCCATCCTTCTGGGCCTTGGCCGGGGTCTTCATGCTCAAGCCCTTCTTCTCGAGCGAGCGGAAGATCACGGTCTGCTGGAAGATGGTGAAGCAGTTGGAGACGAGCCAGTACAGCGTCAGGCCTGCAGGGAAGGTGCAGAACATGAAGGTGAAGACGAACGGCATCGCCATGAACACCTTGCGCTGGATCGGGTCGGTGATCGGAGTCGGCGACATCTTCTGCAGGAAGAACATCGAGATGCCGTAGAGGATCGGCAGCACGAAGTAAGGATCGTGGACCGAGAGGTCGGTGATCCAGAGGATGAAGCTCGACTGGCGCAGCTCGGTGGATTCCATCAGCATCCAGTACAGAGCGATGAATATAGGCATCTGGATGAGCAGGGGCAGGCATCCGCCCATGGGGTTGACCTTCTCCTGCTTGTACAGCTTCATGGTCTCCTGTCCGAGCCTTTGGCGGTCGTCCTTGTAGCGCTCGCGCAGCTCCTGCATCTTCGGGGTGAGGAGCCTCATCTTGGCCATAGAGGTGTACTGGGCCTTGGTCAGCGGGAACATCAGGCCGCGGACGATGAGGGTCAGGACGATGATCGAGAAGCCCCAGTTGCCCAGGAACGAATGGACGAACTGCAGCACCTTGAACAGCGGGATCGAGATGAACCAGAGCCAGCCGTAGTCGACGGTGAGGTCGAGGTGCGGGGCGAGGGCGCTCATCTCATCCTGCTCCTTGGGGCCGATCCACAGGATGTTCTCGAAGCTGCGCTTCTGGCCGGCCTTGATCTCCTCATTGCCGGTCATCATGCCTATGTAGGCGTACTTCTCGTCCTTGGAGCCGTTGGTGTAGATGGTGTGCTGCTCGGAGTTGCCCTTCGAGGTCGTCCAGGCGGAGACGAAGTAGTGCTGGATCATCGCGACCCAGCCGTCCTTGGTCTGCACGGAGAGGTTCTTGCCGTCCTTGGAGTCGCTCACGATCTCGTCGAGCTTGAGCTTCTCGTAGCGCGAGGAGTCGGAGGAGTAGGCGGTGCCGCGGTAGGCCGATGCGACCATGCCGAAGCTGCTGTCATTCCTGAGGAAGCTGTCGTCTACCGACTGCCTCAGCTGGCCGTAGAAGGCCATAGAGAGGTCCCGGCCTGACTGGTTGTCTACGTCGTACTTGACGTCAACGGTGTACGCGCCGCGCTTTGCGGTGTAGGTCTTGGTGTAGGTGACTCCGTCGCGCTCGAAGGTGAGGACAGCCGACACGCTCTCATCGCCATCCTTAATCACGTAGGAATCCTGCGCCGAGGCGTACACGGGCCTTGCGGACTTGTCCGGGCCGTCAGTGCCGGTGAGTCCTGACTGGATCTGGTAGACGAACTGCGGCTTGGTCATCAGGAGGTGGAACGGGGCGTTCTTGCCCTGCTCCTGCTTGATCTTCGGGAGCTTGGCGTCAACGATGTCGCCGCCTTCAAGCGAGATGGTCAGGTCGAGGGTGTCGCTCTTGAGCTCGATGGTCTTGTCGGCGGAAGCCGCAGCCATCTCAGGAGCGTTCTCAGCTTGCTGCTGCTCCTGCTCAGCCTTGGCCTGGCTCACCTTGTCGGACTGCCAGTCCCAGAAGAGCATCAGCGTGACGCACAGCAGGACGATAAGCAGTATGTTTCTCTGTTGTTCCATGACTATTCCTTACCCCGGGGGATCCCGTCTCGATCCTTGCGGCGCGGAACGGGATCAAAGCCGCCCGGGTTCATCGGGTTGCACCTGAGGATCCTCTTGAACCCCAGCCAGCAGCCGCGGGAAAACCCCCACTCCCTTATTGCTTCGAGAGTGTATTGCGAACAAGTGGGATAGAACCGGCAGTGCGAGCCAAGGAGCGGACTTATGAAATGCTGGTAGAAGCGGATCAGCAGTATTCCTAGGCGGGCAAGCGGCGAGATATCTGATCCCATAGGCGCATCAGGTTTTGACGCAGTTCGGCGTTGCTCATTGCGCCGATGCCGCCCTTAGCGATGAGCACCAAGTCGGCATTGGGCAGCGATGCCCTGTTAAGCCTGAAGGTCTCCCTGGCGATGCGCTTGACGCGATTGCGCCAGACAGCCCTCTTCAATATTTTTTTGGGGACGATCAGCCCCAGCCGCGCGCTCTTCTGGCCGCTGTTCTTGTGTCCAAGGACAACCAAGCCCGGAGCGGCGGCTCTGATGCATTTTTTGAATACCTTGTCATATTCCCCGGAAGACAGGATCCTGGCTTCGCGGGGAAAGGTATTGTCCGACATCAGATTAGACGGTAGTCAGACGCTTGCGGCCCTTGGCGCGGCGGCGGGCAAGAACCTTGCGGCCATCGGCAGTGCGCATGCGGATGCGGAAGCCGTGGGTCTGGTGACGTCTGTGGACGTTAGGCTGGAAAGTGCGTTTCATTTTGTTTTCCCTTCTAGGCGGTTAAAACGCCAGTTGATGTTGGGCGCAAAAATCTTGCGCTGATAGAAATTCGTATATTGTAACTGTAAAAAAATGTTGTGGTCAATCTCAAGCGCGATTAATGCGCCGGCGGCATGCCGGCGCTAGTTATCGCAGGAGATCCTGCGGACTTTGCTTAGATGTCCAATGTTGCCTTCGAGGCGTTTTCGGCGATGAACACCTTGCGGTTCTCGACGTTCTCGCCCATCAGCGCGGTGAAGAGCCTGTCGGCCTCCATCGCATCGGTCACGTCGACCTTGAGTAGCGTGCGGGTGTCCGGATTCATTGTGGTTTCGGAGAGCTGCTCGGGGCTCATTTCGCCCAGCCCCTTGTAACGCTGGATCTTCACGCCGGAGAACCCTTCCTTCATCATCACTTTGTAGGCTTCATCGAAGTTGGCAACAGGGATCTTCTTCTGGCCTATCTGTACGTAGCCGCCTTCCTCAATGAGTCCGTAGACCTTCTTGTTCATCGATTTGAGCAGCTGGTAGTCGGGCGAGTTGAAGAAGTTCATGTCCAGATCATTGCGGTAGTCGATGCCGTGGATGTGCTGGATCACCACCGGGCAGTACTTCTTCTCGATCGCGTCGAACTTGATCTCGCTCTTGAAGAACACACCCTCGGAGATGTTGGAAGGCAGGGTCTTGATGAATGACTCGGCCCACTGCTTCATCTTCTGCTCGTCTGCAAAATCCGCTTCTTCAGGCAGCGGGTTGTACATGAGGCTCACGAGGATGTCCTTCTCGATCTTCTTAGACATCCTGGGAAGCCTGCTCATGACCTTGTTGTAGTCGTTGAACAGCTTCTCAAGCGGCACTCCGGAGATCGGGGCCGCATCCGCGTTGACGTAGAGCGAGCCTGACTCGAGGGCCATGTTCGTGCGGTACTGCAGCGCTTCCTTGTCGCTTAACACATACCTAACCTGCTTTCCCTTGGAGTACTTGTAGAGGGGAGGCTGGGCGACATACACGTAGCCGCGCTCGATGAGCTCCGGCATCTGGCGGTAGAAGAAAGTCAGGAGCAGGATCCTGATGTGGGCGCCGTCGACATCGGCATCGGTCATGATGATGACGTTGTGGTAGCGGAACTTGTCGGGGTTGTACTCGTCTTTTCCAATGCCGCACCCGAGCACGCTCACCAGGGTGCCGATCTGCTGGGACTGGATCATCCTGTCGAAGCGGGCCTTCTCGACGTTGAGGATCTTGCCTCTCAAGGGAAGGATGGCCTGGAACTTGGAGTCGCGGCCGTTCTTGGCCGAGCCGCCTGCCGAGTCTCCCTCGACGAGGAAGAGCTCTGAGTAGGCTGGATCCTTCTCGCGGCAGGGCACTAGCTTGTCGGGGAGGGAGTTGATGTCCAGCCCCTTCTTCTTTGAAAGCTCGCGGGCGCGGCGCACCGCGTCTCTGACCCTTGCCGCCTCGACGATGTTCAGGCAGATGGCCTCGGCATCCTGGGGGTTCTCCTCGAGGAAGTACTCGAGATTCTCGGACACCGCCTGGCTCACTGCCGCGGTGGCCTCGGAGGAGACCAGCTTGTCCTTGGTCTGCGACGAGAACTTGGGATCGGGCATCTTCACCGAGATAACGGCGGTCAGGCCGGACCTGGCGTCATCGCCTGCGGGGGCGATCTTGTACTTCTTGGTATAGCCCTGCTTTTCGAGGTAGTTGTTGAAGGTGCGGGTGAGCGCGGTCCTGAAGCCGGAGAGGTGCGAGCCGCCGTCCTTCTGCGGAACGTTGTTGGTGAAGCAGTAGACGCTGCCTTTCTCGTTTTCCGAGTTCGTCCACTCCATGCCGACCTCAACCACGATGTGGCCTTCGCACTCCTTGGTGAAGTGAACGATCTTCTGGGTCAGCGGAGTCTTGTCCTGGTCAAGGTACTTTACGAACTCCATGATGCCGCCTTCGTGGTGGAACACCTGCTTGTGGTTTTCCTCCCTCAGATCGGTGAAGGTTATGGTTATGCCGGAATTGAGGAACGAAAGCTCTCGCAGCCTCTTTTCGAGCACCTCGTCGTTGAACGTGGTGTTCGTGAAGATCTCGTGCGAAGGCCAGAAGCGGACGTCGGTGCCGGTATCCTCATCGGGGCCGAGGTCGGCGATCGGGTGGATCGGCGCCTCGGGATTGCCGCCGTTCAGATAGGTCTGCTGCCAGACGTGGCCGTCCCTCCTGATGGTGAGGACCAGCTTGTCTGACAGGGCGTTGACGACTGAGATGCCGACGCCGTGGAGGCCGCCAGACACCTTGTAGGAGTTGTTGTCGAACTTGCCGCCTGCGTGCAGCACGGTCATGACTACCTCGGCTGCGCTGCGGTGCTCCTCAGGGTGCATGGCCACCGGGATGCCGCGCCCGTTGTCGCGGCAGCCAACCGAGCCATCCTGGAAGACAGTCACCTCGATGTGGGTGCAGAAGCCCGCCAGCGCCTCGTCGATGGAGTTGTCCACTGCCTCGAAGACCATGTGGTGCAGTCCCGAGCCGTCTTCGGTGTCGCCAATGTACATTCCAGGGCGCTTGCGCACCGCCTCGAGCCCGTGCAGGACCTTGATGCTGGAAGGATCGTATAAGTCTTCGTCGTGCTGGTCAGCCATTTTTCCCTCAGTAAACAGTTTCAGCCTGCGCGTTCCGGAGAGTGCCCATGTCGATGAAGCTGGGATCCCGGTTATCAGGGAGGCTTGTTTCTCTGGTTATATTCGTGATGAATATCTGGTTGCTGCTAGCTGATATTTCGTCCAGCAGCAGTCTACGTGAATTTGAATCGAGTTCGGAATTCAGGTCGTCTATCAGGTATATGCATTTGCGCCCAGTCATCTTCTGGAGGATCTTCCCCTGTGAGAGTCGCATGGCGCATACAAGCAGTTTTATCTGGCCCCTTGAGAGCGTGTCCCCGGCCGGATACTGGTTGACGCGGATCTTCAGATCCGCCCTGTGGCAACCGTAGAAAGTATACCCTAAAACCCGGTCTTTTTCAAGATTTAACTTTAGGATTTCTTTAAGTTTTTTGCCATTTTCCCAGCCTTGCGAGAGCGTGAATCTAAACTTCAGGCCGCCAAGGAACATCGCGAGCGTGTCCTGCATAACATCTTGTATCTCATCAAGATATTTTTGACGCATCTCGGTGATGCTTTCCGAGAGCTCTGCGAGCATGCCGTCCCAGATTTCAAACTGCGCGTTTGATCCTCCGGATTTGAGGAGCGCATTGCGCTGGGCTAGGATCCTGCGGTACTGGATCCAGTTTTTCTTGAAATCAGGCTCGGTGTAGTAGACGCCCCAGTCTAGAAAGCCCCTGCGGTTGTCAGGGGTGCCGCTTACGAGCATGTACCCGTCTGGATGGATTATCTGCACGCAGACCCTGTCTACAAGATCAAGGAGCCTTGGCAGCCTCGCGCCATTGATGCTGATGGCAAGATCCTTGGCCTTACCCCTGACTCTTGAAATGCCCAAGGTGTCGTGCTCGCCGTTTTCCTGTGTGACGGCTGCTGAGAGCGTGAATGAATCGCGGTCGTTCTTGATGAGGTGGTGGACGTTGGCGTTGCGGAAGGAATGCCCGAGCGCCAGATAGCTTATTGCCTCGAGCACTGAGGTCTTGCCGCTTCCATTTGGCCCGTGGATTATGTTTATGGTCTCTGAAGGCCGCAGATCCAGATGCCCGATATTGCGGAAATCCTGGATGAGCAGCCTGCTGATGATCATTGCGGAAGCGGCCGAAACGTCAGAGGACTATCTTGCTGATTACGTACTGCGGCAGCACTTCGTCAGGCGCAGGCTCGCTGTCGCACACCGGAGAGATCACGACGCTGGTGAGCGGATCGGCGAACTTGATGTTCACATTCTCAGAAGAGAGATGCGACAGGCAGTCGTTGATGTACATGTAGTTGAGGGCGATCTCGATCGGAGCTCCCGTGAACGGCACGTTCTCGCTGTGGGTCGCAACCTCGTGCTCCCTGTTCTCCGACTTGAGATCGCACTTTCCTTCGCTGAATGAAAACAGCACGCCGTTGACGCGCTTTGAAGACAGCACCGATACCCTGTTGATGAGCTCGGCAAAGCGCTTGCGCGGGAGGAGGACTTCGTTGCTCAGCCTGGTGGGAACCACGTTCCTTACATTGGGATAAGGCACCGTGATGAGCTTGGACTTGAGGCTGTAGCCGTTACAGTTAACCGAGACGCTGTTCTTGGTGAACTTTAGCTCGACCTGCGAGTCGGAACTGCCATCGATTATGGAGCTTATCTGCTCGGTTCCCTGCTTGGTGAGCAACGCGCCCAGGGGCTGTGCAACTGTAGTTGGGATCTGTGTGTCGAGGATCGCCATCCTGTGACCGTCAGAGGAGAATACCGAGAGGGTGTTGCCTTCAGCCTCGAAACGCACGCCGCGCAGGTACTCGCGGAAGTCTTCATTGGATACGCAGAAGATCGATAGGTCGATGAGCTTCTTGAGTTGCTTCTGGGTGAGGGTGAGGCTCTGCACCTCGTCTTCAACGGCGAAGGTCGGAAACTCGGATGCGCTCCTGGTCCTGACCTCATAGATGGTGTTGTCTGCATTTATGACCAGCACGCCCTTGGTCTCGTCGTCGTAGAACTGGACGTTGTCGGTGTTGCTGTTGCGGGAGCAGACGTCCACAAGCTTGCTCGCATTGACGGCGATGATCCCGTCCTCTTCAGCGTCAGCCAGCGGGATCGATGCTTCAAGCTCTATGTTGTAGTCAGTCGACTTGATAGTAAGTACGCGGTTCTGAACCTTCATCAGGACGTTGAGCGTGATGTCGTCTTCCTTCTTGCTGCCGCTGCTGGCAAGCCTGGCGACTTCCTTCAACTGCTTGATGATCTCCGAAAGATGTGCTGAGAACTTCATGATGCTTCCTTGTGTTTATCGGCCTGTCCTGCCTTGCAAGGCAACCTGGCCAGAGTAATCATTGACCTTGCCTGCGCCTATTCCTTCTTGAGGGAGTTGACGAGGCTCTGGAAGAGGTTGGCGTATTCAGGTTCGGTGGCGATCCGCGCGCGCGTGCGCTTGATGGCCTGGTGGACCGATGAATGATCCTTGTTGAAAGCCCTTCCAAGATCGTTTAGCGAGAGGCTGGGGATCAGGGTGTTGGCAAGAGTCATCGCTAGAGATCTCGCGTTTGAAATGTTCTTCTTGCGCAGCGCCGATTCCATTTCGGCGACTGTGACTTTGAACTCCTGCGCGACGCGTTCCTTCACGCTGTCGACTGTGGTGGTCTGGTTCGTGGTATTGACCAGGCTGTTCAAAGTCTTCACCGCCTCATCATAGGTGATCTCCTTGTAAGCCATGATGTGGCTCTTGAGGGTCTTGATGGCGCCTTCGATCTCCCTGACGTTCGAGCGGATGTGCGTGGCGATGTACTGGATGATCTTGTCGTCTAGTTCCACGTGGAACTCCCGGCACTTGCTGATGGCGATCGCCGTGCGAGTTTCAGAACTCGGTGGAACAATTTCCCTGCACACTCCTGATCCAAATCTAGAAGTCAGCCTCTGGTTGAATCCCTTGAGATATCCAGGAGGGACGTCGGATGCGAGTATCAGCTGGCTGTTTGGCTTCTCGATGAATGAGGCGATGATTTCGAAGAATGTGTCGCGCGCTTTTTCACCCTTGATGAAGTTCTGGATGTCATCGACGATGAACACATCCTGGCTTGTAAACAGCTCTTGGAAATTTATCTGCTGTGGATCATACGAGTTGCGCGTCGCCATCGACTGAACGTAGTTGTGGATGAACTCCTCGGCGCGGGTGTAGAGCACCGACTTTTCAGGATGGGTCTGCTTGATTTGATTGGCAATGGCAAAGAGCAAGTGCGTTTTGCCCAGGCCGGATCCTCCGTAGATGTAGAACGGGTTGTACGAAGGGGAGCCTGGATCGGCTGCGATCTGTTTGGCGATTGCGACGATGAGTTCGTTCTCCGGGTCTGTCACATAGTTGTCGAAGGTTTTCTCCGGATTGACGTGCTCGTCGCGCATGAACTTTGGCATGACCGACTTGGCAGGTTGCATCGCAGCTTGCTGCACATAAGTTGCAGCGCCTCTTTGGGTCTGGGCAATGGGGATGCGCATCCCGGGCTGGATTGGGGTGACACCCGCAGGCTGCTGGGCTGAGTAGATTGATGGATCAGTATATCCAGGCTGCAGTGACTTGCCGTTCACCGAAGTCCTGCCAATGTTGTAGTAGCCATTGCCAGGCTGGGTTGCAGACGGAGCCTGGGCTGGCTGGGCAGGTGGTGCGCTCGGAGGTTGCATCCCCGGCGGTAGCATTGAGATTGAAAGGCTGCTCAATCCAGTCTGCTTTTTTATTTCCTTGAAGAACGCTGAAAGATATTCAGGGAAAAGCGTGCTCGCATACTGCGAGGTGAAAGCAAAGGTAAGAATGTTTCCAGTTATGGAGATCTTGACCTGAGAGCCGATCATCCGCACAAGCATTGCTTCCTTGTCGTCTGAATACAGTTTGGAAACGTTCTTGACCGTCTGATCCCAAATAAGGTCTAAATCCATTTTTTACTTGGCCATGTTCTCTGGTCTCAGGCGTCTTTGTCACCACGTTTCGCGCTCTTTGCCTTGATAAATAGCGCGGCGCAAAAAACATATGGCCTGATTTCAGGCGCATGCTGGAAGCCGTGGGGGGAAGCTTGTCTGAGTGATGTTTTTTCTAAATGACTATGAATTATTTTATCATGCAAACAGTGTGTTTCCTTACTTTCCCACAATTTTAGAGCGCAGCTTTACGATATTTCCCACTTTGTGGGAAATTCATGCTCAACGCTCAAATCTGATTTATGAGCTTGAAGTTTTTTGATGTAATTTTCCTGAAATTTTGATTCTGACTTCGTGTTGTGTAACTATCTTGCCGTTCAGTTCCGTGCTTTTTGAATATGCTTTGCTATCTCGATTGACGCCTTTACGGCCTTGTCCTTAAGGCGCTTTCTCGCTCTTCTTTTCTTTCCGCGAGAGAAGCCTCCAGCTTCCACCGCTCAGCCTCTGACTTGGACAGCTCGGCCTTGAGCTTCTCGAGCCATTCCTCGGCCGCGTCCCTTGCGGCTCTGGCATCGGAGACCGCGCTGCGCGCGTCCTTCTCGAGCCTGGCCTGTTCGGACTCGGCGTTGGATCTAAGCATGGCCCATGATGAGGCCAGCAACTGCATGGCCTGGTCCTTCAGTGAGGGCGGCATCGACGCGAGCGCCTCGGACATCTGGCGCCCCTCGTCGCGCAGCGCGTCGAGGACGGCGTTGAGATCGCGGTTTGTGTGCCCAGGTGCGGCGAGAGCGAGCTCGCTCCTCGATAGGAACTTCCCTTCCGCGAGCTTGAGCTTCCTCGCCACCTCCAGGATTTCCTCCTGGACGGGTGTCAGCGGCTTGCCGCTGGCAAACTGGGTGCGTTCATCCATTTTACGGTTCCATTGGTTCAGGAACGCTTGAACCATCCTTTGGTCCATGGTTCATGGTTCCGAAATTGGTTCCGGACAGGATCCCTTGCCGCGCAAGGCTTTGCGGCAGATCAGGCCCTTTGGGGCTGGAACCATTTGAAGTGACCTCCTCGTCGGCCAATGAAAGCCTCCAACCCTTGTCGCACGGAAGCTTGGAACCTTCCTCGCCCCTGCTACTGCAGTGGTTCCGCTGGAACCATTTTGCGATGGTTCCGGTTCAAGCTGAACCATGTGCTTCGCAGGGCGTCCGCGGCGGCGCTTCGGCGCGGCGGCCGCTGTGCTACCATCCGCCGCAGGAGGCTCTGGCAGGGTGTTGCTTGCGTTGCTTTCCCCCACCGGCACCTCCATTGCATTTCTGAATCCCTCCCTAATTTTCTTGTTATCTCTTGTTTATTTTGCGTATGTTCCACGTGGAACATTTTTATGAAATCTCTCCTTTGACGGTTAATCTTCAATTACGGCGACCAAATCAGACTGATTTAGATCACAGATTTGGTTAGCGTTACCTAATTCATTCGGCAGCCATGCCTGCCGGGAGTTCTTTGAAATCAAGTTCGGAAAAATGTGATCTGGAGATCACTGCGATCACGAATTTCAGAAAAAATGTGATCCAGTGATCACGGTTTT
>Ga0256406_1006009_pt1 | contig 12493 bp, 12 predicted proteins | sample RumenRJG_03DNA_FD_185986 | JGI IMG/M metagenome (GOLD analysis project Ga0256406, IMG submission 185986) | Bovine rumen microbial communities from Lethbridge, Alberta, Canada - RJG_03 | ecosystem: Host-associated > Mammals > Digestive system > Stomach > Rumen | place: Canada: Alberta | collected...
AGATCTCCTTGGGGAAGCCCTTGGTCTCGTAGAGCCTGGTGCCCTTCGCATCAACTAAAAGGCATCCTGCGCCGCCGACGATGAGCAGGTAGGGCACCTTGGCCTTCCTGGCCGCGCCCACAATCGAGTCCTCGCCCCTGGCGTAGTTGGGTCCGATGTCCTTCGTGGTCCAGCCGGGGTGGTAGGCGGACACGATAGCATCGAAGCCCTCGAGCTTCTTTGCAAAGTCCGGGGCGTTCACGTCGGCTGCTACGGCGCGGACGTTCGGATTCTTTTCAACCTTCTCGACATGGCGCGCAAAGGCAGTCACCTCGTGGCCGCGGGAGGCCAGCTCCTTCACCACAGCGCTGCCCACATATCCGGTCGCTCCAATCACTGCAAACTTCATGGTGTCCTCCTGGGATTTTCTTAAATCGCTTTGGCTGGAACCCTGCGTCCCAACCGATGGCTAAAGGATACCCATTAAACTTTTAAAAAGTAAGTACTGTGCAAATGGTAAGTAATGGAAATGTTTTGCAACAAATTGTTATACAAGGATATTAAGTTTGATCTTTTTGAGGCTAAGGATGGGAGGGGAAGGCATGGCAGGGGGGCTGCTGCGAGGATCCGGCCCCGATCATGAAAAGCGGCGCTCCGGACTGCTTGGGAAAGCGCGGTCTTGTAGCAAAGCTGAAAGCCCCGCGCACGGGCGCGAGGCCGCGCCTGCTCAGGCGTGCTTGAGGTGGCCCTCGGAGGGCACCGAGACCCGCTCGCCGGTGACGCAGTTCCAGGCGGTGAGGGAGCCTCCCCAGACGCAGCCGGTGTCGAGCGCGATGATGTCGCTGCGCGGGCAGCGGGCGTTAAGCGCGGCCCAGTGCCCGAAGCAGAGCGTGAAGGGCTGCTTGTGGCGCTTGAGCTCGGGCAATGACTCAAACCATGGGCGCAGCCCCTCGCCGCGCGCGGCCTCGGGGCTCACCGAGCTGTGGCCGTAGTCGAGCTCGAGATCGGAGGTGACCAGGCGCATGCGGGTGAACACGTTCACCGCATAGCGCCAGCGTACCATGCCAGAGTACGCGCTGTCCCACGCGGCAGGCTCGTCGCGGTACATGTTGCGAAGGAGGAGCGGCCGCTGCACGTCATCGCGCAGGATCTTCGAGAGCTCCTTGGAGAGCTTGCGCGCCGTGGCCAGATCCCAAAGCGGGTGGATCCCGGCGTGGCAGATCGCAAAGCGCATCTCGTCGTTGAAGTCGATGAAGGGCAGCGTGCAGTAGAAATCCAGGATCTCAGGCAGCAGGTCGGACTTCAGGAGGGGATCGAGGTTGTCCTTGGGCCTTGCCTCGCGCTCGCCTGCGGCGACTGCCAGGAAGTTCATGTCGTGGTTTCCGAGCACCGGGCGGATCTCCGCGCGGTGCTCAAGGATGAAGCTTATGGTCTTCAGGGGCTCGGGGCCGCGGCCTATGAGATCGCCCGTGAGCCAGAGCGTGTCGCGCTTCTCGTCGTAGCCGAGCTTGTCCAAAAGGCGCATGAGCTCGCTGTAGCAGCCGTGGATGTCGCCGATGCAGAAGTCCGTCATTTCTTCCTCCTTGGGTTGGGGCAATTATTGCACGCTTGGCAACGCGGCGCGATTTACAAGCAGAACGGCGGCGGCCGCTTTGCTAAAATCAGCCTGGGGGAGTCCTGATGCCGCACATTTCACGATCTTTCATTTCAGAGCGCCTGCTTCCGGCAGTGCCGATTGAAAAGCTCATCGGCAGCTTCATCAAGCTCAAGAAGTCAGGCTCGAACTATGTCTGCTGCTGCCCGTTCCACCACGAGAAGACCCCGTCTTTCACGGTCACGCCCTCGAAGAACATGTTCTACTGCTTCGGGTGCAAGGAGCACGGCGACGCGCTGGCCTTCCTGATGAAGTACCGCAACATCGAGTTCCCCGACGCGGTCAAGGAGCTTGCCGAGTTCGCGAACATCCCCATCGAGTACGACGAGGGATCCTCGGGCGGATACGAGGACCGCTACGCCCCGATGTACGAGCTGCTCGACCGCTGCGCCTCGGCCTTCACCCGCGAGCTCTTCAGCCCCGAGGGCAGGGAGGGCCTAGACTACTTCGTGAAAAAGCGCGCACTCACTCGCGACACCATATTGAAGTGCCGCCTGGGCTATGCCCCTCCGGGGTGGCACTTCCTCGAGGAGAAGGTCTGCCGCAGCCAGGACGAGGTGAGGATGCTCGAGCAGCTTGGCATGATCGTCGACCACGGAGGCGGGCGGCGCTTCTCGATGTTCCGCGGCAGGGTGATGATCCCGATCTTCGACCGCAAGGGGAGGGTCATCAGCTTCGGCGGGCGCACGCTCGGCGACGACCAGCCCAAGTACATGAACACCAAGGAGACCCCGGTCTACCGCAAGCGCAACGAGCTCTTCGGGCTGTACGAGGCCCTGAAGGCATCGAACAACCGCCCCAAGCGCCTCGTGGTGGTCGAGGGCTACATGGACGTGATCTCGGTGCGCCAGGCCGGGATCGAGGGCGCGGTGGCCTCGCTGGGCACCGCGACCACGCCCGACCAGTTCAAGCAGATGTTCCGCTACACGAAGAAGGTCATCTGCTGCTACGACGGCGACGCGGCAGGCCGCGCAGCAGCCTGGCACGCGCTTTCGACCGTGACGCCAGTGCTCACCGACGACGTCGAGGTGCGCTTTGCATTCCTCCCCGACGAGCAGAAGGTCGATCCCGACTCGCTGGTGCGCACCAAGGGGCCCGGGGCCTTCCTAAAGTTCCTCGACGAGGCCCAGAGCTACCCCGACTTCCTTATCGCCCACTGCAAGGCCTCGCACAACCTAAGCGATCCTGGCGACCGCGCCCGCTTCCTCTCGGAGGTGAGCTCGCTCATCCGCGCGATCCCGCTTAAGGCCCTCTCCGAGGTCTGCATGCAACAGCTCTCGCAGGATCAGGGGATCAGCGCCGCGAGGGTCGAGGAGATGGTGGGCGCGGCGGCCGGGCCCGACGAGGGCCAGGCGTCCCCGAGGCGCGACGAGCAGGGCGATCCGCTGCTCACCACCCCGATGCGCAAGTTCATCGCCTTCTGCCTCCAGCACCCTATGGCGGTGGCGCGCGCGAGCGACAGCTTCAAGCTCTCCGAGTTCATAAGGCTCTGCACCTTGCTTAAGATCCCGGGGAGCGAGCAGGCGCGCGCGCTGGTTGAGGACATCAGCAGGGTCAACGGCGCCAAGGGCGGCGGCCCTGCGGTGATCACCACCGCGGTGCTGCTGGCCCGCCAGGAGGATCCGCGCGTGCGCGGCTACTACGACCGCCTGGCCAATGCGGATCTCGGAATGGGAGATGACAGTTCGATGGAGATGCAGCTGCGCTGCCTCTCAAGGCTGCTCCCAGAGGTGCTCGAAAAGCCCTTCTACGACCGCGCGCAGAGGCTGGCTGCCTCCGAGGAGTCCTTGAACAAGATCGGGCTTTACGAGTCATCAGTGATCTCGCGCGAGCTGGGTCGCCGCGCCCGCAGGCAGGGCTGAGGCAGGCAAGGTTTTCAGACGGCGCGGCGCTGCCGCGCCATGATTGCAGGATTTTGAAAGATGAGTGATAAGGGTGAAAAGGGTGCAAGCGCCGAGGGGCGCATGACCGATGCCGAGCTTGCCGCGCTCCAGGCCCAGCTCGGGCAGGATCTTCAGGCGCGCTTTGACGCGTCCATGGAGGCATTCAGGAAGTACCTCCCGGATGTCTACGAGTCCTTCAAGGACTACCGCCCGAAGAAGGCGCTGCAGTTCTTCTGCGCCGAGAACGGCGAGCCCAACTTGATGTTCCCCGACGATGGGGGCAGGGTGCTCTACGACACCGGCGAGCCTGCCGAGCGGACCGGGCGGGAGATCGCGGCTCTGCTTGAACGGGAGAGGATGGAGGGCGACGAGCCTGCCATGGCCTACGATCCCTACGGGCAGATCACGTTGCGCTACTCAAACGAGATCCTGCGCAAGGCCAAGGAGATCATCGCAAGCCAGCCCAAGGCCGCCTACAGCCCAGCGGAGCTCGGCTGCGTCCCGAACTTCATAATCCTGGGGCTGGGGCTTGGCTACCCGCTGCAGGAAGCGCTTTCGCGCATCGAGATCGCAAACCTCATAGCCATAGAGCCCGATCCCGATCTCTTCTACGCCTCCATCTACGCCTGCGACTGGGCGGGGGTCCTGAAGTTCCTCTCTGATAACAACGTGGCGCTCAAGCTCATCGTGGGCAAGCGCGGGGACGATCTCGCCGCCATCCTCAAGGACTTCTACTCGAAGCACGGCGAGTTCCTCTCGATCTTCAAGGTGACCTACGTCCACTACGGCTCAAAGGACATAGAGGGCTGCGCCGAGTACGTGGCCCGCAAGTCCAGCGCGCTGCATCAGGCCATGGGCTTCTTCGACGACCACCTCTTCGGGGTGTCGCACGGGTTCCAGTGCATGCTCATGGGCAAGCACTTCGTGCGTCGCGACGCCGAGCTCCCCAAGAAGTTCCGCCGCTGGCCGCTCTTCGTGGTGGGCAACGGGCCATCGCTCGACCGCGACATCCCCTTCCTCAGGCGGAACCAGGACAAGGCGGTGATCATCGCCTGCGGCACCGCGCTCGATACGCTCTACCACGCCGGGATCAAGCCCGACTTCTATGCCGCGACCGAGCGCACTCCCGAGATCTCCGAGACCATCGACGCGATCCCCGATCAGGAGTTCAAGGACTCGCTGACCCTGATAGCAGGCGACGTGATCCACCCCAAGACCGCCTCGCGCTTCAAGCGCACCGCCATCTTCGGGAAGGCCGAGGAGCCCTTCTTCTGGTTCTGCGCGGCGCACCACGACCGCATCCCGCTGCTGCGCCCCGTCGACGCGATGAACCCGTTTGTAGGCAACCTGGGCGTGGCCAGCATCTTCGGGTTCGGCTTCACCGAGGCCTACCTCTTCGGGCTTGACTGCGGCCGCAAGATCTCGGATGGCACGGCGATGCATTCGAGGTACAGCACCGTCTACGGCGGGGCCGGGGTCTCGGACAAGGGCGGCAACTATTACGTATCGGGCAAGGGTGACAACGCCGTGCCGGGAAACTTCGGCGGTGCGGTCGAGAGCAATGCCATGTTCAGGCTCTCCATCATGATGATGGAGGAGGCTATCAGGGGGCACATGTTCTTCACTGACGACCGCTTCGTCATCCGCAACTGCTCCGACGGGGCGAGGATCGCCGGCACCGTCCCCGCCCGCTCGGAGGATCTCGCCTTCGCATCGAGGCCGAACCTCAGAAAGCAGGATCTGCTCGACTACGTGCAGGATGAGCTGACCTTCAGCCCGGGGCTCAGCTACGGCGAGGCCAAGGGCTTCATCAATGCGCCGCTGTTCTCGGCGCTTGCGGAAAAGGTCGCGGCGCTGCTCAGGCAAAAGCCGCAGTCGCGCATGGCCGCGGTAAGCCGCATGATGGCCGCGACGGAGTTCATCTCGGCCCTCTCGGGCCGCCTCGAGACGGCGGCATACGGCAGCTTCATGTCAGGCAGCGCCCAGATCATGTTCTGCTCTATGCTGCTGGCGCTCTTCCATGTCAAGGATGACAAGGCGAGCGTCGATGCGGTGTGGGGCGGCCTGGTGCAATCCTGCCTGAACCTGATAGAGGACTCGGAGAGGCTCTTCGGGTGCCTGCCCGACTACGTGCTGGGCGAGCACTACCATTTCATGGACGGCAAGATCGGCTGGCCCCACGAAGGATCGGAACCGCCCAAGGCCCCTCCATACCCTCACCTGTTCAGGACTGAGTTCAACGATCCCATGAAGAAGTTCCAGAAGCGCTATGAATGAGCCCAGGACGCGCCCGGGCACGCCGCCTGGGCGCTTGGATCCGACTTGATCTTGCAGCGTGCAGACTATATGATGTTTTGCCGTGGCCCTTTAGCTCAGTTGGTTAGAGCAGGCGACTCATAATCGCTTGGTCCCCCGTTCGAGCCGGGGAAGGGCCACCACCCAGGGCGCCTCATGGCGCTTTTTTCGTCCCCGTGCCAGGCAGCGCAAACCGCGTCTGAATCGCTTTCCCCCGCCACCTCGCCCAAGTCGTGGAAAATCTGTGGCAATGGCTCAAGGCCGGTGTGGAAAACTGTGGGAAATTTTGCGCACGATTAATCATGAATGTGCGCAATCCCTTATGTGACAAGGGGAGCAGATAAACGCCACCTTGTGGGAAAACCGGGGAGATCGCGGATTTTACATGCGCAAAGAATGGGGCTGGCATTGCCAGCCCCCTTCTTTGAGGCAGCGGAAGCGTTTGCGCAGCCGCATGCTCTACTAGGCAGGATCAGTCATGGAAGCTGAATGCTGCCGTTTCATCTTTTTTTGTCGAGAACTTCGCTTCCATCTCCTCAAGACAGTGCTTGAGGTAAGAGGTGATCTGCTCGACGTCCTCTGCGGTGTAGACGTAGTTGACGCGCGAGGAGAGATTACCGATGAGGCGGATCTGGTTTGCAGCATTGTCGACGCGCTTCTTGGCGATGCGCTTGAACTTCTCGTGCTTGCTTTCCTTGGGCTTGGATTCGATCACGTCTTCTGCCATTTCTTATATCTCCTGAAAATTTGATTCCTAATTTATCGTATAGAATAGATTGCAAAATTGAATTGTCAAGAATGATTTCTTAATATTTCATGCATCTTTAATATATAAAGAGAAACAATCAGGTTTATGAAAGCAAAAGACCGATCGCCAATTGCCATTGAGCAGTGCAACAGATGCAAATGGAATCGCACCAGTAGTATTAGGAATTGGCAAAAGTCATAGTGAAGTTGCAAGGCAAGTCCCCGGGGAATGTCGAAAAACATTTTCAGGATCAGCGCGCAACGTCACTCGGCAGCGGGCTATACTCCATTCAGTTGCATAAATTGGTTTTTGCGGAGGCAGATTATGGACGGAGACGAGGAAGAATAACCAAGGATGATGCGCCCAAATGCGGCGCGCCATCTTGTGCTTGTTTGATCATGAAGAAGGGATCCCGTTTGCCGGGATCCCTTTTTAAGTCCCAAAGCATGCTGCTACTCAGCAGATGCGCCGACACCGGCCTGGAACTTGCGGTAGGTCGAAGGGCAGGCCGAGGTCTTCTGGGCAGTGGCGGTATGGTAAGCGCCGTTGCGGTAGACCTGCAGCTGCGCCCCGTTTGAAGAGGTTACGACGCGCACCTTCTGGCCAACCTTGTAGCTGCAGTTGAAGGCCACGTCGACGAGCATCGGGCCGTTCTCGGAATCAATCGAGATCCTCAAGCCTTCCGAGCGGTTGAGCGCCTTGCTGCCGAGGTTGCCCGCCGCAGCGCCGAGGCCTGCGCCAACCAGCGTGCCGCTGGTGTGCTTGTTGAATAACTGGCCCAGTATGGCGCCGCCTACGGCGCCGACCACGGTATTGGTGGTCGAGTCATATTTCTGGGAGTCGATGTCGACGACCTCGATCCCGGTGATCTTGCCCGAGTAGTAGGCGCTGGAAGTGCCAGCGGTGCTGACGGGGTTGGTGCAGCCGGCTGCGATGGCCGCAGCTGCGGCGATGGCGATGACGGAACTTGCTTTCATATAGGCTCCTCTGTTCTTGCAGCGCCGCCAAGGCGGCGCCCCCATGGTCATGGACTTTTCTAGAATATACTACATGCAGCCGCGGCCCTGCCCCGGCGCAAGCAGTGATCGGAGGATCGGATGGACGCAGCGCGGAGTTCAACAAGGCTGGAGGCGCAGGCCTCAGGCATCACCGCCGACGGGTGCGGGATCTTCCGCGCCGCAGGGATGGACATCGAAGTCCCGGGCACTGTGCCAGGGGACTTTGCAAAAATCAAGGCCATGCCGCACGGCAAGGGCCGCCGCTGCAAGGGGAGGCTCATGGGCCTCATCACGGCCTCTAAGGATCGCGCTGCAGCAGAGTCTATCTGTAAATTCCAAGGCAGCTGCGGCGGCTGTCCGTTCGGCCTCATGTCCGAGGCCGCGCAGATGAGACTTAAGCGTGAGATGCTTGCCTCATCGCTTCGCAAGGCAGGGATCAGGAAGCTTGAACTGCCCGCTATAGTCCCATCCGCCCCCGGCGTCTCCCGCTTCAAGGGGATCAGGTTCTTCTCGCAGGAGGGGGAGAGGGTGATCCAGGGCTTCTACCGCCGCGCAAGCCATGAGGTTGTCGAAGTCCCATCCTGCCCGCGCGAGTGCGCGTGGTTTGGCGCGCTCGCAGATGCCGTGGCGGAACTTGCATCCTCCATGGGCGTGCGCGCCTATGGCGAGGAGACGCATGCAGGCACGCTGCGCGCGATCGCCATGCGCGACTGCGGCGATGGCGGGACCATGGCCGTGCTGACGCACGCAGGGGATTTGGCTCCCTCATTTTCAAAGGCGCTTGCGGATCTCATGCAGGAGCACGGCATCGCCTCGGCGTGGACGCTCAGGAACGACTCTGAGGGCAACAGCATCATGGGCGGCGCGCTCTCGCACCTATCGGGAGCGCAGTCGGTAACCGTCAGTCTCAACGGCTTTGAATACAGCGCAGGCCCGCGCACCTTCCTGCAGGTGAACTACCCCGTGGCCCAGCGCCTCTACGCCGCAGTGCTCTCCTGGTGCGGAAGCGATCATGAGGGCATGGCGCTCGATCTCTGCTGCGGCGCTGGGGCGATGACGCTGCCGCTTGCCCGCGCTTTCAAAAAGGCGGAGGGAGTTGAGATAGTTGAGGAGGCGGTCGAGGCAGCGCGCGAGAACGCCCGCATGAACCATGTGTGGAACGCCTCGTTCATCGCTGGGGACTTGGCAGAGGAACTGCCAGGCTTGATCGACGATGGCGTCTCAGCCGCCATAGCCGATCCCTCGCGCCGCGGCCTGGGGGCGCAGGCCTGCCGCGCGCTCTCAAGGATGCGCCGCGGCGCGAGGCTCGCGCTGGTATTCTGCGGGCTGCAGGCGCTGGAGCGCGATCTCCCGGTGGTCGTAGAAGGCGGCTTTGTGGTGCGCTCGTCACAGGGTTTTGACATGTTTCCAGGATCATCGGCGCTAGAATCGCTGGTGCTTTTGGAGAAGGAAAAATGAAGGTGCGCAAGGACATGGAGTGGCTGTGGTTCGCATCGCTGTCGGCGCTATTTGCAGCGCTGACCGCGATCCTCGCCAAGGTGGGGATCGAGGGTGTCAACTCAAACCTCGCGACGGCGGTGAGGACCGCAGTCGTGCTGGCGCTTGCATGGGGAATAGTGATCTGCGACGGCAGCGTGCACGGCATCGTGGCTATCAGCACCAAGTGCTGGGTCTTCCTGATCCTCTCGGGGCTTGCCACCGGGGCCTCGTGGCTCTGCTACTTCAGGGCGATCCAGCTTGGCGAGGTCTCGAAGGTGGTGCCCATAGACAAGCTGAGCACGGTGCTCACGATCATCCTCGCGCTCGTGATCTTCCACGAGACTTTCACACTCAAGACCGCGCTTGGGATCGTGCTCATCACCGCAGGCACGCTGATCATGACGCTGTAGGAGGGAGGACTTCATGAAGGGAGACATCAGGATCAAGAGGGCCTACGAGGCCCCAAGCCCCGATGACGGGGCCAGAGTGCTTGTAGACAGGCTGTGGCCGCGCGGCCTTGCCAAGGACAAGGCCGCGCTTGACCTGTGGGCCAAGGACATCGCGCCGTCAAACGATCTGCGCAAGGCCTACCACGCCACGGGCGACTACGGTGCCTTCCGCGAAGCCTACTTTGAGGAGATGAAGTCAAATCCCGCTGCCGCAGGATTTGTAGCATCGGCGCGCGCGTTCCTCGCAAAGGGGCCGCTCACGCTGGTGTGCGGCTCGCGCGAGCCGATGCGCAGCAACGCCTCGGTGCTCAAGGAGTGGCTGGAGGATCAGGAGTGAGGCGCCCCAAGATCCGCATCACGCTCATCGAGCGCAAGGGCGCGCGCGGATGCCATCGCGGCCACCGCGTGGGCGACAGCTGGGACTTTGACACGCAGCGCGGCGCACTCTGCCCAATGGCCATGCACGTGGCCTTCATCTACGCCGACATCCTGCGCTACGGCGGCAAGATCCCAGGAGAAGAGGAAGGCGTCGCGCGCTTTTGCTGCCCCGATCCGGACACGATCAACGTCTTCCGCATCGAGGTGGTCAAAGACCTAGCGGAGGAAGTCCCGTTCAGGCAGGAGGGCTGAAGCCTCCTCACCATTGCATCCCATGGCAGGACATCCTGCCGCAAACCAAAAAGCAGAATCTCGGTTAATCCTTTGACTCAAGCCCGTTGTACTTGAGCACGGTGTCGCGGGTGAACTCGCGCTCGCAGTAGTGGCAGCGCATCATCACGACGCCGTCCTTGTCGGTGCGGATGAGGAAGCGCGGGGTGGCGCCCTTCTCGATGTGGGTGATGCAGTTGCTGTTGGGGCAGCTGAAGTCGCCCACGGTCTCGCGCGGCAGCCTCAGGTTGTACTTGTCGATGACCTTGTAGTCCTTGATCTCGTTGATCGTGGCGTTGGGGGCGAGGATCGCCAGCTGCTCGGTCTGAGACGGCGAGAAGGTGACGTTCGCGATCTTGATGAGATCCTTCTTGCCAAGCTGGCCTGAGTGCAGATTGAAGCCCACGGTCAGCTCGTTGTCCTTGCTCAGGAACTTGAACATGCGCAAGATGTTGATGGCCTGGCCGGGGGCGATGTGGTCGATCACGGTGCCGTCCGCGATGGCCTCGACCATCAGCTTGTCCTTGGAAACCCCGGTTTCTTTGGCTTTGTTTTCTGACATCTCAAATCTCCTTGTTCATTACCAGAGCCAGAATGGCTTCGCGCGCGAAAACGCCGTTTGCGGCCTGCTTGAAGTAGTAGGCGTGCGGGTTGCTGTCGACGTCGGTGGTGATTTCGTCGATGCGGGGAAGCGGATGGAGGATCTTCATGTTCTCGCGGGCGCCGTCGAGCATCGATGAGGTGAGGATGAACTTGGAGCGCAGGTTCTGGTACTCGGTCTCGTCGAAGCGCTCCTTCTGGACGCGAGTCATGTACAGGATGTCCACCTCGGGGATAACTTCCTCGAGCGTGCTGTGGAACGAGTACTTGATCCCCCTCTCGTCGAGGATGTCGAGGATGTACTGCGGCATCGCCAGCGAGTCCGGGGCGACGAGCATGATCTCGGCGTTGTACAGCGACAGTGCTTCGGCAAGCGAGTGGACGGTGCGGCCGTACTTGAGATCGCCTACGAAGGCGATTTTGATGTGGTCGAGGCGGCCCTGGGTCTCGTAGATGCTGAAGAGATCGAGCATGGTCTGGGACGGGTGCTGGTTGGCGCCGTCGCCAGCGTTGATGACCGGCACCGGGGAGATGTCTGCGGCGAGCCTTGCGGCGCCCTCGCGGTTGTGGCGGATCACCAGAGCGTCGGTGTAGGAGGTGATGATGCGGATGGAGTCCATCAGCGTCTCTCCCTTCTTGCCAAGCGAGGTGTTGGCGGCATCGGGGAAGCCTATGACCTGGCCGCCCAGGCGGTGGATTGCAGTCTCGAACGAAAGGCGGGTGCGGGTCGAACCCTCGAAGAAGGTCACGCCGATGAGGCGATCCTTGAGGAGGTCGTTGCGCGGGTGCGCCTTGAGCTCGCGTGCGGTCTTCAGGATGAGCTCTATATGCTCTTTAGTAAATTCCGAGACCGAGATGATGTCTTTTTGGAAGAGAGGATTGGTCATTTATGTCCCTTTTAACTGGCTTGTGAAACAGTTGGGAACGGGACGCTCGTGCTTTCAGGAGACAGCGCTGTTCCTGAAAGCCGCATTATACCAAAGGCCCGGCGCGATCCTTTAGACGCATGATGACCGTATTGAAATCCATATGAAAAAATGAGGACGCAAAAAGGGTTCTTGATAGATTTAGGTTGATCTTCGATCAGCCTATTTATTAATAGTAGCATTTTCTTCGCCTCCCTCAAACCAGATCGGCAGCCAGGGCAGGGTGAACGCATGATCGAAAGCGGGTTAAAGCAAAACCGCCGTCAGGATATGTCATAACATACGAGAAAATCAGAAATATCTTTTCTAAAAGGCCTTGCAGGAGCAGGGCCTTCTTTTTATAATGTACACATTATTAATGTGTGCATGTGGAGGGAGGCGCAAGCCATGTTCGAGAGACCGGATCTGGATCCCAGGAAGCTTGTTCCCGAGAACTTGAGGAAGGGCGCGATCGCAAACTGGAACGGCCATGCGGGGAGGTTCTCGGTATACCGCATAACGGGATACGAGCCACGCGAGGGCGGCAGGCCCAAGGAGGTGCGCCAGACGCTTGGGTCAATCGGGCCCGACAAGGCCACGGGGAAATGGTCCTTCAAGCCAGGCCGCTCGTGGCTGCACTCCATCAGGGAGTCATCCCTGATGGAGGAGGCCGAAAGGCTCGGCAGGGAGCTCCGCGAGGCGCGCAAGCCGAGGATCACCGAGCAGGGTGTCTGAGAGCAGCTATTCAACCAGGCAGAATCAACTCTCAACCAGTGAGGCTTGCCTGCTCCTGGAATCAGCTATTCAACCACCTGTCAGGGCCACCAGGCTGCCCGGATCCGGTTCCAAATAAAA
>Ga0256406_1006012_pt1 | contig 12485 bp, 9 predicted proteins | sample RumenRJG_03DNA_FD_185986 | JGI IMG/M metagenome (GOLD analysis project Ga0256406, IMG submission 185986) | Bovine rumen microbial communities from Lethbridge, Alberta, Canada - RJG_03 | ecosystem: Host-associated > Mammals > Digestive system > Stomach > Rumen | place: Canada: Alberta | collected...
GATATCCTCCTTTCAAAATGAAGTGGTTGGTAGCCATCTTCATTTTACTAAAGGAGGATTTTTTAGTATAGCTAAAAGCTTTTCTGAACCCCACGCATAGCGCGGGGTTTTCAAACCCGACAAAAAAGGAGGTGTGAAAAAATGCTTTTTCACACCTCGTCACTAGTCTCTAGTCACTAGCCGATGGAAGCCAGCTGACGCTAGCGAAATAAAGGCGCTGTGGATGATTTTTTCCCAGCCTCTCACTCACGGTTTCCCTGTCAGCAGCCGATCCAGCAGACTTCCCAGACTGCTATGCTTTGGCTGGGGCTGGGGTGCCGGGACGGTTTCCTGGGCTTCCTTCTGTTCATTGGCCTTCCTCGTATTGGCATCCAGCTTGCCCACCTGTTTTTCCAGGCTGGCCAGGCTGTTCTTCAGGTTCGTATCGTCATAGCGGGTCCCCACGATGTCCCGTTTCATGCTGCGCACTTCTTTTTCCAATAACAGCTGCTGGCTGTCCAGGCGCAGGTACAGTCCAACGGTGCAGACCAGGTTCAGCCCCAAAAGCGCAATCAGGATTTTCTGGAATTTCGTCATGGCAGGGTGCTCCTTTGCAAACAAAATGGTGCAAATCCAAAAACTGGATTTGCACCATTGTAGCATATGCGAAGAAAAAGTCAATGAGATTCATCCTGCAAACTGGCTGTTGTACAGTTCCTTGTAGAACCCGCCCTTGGCCATGAGGCTGTCGTGGGTCCCCTGTTCGATGATCTTCCCGTCCTTCATGACCAAAATCCGGTCCGCATTGCGGATGGTGGACAGCCGATGGGCCACGATGAAGCTGGTGCGGCCTTCCATGAGTTTCGCGAATGCGTTCTGGATCTTCACTTCCGTCCGGGTATCGATGTTGGACGTGGCTTCGTCCAAAATCAGCATGGGCGGCAGGGCCAGCATCACCCGGGTGATGCACAAGAGCTGCTTCTGCCCGGCGCTCAGGCTGTCATCGCTGACCACCGTATCCAGCCCCTGGGGCAGCCGCTTGATGAAGCCCCAGCTGTGGGCCTCCTTCGCCGCCCGGATGATTTCTTCTTCCGTGGCCTCCGGTTTGCCGAACACGATGTTCTCCCGCACGGTCCCCTGTTTCAGCCAGGTTTCCTGCAGCACCATGCCGTAGGTCCGCCGCAGGGAGTGACGGTCCACCTTCGCCGTATCCTGGCCGTCGATGGCGATGGTGCCCTTGTCCACCTCATAGAACCGCATCAAAAGGTTGATGAACGTGCTCTTGCCGCAGCCCGTGGGCCCCACGATGGCCGTGGTCTGCCCCGGTTCCACCCGGAAGTTGAAGTTCTCGATCAGCGGTTTCTTCTTGTCATAGGAGAACGCCACATCCTTGATGTCCACGCTGCCTTCTTTGAACTGCAGCTGCCGGTCCGGTTCCGGGCTCTGGGGCGTCTCCTCGATGAGGGCGAACACCCGGGCGGCACAGGCCAGGGCATTCTGCAGCTCCGTCACCACGGAACTGATGTCCGTGAAGGGCTTCATGTACTGGTTGGCGTAATACAGCAGCACGGTCAGGCCGCCCACCGTCAGCCCGCCGGAAAGGATCCGCCAGCAGCCCACCAGGGCCACCAGGGCATAGATCAGGTTGTTCACCGCCCGGGTGGACGGGTTCGTCAGGCTGCTGTAGAACAGCGCCCCCTGGGTGGCCTCCTGCAGCTGTTTGTTCAGCACCCGGAAATCGGCCGAAGCCTTCTTTTCGTGCTGGAAGGCCTTCACCACCTTTTCCCCGCCCACCATTTCGTTGATGAGAGCGGTCTGCCGGCCCCGGATGGTGGTCTGCTTCCGGAACAGATTGTAGGACCGGCTGGCGATGAATTTGGCCACCACAAAGCTCAGCGGCGTCAGCACCATGACCATGAGGGAAATCTCCCAGTGGGTGGCGAACATGAAATACAGGGTCAGCAGGATGGTGATAATCCCGGAAAACAGCTGGGTAAAGCCCAGCAGCAGACCGTCGGACAGCTGGTCCACGTCGGCGATCACCCGCTGCACCAGGTCCCCGGTGCTGTGGCTGTCCAGGTACGAAAGGGGCAGCTGCTGGATCTGACGGATGGCCCGGCTGCGGATGTCCCGTACCGTACGGAACGCCAGCTGGTTGTTGATCAGGTTCATGGCCCAGGTGAACAGGGCCGACAGCACCACCAGCAGGATGATCTGGGAGGTATAGCGCCCCACCTGGGCAAAGTCCACCTTCCCCGGCCCCAGGATGCCGTCGATGGCCCGGCCGAACAGTACGGGCACGTACAGCTGCAGGGCCACGGAAAGCCCAGCCAGCACAATGCTCTCGATGAGCAGATGGCGGTAGGCGTCGATGACCTGCCACACCTTTTTCAGGGTTTCCATACTGGATTCCTGTCTCTTTGCCATGTCAGCCCACCTCCTTTCCAGACTGCGCTTGTTTCAACCGCTCTCCCGGATACTGGGAGTCGAAGATCTCCTGGTACACCGGGCAGCTTTCCAGCAGCTCTGCGTGGGTGCCCTGCCCCACCAGTTTCCCGTCGTCCAGCACCAGGATGGTATCGGCATACCGCACGCTGCTGGTGCGCTGGGACACGATGAACACGGTGCGCTCGCCCTCCAGGGCCTTGATGGCCTGGCGCAGGTGCAGATCCGTGGCAAAATCCAAAGCACTGGCCGAATCGTCCAAAATCAGGATGTCCGGCTTCTTCACCAGGGCCCGGGCAATGGTCAGCCGCTGTTTCTGGCCCCCGGACAGGTTCCGGCCGTTCTGCTCGATGACAGCGTCCAGCTGCCCCTCCTTGCCCAGCACCACATCTTTGGCCTGGGCCACTTCCAGGGCCTTCCACAACTCTTCGTCTGTGGCATCTTCCTTACCCCAGCACAGGTTGTCCCGAATGGTTCCCTCGAACAGCTGGGCCTTCTGGGGCACCAGAGCGATATGCTCCAGCAGGTTCCCTTGCGGATAATCCCGCACGTCCCGGCCGAACACCTCCACCCGGCCCTGTGTCACATCGTAGAACCGGGGGATCAGGTTCACCAGGGTGGATTTGCCGCTTCCGGTTCCGCCGATGATGCCCACCGTGCTGCCCCGGGGGGCGGTGAAATCGATATGTTCCAGGGCCGGAGCCCCGTCGTTATTATATTGGAACGTTACGTTGCGAAAGGCCACGGCCGGGGCCGCTCCTACCGGTTGAAGGGTACCGTCGGAGCGGGGATAGGCCATGGTGCTGCGGACGCCCAGGATGTCCTGGATCCGCCGTGCACAGGCAACGGATTTATTCATGGTGATGACCAGGCTGCCCAGTTTCACCAGTTCGATGATCATCTGGGCCATGTAATTGTACAGGGCCACCACGTCGCCCTGGGCCAGGTACCCCAGCTGCACCCGCAGGGCCCCCTGGCGGATCAGCACCACCGTGGCCAGGTTCACCAGCAGGTACGTGGCCGGAGTCATGACGGCGGACCAGCGCCCCACCTGGACGTTCTTCCGGGTCACGGTCTCGTTCCGGTCGTCGAACTCTCTGACTTCATCCTGCTCCCGGCAGAAGGCCCGGATGACCCGCACGCCGGTCAGATTCTCCCGGGTGGTCTGGAGCAGTTTGTCCAGGGCGCCCTGTACCCGGGTGAACAGCGGCACACTGCGGACCATGATGCCAATGACCACAATGAGCAGCAGCGGGATGGCCACCACGAACACCATCGCGCTGGGCACGTCGATGGTAAAAGCCAGGGCCATGGCCCCGAACACGATGAACGGGCTCCGCAGCAGCAGCCGCAGGCCCATGTTCAGCCCGGTCTGCACCTGGTTGATGTCACTGGTCAGCCGGGTGATCAGGGTGTCGGTGCCCAGGGTGTCCAGCTCTTTGTAGGACAGAGCCTGGACGTGGTCGAACAGGGCCTGGCGCAGCCGGGTGGTAAAGCCCACGCTGCCCCGGGCGGCGAAGTACTGGGCCGTGAACGAAAAGCCCATGCCCAGCACCATCAGGGCCAGAAGGCCCAGGAAGCACTGCAGCAGGAACGGTTCGTCAGCCTCGCCCAGGCCCCGGTCGATCATGGCGGCGATCACCAGGGGCACCGCCAGGTCCATGAGGGCCTCCAGCAGTTTGAACGCCGGCGCCAGCAGGCAGTCCCGGGTATAGCCTTTAAAGTAAGGAAGAAACGATTTCATGTTGCACCTCGAAAAATGAATTTATTGTTCATAGGTTCAATGCCAGCGGACGCTGGCATCCTTCGGCTCACGGCTCGTGGCTCGTGGCTCGGCTCATGGCTCATGGCTTTTTCATGTATTTATGGTATCATAAATTGTTGTATATAATTAATATTGCTTTTATAATAAGTTATATAAATATCATATAGGAGGCCCATTTATGAACCTTGAACAACTGAACTGCTTCATTGCCGTGGTGGAGGAAGGCTCCATCTCCGCCGGGGCCCGGCGCCTGAATCTGACCCAGCCCCCCGTTTCCCTGCAGCTGAAGAACCTGGAGCGCCGCTGCGGGGTCCGCCTTCTGGAGCGCAGCGTGGGCAGCCGCCGCATCCACCTTACAGAAGCCGGCCAGAGCCTGTACGACACCGCCAAACGGATGCAGAATCTGGCCCAGGCCGCCCAGCAGGACATGCTGAATTTCCGCCTGGGCAAAAAGGGCAGCCTGCACCTGGGTATGATTTCCTCCGGCGCCGGCAAGACCTTCTTCAAAGGCCTTACCTATTTCTTCCAGCAGCATCCGGACATCCCCATCCAGCTCCACGAAGGCAACACGTACCAGCTGCTGGACGCCCTGGAAAAAGAGACCCTGGACCTGGCTGTGATCCGGACCCCCTTTGCGCCCCAGGAGGTGGAAAGCCGGGTGCTGTGCCAGGAAAACTTCGTGGCCGCCGGCAGCCGCAGCTGGTTCCCGGACCGTCTGCCTGATTCCCTCACCCTGGACCTGCTGGCCGATCAGCCCCTCCTGTGCTACCGCCGGTGGGAAGCCATCATCCGCCAGGTATGCCAGAAACGGTCCCTGTCCCTGTACTTCCGCTGCACCACCGACGACGCCCGCAGCTGCCTCCAGTGGGCCCAGGCCGGGCTGGGCATCGCTCTCATCCCGGAAAGCGTGCTGGCCCTGAGCCACGACCTGACGGCCATCCCCCTGGCCGAAAAAGCTCTCACCAGTCAGGTGTGCCTGGTACGCAAAAAAGGACGGCCCCTCCAGGAGGCCGCCCGTCAATTCTGGGACAATGCTCAGTAAGCTCGTAAGAACCGCTTGAAGAATTCCACACTGGGCCGCAGGGCATCCACCGGGATCTTTTCATCCACCTGGTGGGCCGCTCCCCAGCGGTCATCCCGCACATGGCCGGAAAACAGCAGGATGTTGTCCGTGATGTTCCGGTAGTAATGGCTGTCGGTGCCCCCCAGCATCAAAAAGGGCACGGTCTGCACCTGATTTTCGCCGTACAGGTCTGCCAGCACCTTTTCGGCCACCTGCACCCCGTACCCGTTGGGGTCGGAGGCCGGCAGCGGATCCCGTCCGGACACGTGGCGGATGGCCACGCCCTCCGGCAGGAACTGTTTGAAGTATTCCATCGCACTCTCGATGGTGTCTCCCTGCAGCACCCGTACGCTCATCTGGGCCGTGGCCAGGCTGGGCAGCACATTGGGCTGCCTGCTGGCGCCGGCCATGGTGAACGCGATGGTGGTGTGCAGCAGCGCATCCAGCCGGGCATCCTCCCGGGCCAGGGCGCACAGTTCATCCCAGTGTCCTTCCGGATCGGCGAAGATTTCTTTTTCCTTCCCCGTCTTCAGCGGGGCTTCACCGGCCAGCTGGGCTTTGGCCAAAGGCGTCAGGCGGTACGGGAACGGATGGCCCTCGATGGCCACGATGGCTTTGGCCAGGGTGCCCAGTGCCGTGCCTTTGCCCGGACGGCTGGAATGGCCGCCGGCGGACCGGACGGAAATCTCGAAGTTCACCGGGGATTTTTCGGCCAGGCCGATCCGGGCTTCCAGCTTGTTCCCGGACGGGAACAGGCCGCCCCCTTCATCCACTACGGTGCCCAGGTGCACGCCCTTGCGCTCCAGGTTGCCGGCCAGTTTCTCGGCCCCGTCCACGTCGTTTTCCAGGTACACCTCTTCGCTGTAGCCCAGGGACAGGTACAGGTCGTAAGCCGGCCGCCAGCCTTCTGCCAGCAGGGCTTCCACCGCTTCCAGTTCGCTGAGCAGCAGATGCTTGCAGTCGGTGGTGCCCCGGCCGCAGATGCAGCCATCAAGGATTTCGCCCCCGAAGGGATCGAAGGACCACTGGCTGCGGTCCCCGATTTCCACCACGTCCTGGTGGCTCATGAGCAGCAGGGGCTTCTTGTCGCTGCCCGTTCCCTTCAAGTGGAACTGCAGCCCGGCCTGTCCCACTTCGTCCAGTTCCATGTCCGCAAAGATGTGGGGATAGAATTCCCGAAAAGCCTGGTGCAGCTTGTCGAACTGTTTCCAGTCCACTTTATCCACATTGGCATTGCTCACGGTGGCGCACTGGATGAACCGCTGGAGATGGACCGCGTATTTCTTATCTTCCTCCGTCAGTGCCATGGTTCAGACCCTCTTTCTTACCAGGCCGGTTCCAGGCTGCCCTTGGCGTTCTTTTCGATCCATTCCTTCACGGGCTGGCTCTGGAAGATCTGTACGAATTTCTTGTACGTAGGATTGTCCTTGTCTTCTTCCCGGGCCGCGATGATGTTCACGTACGGGCTGGTGTTGTCTTCCTTGGCAATGGCCAGTTCCGGAGCCAGTTTGGCGCTGTTGGCGTAGCCGGCGTTGATGACGGAGGCTGTGGTGTCATCCAGGCTGCGGGGCAGTTGGGCGGCCTCCAGTTCCAGAATCTGCAGGTGTTTCGGGTTGTCGGTGATATCGTTCACGGTCAGGTCCGTGGCTTTCACATCCGGGTTCACTTTCAAAAGGCCCAGTTTGCTCAGCATCAGGATGGCCCGGCCGCCGTTGGAGGGATCGTTGGGGATGGCGATCTTGGCACCGTCAGGGATGTCCTTGATGTCCTTGATCTTGGTGGAGTACAGTTTCAGGGGAGCCAGGTACGTCTTGCCGATGCTCACCAGTTTCGTGCCGTTCTTCTTGTTGAAGGCCTGCAGGAATGGTTCATGCTGGAAGGAGTTCAGGTCGATGTCCTTCTGGGCCAGGGCCTGGTCCGGGGTCACGTAATCGCTGAACGTCTTGATTTCCACGGTCAGCCCCTGTTTGGCGGCTTCCTGCTTCACCACTTCCATGACCTGTTCGGAATAGCCCGGGGTGATGCCCACGGTGATGGTCTTCTTTTCGGCGGGCGCTGCCGCCTTCTTGTCGCTGCTGCCGCAGCCGGCGGTCAGGCTGGCCAGGGCCAGGACGGCGACCGCACCGATGATGAGTTTTTTCAGTTTCATGGTATCTCTCTCCTTTTCCTTCCTTCAGGGAGTGCAGACCAAAAGAAAAGCACCACCTGCCTTTGCAGATGGTGCTTTGTGATGACTGAGCTCGCATTCATCTGCCAGGAACCAGGTTCCCGTTGGAATTGGCACCTTCCCAGAAAGGGGGTTGCCGCAGCGTCATAGGGCCAAATCCCTCAGCTGCTCTCGATGAAGGGTGTTAAGTTATGGTTCAAATTGTATAGGAAAACAGTAGGATTGTCAAGGACTATTTTGTAACTGAGTCGGCAACAGTTTGGAGGGGGGGAAAGTGAGTAGTGATTAGTGGCTAGTGGCTAGTGATGATAAAAATTTGCCTTTGGCAAATTTTTACCTTTGGCGTATGACGTATGACCTATGACGTATGACAAAAAAGACCGCCCGCAGGCGGTCTTTTTTTGAACTTACATCTTCTGATGGGCGCGGCGGGCGATGACGTCCAGCTGCTGTTCTCTCGTCAGGTCGATGAATTTCACGGCGTACCCGGATACCCGGATGGTGAAGTTGGCGTATTCCGGTTTTTCCGGATGTTCCATGCAGTCGATCAGCTTGTCCACACCGAACACGTTCACGTTCAGGTGGTGGGCACCCTGGTCGAAGTAGCCGTCCATGACGCGGACCAGCGTAGCCTTCTGTTCTTCTTCGTTGTGGCCCAGGGTTTCCGGAGCGATGGTCTGGGTGTTGGAAATCCCATCCAGTGCGTATTCGTACGGCAGCTTGGCCACAGAGTTCAGGGAAGCCAAGAGGCCATTCTGTTCAGCGCCGTAGGCAGGGTTGGCACCCGGTGCGAACGGAGTGTAGGCTTTGCGGCCGTCGGGCAGGGCACCGGTGGCACCGCCGTACACCACGTTGGACGTGATGGTCAGGATGGAAGTGGTGGCTTCGGAGTTCCGGTAGGTGTGATGTTTCCGCAGCTTGGTCATGAAGGTCTTCAGCAGCCATACGGCGATTTCATCCGCCCGGGGATCATCGTTGCCATATTTGGGGAAGTCCCCTTCCACCTTGTAGTCCACAACCAGGCCGGCATCGTCCCGTACGGTGGAAACTTTGGCATATTTGATGGCGCACAGGGAATCGACTACATGGGAGAACCCGGCGATGCCCGTTGCGAAGGTGCGGCGTACATCGGTGTCGATCAGGGCCATTTCCGCAGCTTCGTAGTAGTATTTGTCATGCATGTACTGGATCAGGTTCAGGATGTTCACGTACAGCCCGGCCAGCCAGTCCATCATCAGGTCGAATTTGTGCATCACTTCGCCGTAGTCCAGCACGTCGGAGGTGATGGGTGCATATTCCGGACCCACCTGCATGTGTTTGCCGTCCTTGGTCAGGAACTTTTCGTCCTTGCCGCCGTTGATGGCGTACAGCAGGCACTTGCCCAGGTTGGCGCGGGCACCGAAGAACTGCATTTCCTTCCCGGTCTGGGTAGCGGATACGCAGCAGCAGATGCTGTAGTCATCGCCCCAGATCGGTTTCATCACATCGTCGTTTTCGTATTGGATGGAAGACGTGGTGATGGAGATGTGAGCGGCATACTTCTTGAAGTTTTCCGGCAGTGCGGAAGAATACAGCACCGTCAGGTTCGGTTCGGGAGAAGGTCCCATGTTTTCCAGGGTGTGCAGGAACCGGTAGTCGTTGCGGGTGACCATGTGGCGGCCGTCCATGCCGATGCCGGCCATTTCCAGGGTAGCCCATACCGGGTCGCCGGAGAACAGCTGGTTGTAGGACGGAATCCGGGCGAATTTCACCATGCGGAATTTCAGGGTCAGATGGTCGATCAGTTCCTGGGCCTGCTGTTCGGTCAGGGTGCCTTCGGCCAGGTCACGGCTGATGTAAATATCCAGGAAGGTGGAGATGCGGCCCACGCTCATGGCCGCGCCGTTCTGGGTCTTGATGGCGGCCAGGTAGCCGAAGTACAGCCATTGTACAGCTTCCTTGGCATTCTTGGCCGGAGCAGAGATGTCGTAACCATAGACCTTGGCCATTTCCTTCATCTGCTTCAGGGCCCGGATCTGTTCGGCCAGTTCTTCCCGCTGGCGGATGATGTCGTCGGTCATGACGCCGCAGCCGCAGTTGTCCAGGTCTTCCTGTTTCTTGTCGATCAGGAAATCGATCCCGTACAGAGCCACCCGGCGGTAGTCGCCTACGATACGGCCCCGGCCGTAGGTGTCGGGCAGACCGGTTACGATGTGGCTGTGACGGGCCTTGCGCATTTCAGCGGTGTAGGCATCGAAGACAGCCTGGTTGTGGGTCTTGTGGTATTCGGTGAAGATCTTGTGGAACTTGGGGTTCACTTTGTACCCGTAGGTTTCCGCTGCTTCCTCGGCCATCTTGATGCCGCCGTAGGGCATGAAGGCACGTTTCAGGGGTTTGTCGGTCTGCAGGCCCACCACCTGTTCCAGGTCTTTCAGGTTTTCGTCGATATAGCCGGGGCCGTAAGCCGTCAGGCTGGAAACCACTTCCGTTTCACAGTCCAGCACGCCGCCTTTGGCCCGTTCTTCCTTCTGCAGTTCCTGCACCTTACCCCACAGTTTGTTCGTGGCTTCCGTAGGACCGGTCAGGAAACTTTCGTCGCCGTCATAGGGAGTGTAGTTGTTTTGGATGAAGTCGCGGACATTTACATCGTCCGTCCACTTTACGCCTTTGAAACCTCTCCAGGCAACGCTTTCCGTCAGTTTATTCATGGTAAGATCCTCCTTGTGTTTGCACTTTCGTATCTTCCGCTTTTCATGGCTTCATGATACCCGATTCCGGATTTGAAAACCTTGATTCCAGTCAAGTTTGTTTAAGCTAACTATTTTTATATTTTTCTTTCAGTCCGCCCCCTGTGGGGGCGGGGGACCATTGCGCCTGCGCAATGGTGGTGGGGTCATCGGCGATAGCCGATACCAAAAGTTGGGAAATGAATTATCAGTACCCTGTGAAATTCATTCGGCTTTACGGCCTCAGACCCCTCCACCGCGACAAGCGCGGTCCCCCTCCCCTTGCAGGTGAGGACTGCCTGCTACACCGCCTTCAGAATGGCTCTTGCTGCGTCCACCTGCTCCTGGGTGGGTGGCTTCACGTCCTTCAGCTGGTTGGGGATGCCCAGTTCTTCCCATTTGTACAGCCCCATGTTGTGGTAGGGCAGCACCTCCACCCGCTGGATGTTCGTCAGGGTATCCAGGAAATCCCGGGTCCGCTGCAGGCTGGCCGGATCGTCCGTGTACCCGGGCACCAGCACCTGGCGCACCCAGATGGGCTTGTGGATGTCCGACAGATACCGGAACAGGTCCAGGATGTTTTCGTTGCCCCAGCCGGTGAGTTTCTTGTGGGCTTCCGGGTCGATGTGCTTCACATCCACCAGCAGGATGTCCGTCACTTCCATGAGTTGCTGGAACTTGCTGAAGAACGGTTCCTTCCGGGTGAAGGGCTGGCCGGCCGTGTCAATGCATGTGTTGATGCCCCGGGCCTTGGCCTTCTGGAACAGTTCCAGCAGGAAATCGATCTGCAGCAGGGGTTCGCCGCCGCTGACGGTGATGCCCCCCTCCGGACCCCAGTAGGGCCGGTACCGTTCGGCCTGGTCCAGCAGTTCGTCCGTGCTGCGCAGCTGGCCTTTGTGACAGTCCCAGGTATCTACGTTATGGCAGTACAGGCAACGCATGTTGCAGCCCTGTACGAAGATGATGAAGCGCGTCCCCGGTCCGTCCACGGAGCCGAAGGATTCAATGGAATGGATACGTCCTTGCATCGCAAACCTCCTCTACAAAAAAAGACCCCGTCAAAGGGGTCACAACCGAACCTTTTGACAGGGTCATTGTATGATTTTTTGCGGGAGAAATCCTTGACTGGGGTCAAAGATTAATAATTCACCATCTCCATGAGCCCATCCGGGTCCAGGATCTGGATGCTGCTCTGACCGGTCTTTTTTACGTACCCTTCCCGTTCCAGCTCTTTCAGCTTGCGGCTGATGGTTTCCGGGCGCAGGGCGATGAGCCCGGCCATTTCTTCCAGGCGCAGGGTCACCACATCCCCGGTCTGGCGGCGGTACCGGTACAGCAGCAGGCCGGCCACCCGTTCCTTGGGGTCGGCGATGCTCTTCAGCAGATTCCGCCGGTTGGCGTCGTGGAGCTTCTTGCTGAGCATGCCGATGATGCGCAGGGCCACTTCCGGCTCGTGGATGGCTTCCTCGAAGTCCTTCCGGGCCAGCTTGCAGCAGTCCACCTCCGTCATGGCGATGGCTGAAGCCGAGTACTGGCTGTTGGGCACCAGCACCCCTTCCCACATGGTATCGTGCTCCACAAAGATGCCGGCGATCCGCTCCAGTCCGTCCTGGTCATAGGCGCTGAGTTTCACCCGTCCCTTGTGGATGATGAAGATGGCATTGCAGGGGTCCCCCTCATGGAACAGGTATTCCCCTTTTTTCAGGTGCAGCCGCTCGGCCCGCTGCAGCAGGGTGGCCACCTTTTCCGGAGGCAGCCCGATGAGGAACTCCACATTCTTCAGACATTCGCCACCGCATTTTTTGCAGTGGTCAGGCACCTGCGGTTTCATTTCTTGTCTCCGTACAGCGCGTCATACACCGCCCGGAATTTTGCGTTCCGGGCCGCCGTGGCCTCTTTGGCCTTGTCGCCGCTGTAGTCATAGAACCCGGCGCCGGTCTTCACACCCAGGTTGCCGGCCTTGACTTTTTCCGCCAGCAGAGGCGGCACGTCATGGGAATCCTCCAGGTCGGGCATCAGGTATTCGCTGATATGCTCGAACACATCCAGGCCCCCGAAATCGATGGTTTCCAGCGGCCCCAGGCAGGCCCAGCGGAAGCCCAGGCCGTACTTCATGACGGCGTCGATGCCTTCCACGCTGACCACGCCCTTCTGCACCAGGCTCAGGGCCTCCCGCAGCACAGCCAGCTGGATCCGGTTGGCGGCGAACCCGGGCACATCCTGTTCCACCACCACCGGTTTCTTGCCGATGGCCAGAGAGAGGTCGTAAATGGCTTTGGCCACGTCCGGCCGGGTGTGGTCGTTCTTGATGATCTCGATCAAAGGGATCAGCGTGGGCGGATTGAACCAGTGCATGCCCAG
>Ga0256406_1006013_pt1 | contig 12480 bp, 11 predicted proteins | sample RumenRJG_03DNA_FD_185986 | JGI IMG/M metagenome (GOLD analysis project Ga0256406, IMG submission 185986) | Bovine rumen microbial communities from Lethbridge, Alberta, Canada - RJG_03 | ecosystem: Host-associated > Mammals > Digestive system > Stomach > Rumen | place: Canada: Alberta | collected...
TGTATTCTTCCTCATTGGAATCTTTGAGGAAATACATCCCATTGGAATACTTAACAGATACTTTTATATGAGAAGATTCTTTGTTATCTTTCTTCATATAAAAGATATCTGCAGTTCCATCAAAAGAATCGTTAGACGATTCATTGATGGAGATAGACTTTGCATCTACATAGAATCCATCTCCGCAATAGAGATATTCTGTTGCAGATGCTTCTCCTATTGGGGTTAATACTCCAATAACCATAGCTAATACAACGATGATTTTTTTGCACATAATATGCACTCTCCTTTCATTACTATAGTATATAAATAGAGGTGATTTTTCATGAGAGATTTATTTGTTTCAACTCATAGAGCTTTAAACGAATATACCAGTATGAATGAGAAAGAGTACAATAAAGAAGATTGGATACAACCAAGAAAAGTTAATTTCACTATATCTTCCATATCTCCTGGAGAAAAGAGAGATCCACATCACAATAGAGAAATACCAATAGAAGACTAAAAAATATCCTTCTGCGACATTTGAATAAATTATCTCGAAAGGAGCTTCTATAAATGGATATAGAACGGAGACAAATGCTCAATTTGTATGATGATCTTACAAATTGTATTTATATGATTAAGAAGAGCCCAAACAATGCTACTATGGAGGATTTCAAGAATTGTTTGGCTAAATTATTTCCAGATGCCACTCCAGTAAAAGCGGTATACACTCAGAATATAGATAAGCTTGGATTTTATGTATTCGTATTTCCTCATATTGATGGGGATGATGTGAAGAAAGTGCTGTTTGATGGGAAAAAGCTTATTGTTAAAAAATATGATATTGAGCTCGATTCTAAGTTGTTTGATCCTGCTCTTGGATTGACTGCCAATGAAATCACAGCACTCATATTCCATGATGTATTTGCTATGGTATCAGATGCATCTCCTGCAATGAAAGTACGCAATTGGTTAGATAATTATCTCATTGAAAAGAATGAGGTATTAAAGATTCCTGAATTGGTTCATTATCGTAATATTCTTGCATATGGTTTTGCAGAAAGCATGAGAAAGGTCACCTCTATCTTTGAAAAAGATCATTACACAGATGGAGAAGAGGTACGAATGATTGATGAATATCTTGGAGATAATTTAGAACAAGTATTCTCCAAAGATATTATATCAGCTTTCAATAAGATAGATCGTATGGGGGCAAATTACAATAGAGAGAATACCGATAAGTTTATCACCATGAAGTGGGTACTCAGAATCTATAATAATATTGCTCTTAATAGAATTCCTGGTATTATGGGAATTAAGAAATGCATTGAAATCAGCGCATCTAAGATAGAAAGAAGAGAGTTAAAGAACTTTGCTGCTAGAATCTCTCGTATAGATGATGAAGATCTGCTTACAGAGAGTGCAGTGGAATATAATAACACCATAGATGAAGATATGCTTAAAAATATGAGGGATTCATTCATCTCTTTCCATAACTCATTTGATGATCTTGATGATGCTGAAGATGATTATCTTATTCTCATGAATAAGGCAGAACAAGCTAGTGCTAATGAACCTGATGCTATTCCGGATCTTGTAAATGAGATAAATAAGAAAATGTCTTGTATTCAGGATTATGTGGATTGCGCTGGAGGATTAACCAAATCTGATCTCACTAGATGGAAAACTATGTTTAAGAATTATGATATTCTTAGACGAAATATAAGTTCAAATAAACCATCCTTATTCCCGTCTGATAGAAATAGTTATCTTCGCAAGAAATACAATAACAAAGATATTGTATAAAATGATTCAGACAAGACATATTAGTAGGGATTACGTTTATCCCTAATGCTTTGGTACATTAACGTTTACGGAATTTGGGCATTCTTTTGTAATCGTTGGTGGTGTGGCTAACCCTCTAATTTGTTTACGCTAGAAATATTCCTTACTCAAAAGAGGCTGCCAATTATGGTAGCCTCGGTTTTTATGCAAAAATACTTATCGGTTGTATACAATAATAATGAATATATAGATGGAATCCTACTCAAATAGAGTAGATGGTTACATCTATTATTACATTCTTATACTCTATTTTTTATTATCCAGAAGGAGGATATACACTATGTATGGAACGTATGGTTCAAACTACTCCCCGACTCTTTATGCCAATGGGTCATTCTTTAATCCAAACTCAATTATCGACAAAACAAGCATGAGCATTTCAATGTGGAAAACCACATTGAAAATTGGTATTGCTCCGATTATTGAATCTTCTAATGGTGAAGGAAATACTGTAAGCAACAAAGATACAGTGGCAGTTTTCTTGGTGCCGATAAAGGCTAAGATGCTTGCAGACCTCATTACTGAGTTCATGGCTGATCGTACTAAGAGCAATATCGGTATCCCTGCTGGAGGTAATAATAACCGTATTATTACTATCAGTAATGGTAAAGATTTCAATGAAAATGCTGGAGACGATTCTATTGTTCTTCGTATTGTCGAAGTGGATAAAGATACTCATGCAGTAAAGGTTTCCATCATGTATGAATTTGCTACTGGAAAGTATCCAGCTATTAGCGGATTTAATGAGAAAACTTCTGATTTTTCTGCTGATATGGAAAAGTTCAAATATGCTGAGATCAATGCATTTGTGAACATTCTTAATCAGTATTATGCTGCTATGACCAATACTCAGGCATTTGCAACTCTTGATGCTGTGTATCCTTATCTTGCTAGCATTGGTGAGAGAGTTGGTGCTGATCTCAAGAATACTTTCCATCGCAATAGCAACAATGGATTCTTCTCCAATACGAGTAGCTTTGGTGGCAATCAGTCATCCAATTCCATTCAGCAGGATGCTGGTAATTCTCAGAATGGATATACGAATGGCTTTGCAAATAGCCCCAATAATCAGTTCAGTGGTGGGCTTGAGGGGCTCATGAGTGGTGAGTAATTTGCTGCTCTAATACTCTCCTTTTTACAATAGAGCAGAGAATCATCTCTGCTCTCTTTTTTTTTGTGAGGTGATTGTATTGGATAATGCTATTGGGAGAAACATATTAGCTGACTTCTCTTTTCTATTTGATACAGATTATGCCGTTATCGAGTATCTATTGAATCTATACCCCCATTCTAAGTACTTTATCCAATATGCTCACGAATGGACGGATTACTATACTAGATGCTTATTAGTAACTAGGGATAATATAAATCCAATATCAATACTTCTTAAAGATGAATATAAAGATCAAGCTGATTCCTTATATAAAGAAATATTGGACGAACATTGGGATGAGGTATTAAACATCACTCCACTTACTAAGGTTGCTAATGTACTTAAATTAGCCTGCAAAGATACAGGGTATTTCGTAACTGTAAATTGTCGTAATGTAAAAGAACAAGTCTTTGTAGAATCCAAAGTTAAAGGATGGAGTGTTGATATAGAATGCTCTGATTGCAGAAGATTTGGTATACTGTATGTATATGACTGCAAGAAGAGCTTTTCCTCTATCAAGAATATAAATGGAAAATCTATTTATGTTCTTTATATAAAGCCGAACTATTATAATTTCAAGAAGCATATATTGAATGAATCAGTTATGCTTTTACCGCCAACTAATGTGGTCAGTGATATTTCGGCGTATTCTGATCTGCAATTGCCAGATGGGATAACTATTAACGACGTGGAGGTAAAATTAAATGGCAAACAGTACGTTATCAAAAGCTGATATTCTTCCGGAGAAAGAAGTGCATGTGTGCACCAATATTGTCAAAGAGGATGATCTTAGAGCAGCTCAGTTGAGAGCTCTTAAAATCTTTGCTGATGCTGTATCATGCACCTATGGTCCTATGGGCGGATATACTGCTTATAGCATGAAAGATCCAAACTCTAATCTTAAGGCTATTATCTCCAACTACACTAAAGATGGATTCACTGTTCTTAAGAACGTTGACGTAGATAAACCAGTAGAAGCTCTTCTTAAAGATGAGATTCGCGATATTTGTGTACAGGTTATCAAGAAGGTTGGTGATGGTACTACATCGGCAGTACTACTCTCATATTTCATCTTTGACGGTCTTATGAGACTTAAAGACAATGGCGTTGGTAAGAGAGATATCATCAAAGCTTTCAAGACTATCATTGCAGATGGTATCAAAGAAATTGAAGCTAATGGTCATGTTGCCACCATTGATGATATCTTCAATATTGCTCTTACTTCTCTTGATGGTAATGAAGAGATTGCTAATGAGATCAAGAAGATCTATAAGAAAGAGGGCATGGATGTATTCATCGATGTTGCTGTTTCTAATACAACAGAGACCACTTGGAACTCCTATACTGGCATGACTTATGATTCTGGGTACATTGATCCAGCATTCATCAACAATGCCAAGGATTCCACTTGTGAGTTGGAGAATCCACATATCTATGTATTCGAGTCTCCTATTGATACTCCTGATATGATTGATACTGTAAAAACAATCATTGAGAAGGAGATCGTAGAGAAGAACCGTCGTGGTCTTATCCAGCAGCAGAATGGCGAGGATGTTACAGTTCGTGCGCAGCCTACTGTTATCATTTGCCCATTCATCTCTCGTGATGCTAACAGCTATATTGATCAGCTTATCAATACATTCAACAGTGTGGAGCCTGCTCGTCGTCTCCCACTTTGCATTGTTACCAACATTGATAACATGAATCAGTATCTTGCTGATATCCAGGCTATGACTGGGGCTAAGTTCATCAAGAAGTATATTGATCATAATAATCTTAAGAAGGATAAGGTTGCTAATCTTGCTCCTACTATGAAGAATATCACTTCCTTTGCTGGTACTGCTAAGAAAGTCATCATTGATGCTCTTAGCACTCGTATCATCGATCCAAAGATGATGTTTGAGGCAGATGGAGAAACCTATACAGAGTTCTTCAACAACTATCTCAATACTCTTCAGGTCACTCTTGATAAGTACAATGAGACTAAGGAAGAGCTTGTTAAGATTGGCAGCCTGAAGAGAAGAATCAATATTCTCAAGGCTAACATGGTAGACTTCTATGTTGGTGGTATTGGTATTTCTGATAGAGATGCTCTTCGTGACTCTGTTGAGGATGCTGTGCTTAACTGCCGTTCTGCAGCTAAGGAAGGTGTTGGATATGGTGGCAACTTTGAGGGTATCACTGCATTCAATAAGATCAATAAGAAGTATGGCGATGAGAGAACCAAACTTCATGAGGATCAGGAAGCAGATGAAAAGACTAAGTATACAGCTACTGTGAACTTCGCTGTATCTGCAGTTATTCTGAATGCATATGCTGATCTTATCACACTTCTCTATAAGCCAGCATTTAATGATAATACCGATATCGCACAGAAGGTAATGGCAGTTGGTCTTACTAACAAACATTGCCCATATAACGTAATCACTGGTGAGTTCGATGGAACTGTTCTTACGTCCATCAAGACAGAGCCTGTTATGCTTGATGCTATTGCTAAGATCATCTCTCTTCTCTTCAATACGAATCAGTTCCTTGTACCTGATGCTAGATTTAATATCTATGAGCAGGTTAGAGAGGATAATGAGAACATGGCGGCTCAGTTTATCCAAGATGAATCCGAGAATGAGGATGAAGAGTCTGAACCAGAGACTGAGGTAGTCGAGGAAGCAGATGAAGAGACTGCTGATCCTGCTAAAGAAGATAAAACTACTGATGATTCTGCTACAGATGATCAGCAGAAGTAATAAAATAAAAAATACATGACATTTTTAATAGGTTCGATATAATCATACTTTGCAGCAAAAAGTGGGTATGCCACTAGGCATACTCACAATTTTTCAGTAAAAAGGAGGGATGAAAATGGAAATTACATTTGATGATTATGTAAAGAATCCTACTGGTGGTAGAAGCCATATGGTTGGTGAAAGAGATGCTGCTAAAGCTGTATACACTGATAAGTTTAATAAGATAATGATGAAGACTGCTGGAGCATTTAGATGGTGGATCTATGCAGATCCACCTAGCAGGTATGTTTTATATATCAAAATACCATCAGAATCGGTTACTGGGTTATTTTATGATGTAGTCATTGAATTCTATACTAAAGATGTGGTAGAAAAGAATTTCAATAGATTGGATAAATACTATGTGAAGTTCTTCTCTAATGACCCAAACTTTATATTTACTTATGCATATACTTTTAAGAAGAATGGTTTACTCATAAAAGAATTGTCTGGTAAGATCTCCGAATCTGCATTAAAAGAAGCTCCTAAGAAAACAAATCCTACCACATCAGTTGGTTATGTGAAATCACTTTACTTTGCTTATTTATTCTGGAAGATGAAGGGATTGAATAATAAGCTAGCTTGGATTGGAGCTCCTAAAGTAAACTTTTCATCCTTCTCTGGATTAATAGCTTCATCTGATAGAAAGCTTGAACAAGCTAGGCAGATGAAGACTATACAATCTGCTACTAAGAAAGGCTCTATGTCTTTCTCTGATCCAGATCATGTTGATCTCTCTTTAGCAACAGCACAAGCAAAGAATAGAAACATCTCTCGAAGAGTGCAAGACAAAATATATGCTGGCAATACAAAGAGGTCGGCATATTCACATAGAACCAACACTTCTCATATTATCTCCCGTAGAAAGAGGAAATAATATTCAATATATATTTTGATTGGTTACTATAGTTATGGAATATCAGCATTCACAGCTAGGAAAGTGAGTGAAAATAAATGGTTTACCAAAGCGCCATTTATTTTTTCTTACGAAGGAGGGTTTTTTATTTATGAGTAAAGGAATAGCTACTGAAAAGAAGAATGACAACAGACCTTTAAAACAAGTTATGGTGCTATCCGATCTTAATCTTTTTCTCGATAAGAATAAGATGGTGAACCATAATAATCTTATCAGTAACGCATTATCAGAAGTGCAGAGCCCAATGCTTAACAAGCCGCCAATTGATCAATGGGTTCCTGGACCAGAAGATAGAATCTTTTCTCATATCAGAGGAGCTATTATTGCTCCAGTGCATAAGATCTTCGGAATGGATGATAATGATGCTGCCAATCTCATGATAGACTATTTCTATGTGACAGCAAAGAGATGTTATAATTCTGATACTAGAATCAAAGATGGGAATATCTCTATTGGCTTTAGAGATCATTGTACTAACTATATGAACTATTTTGAAAAGTATTATGATAAAGATCATATGCTTCTCAATCTTTACGCTCATATTAAATATATGATGGATTGCCAGATTAATATTTATCCATTAAAAGCATTTCTGTATGATCTTAGAACTCAATTCATCGATCCAGCTGCTTCTTATCAAGCCGAGTATCTCAACTACCAGCTGGATGTAATGAATAATGAACAGTATGATCTTGAGCTTAATTACAAGAATAACAAAAGCCCAGTATTGGAATATACTGATGCTCATGCAAAGATCTTGTTAAAGATCTCTGTCATGGAGAATATGATGATTCCTCTTATCACTCATTATATTCTCAAGAAGAAGATTCCGGCAGACAAAGTAAAGCCAACCCTTATGCAGGCTTTTGATATTTTGCTCCAAATGTCCAAGAAGTTGTACAACGTAGACTTAGCTGCTAAAATCATTGAGACTACAGTATCTAATGTTACAAAGAATACCAATAGCAATCAGATTCTTTGGGATATGCAAAACATTCGTGGTCGTAATGCTAATACGCATTCTATGGAAACTGTAGATAATATTATCATGCAGATCATTCCTAAATATACTTATGATAAGAACATCATCCACTTTAACTACAATGCTATCAATAGAGATATTAAGTTTAGAGTAACTGATGTTCCATATGAGTATTCTTTCGTTGTTCTTTCTTCCTCTGTTAGAGATGATGATAACAACTCTGAATGTGATAAGTTTGAAGCACATGCAGCTAAACTGAATGAAGCAATTCTTGTTCAGACCATAGTCAATTGTTCTACTACTATGGATAGAATAGAGCTTGAATATGGTCCATTTTCTGAAGATGAGATCAGATTCTATTATGAGCAACTTAAGAATGATGATGGTAATATCGTCAATGCATTGCAGAAGACATTGGTAACCTATCTGTTCTTTAAAGAATTCGATGATCCTCAAGCTGCTAAGATTGTTAATATCCGTCAGTATATCATTCTTATTATTGCAGCAAGAAGAATTCTTGAGTCCTATAAGCTCTTCCAACTCCCATATATGATCGGTGGTAAAGTGAATCGTATTGTCACTAGAAAGAATATCAATAAGAAAGAATTGCTAAAGATTCAAGCATCTCCTTATTATCCACTCATCCATGCTAAATACAACAACCCCAAGATTGAAGAAGATGTGATTCTTTCTTTAATTGCTCAGGTGCTCTCTTCAGAGTTCCAGGTTATCGATTATTATAATCAAGATATCAATGGAAAAATTATCAAGGTTATTCCTGATATTGTTTCTGAAGAGATTCTTAGATTTGTAATGCTCATCTAATTGATATATTATATCTATGAATACAATTTCATAAGCATTATTTGGAAGCACCAATTGGTGCTTCCATTATTTTTTATTGGTGGTGATATAATATGGATGAAAATTTTAAAGATAGGCTGTTTGCAACTATAAAGAATGCATTTCCAGAAGCATCATGGAATAAAGCAAAAACAGAGATAAGAATCAATTGTCCATTCTGCATAATGGAAGGTAGAGGGGATAAGAATAAGCATATGTATATATACACTGGAGGAACCGATAAACCTCCAATGTATAACTGTTTTAAAAATACCGACCATTCTGGTATATTAACACCAAAAGCTCTTGAAAGCATGTTAGAGCTAAGCTCCAGTACCAGTGATAACGCAATTTATGATGAATTGCAAAATACGATAAAGCATGTTTCTAACTCTACCAGAAACCGTATAAATAGGATACAGAAATATGGATTATTTAATCCATTGCCAAAACAAAGCCAATTATCTGATGCTAAATTGGCTTATATCAATAATAGATTAGGATTATCATTATCTTATCAAGATTTGATAGATAATAAGATAGTATTAAATCTATATGATGTATTGGATGCTAATAATGATATCACTATGATAAAGAAAGATGGGTATATGGATCTTGTAAATCAGTACTATATAGGATTCATAAAGAATACTAATGTAGGGATGGTGATGAGAAATATAGCAAATAAGGAATATGTAAGTAAATTTCCACCATCATTGCAGAAGAGATATAAAGTGGTCACTTTACAAGGCAATATGGATTATGGAGGATATTATATCCTACCATCTGTATGCAATATGTATGATCATATAAAGATCCATATAGCAGAAGGTCCATTTGATATTCTATCAGTTTGCTATAATCTTAGAGGAAATGATAGAACTAATAATATCTATGCTGCTATATGTGGAAATAAGTATTTTAATATCATGAAGTACTTTATAACGGTAATGGGCTTCATAGATATAGAATTTCATGTGTATATCGATAATGATATCGATTATAGAGTATTGCCGTTATTGAGGAACAAGATATCTCCATTATGGAAAGTATATATTCATTCCAATATGCACGAAGGCCAGAAGGATATGGGGGTAAGAAAAGAATTAATAAACGAATACGTGGAAGCATTGTAAGAAAAGAAAGGATGATTAAATTGGCAAAGCGTAATAAAGTATACAAAGATGGTGTCATACCATTTAAGAGTATGCAGGAAGCAGAGCAACTGAGACAAGAAACAGAAGAGAGATTAAGACAGAACCCTATGCTAATGAATGCATTCGTTTGCCCTAATAATGAAATCTTTATCACTGCCATAGATTGGGGAGTGAGATTTGTAGCAACTACAATCAACAGTTTCAAGCTATACCAGTACTATCAATTCTCCTATAACTACACCAAGCAAATCAAAGGATATAGAAAAATGCGAAACGATATACTCAAAAGAATCGATCAAGTACAAAACCTAGATCATATTAGTGCTAGACCATTTAAAAATAATATTTTAAAGCAATACGATATCTTATGCAATAATACAGAGATGGCTATAGCAAGATTGTATAATGATATGGATAGAGAAGCATCTATCTATGCTAAACAGATAGTATTAACTTGCCCATATAATAGTGTGATTGCTATAGAGTGGCAAGATGAATTCAATGATGCTGGATATCAGCAGAATTATAATGGGATAGATTTCATGGTCAAAAGTGGAGCAAGTTTAGTATACAAGCATTTATTAGACGAAGCCCCTAAAAAGAAAATCATGATAATTCCGGTTGGAAAAGATAGATCTTCTATTACCTGCCCTATTTGTGGTAAGATCAAATCATCTAACAGGCACAAGGATAAGCACTTGTTCATATGCGATAACTGCGGGTTTACTGCAAATGATGATGTGAATGCTGCTTATAATATCATGCTAAGAGCATATGATATGCTCAAAGGACAAAAGCCTATAAATCAATTAGATGATAAATCTAATATGGTAAGTATGCTAGGGTACAGCAAATTCAATAAAAACAATTATTAAATAAGGCTATGATGGTAAGGTGATTTATATGAGAGTATATTACAGCAAGCAAACACTAATATTTAAAGGATTTACTAGGTATTGGAGAGAGCATGATCCTTTTCACAAGTGGTACCTCTATGAAAAAATAAGAAGCTTAAACGCGATAATCCTATAGAATTCAAGAAAAGAAGCAGATATAATGCCTTGGAAGATAACGTTCCTCTGTGTTATTATGGTAAATGCAAGGTTGCTCCACCAAGAAAATTCTTATTAGCACTAAAACAATTGAATTTATTATCATTTGGGATAATGCATGAAAAACAACTTAGAGAAATGATAGAATGCACATATATGCACAAAAAATTGTGCTCAGATTATTATCTGCACATATTTGAATTAGGGGAATAAATTGTAATTAAAGATGGTATAAAGTAAGGATGGTGATTATATGAAAACTTATCGTAGAGATATTGATATATCTCTAATATATAACGGGGTTAATCGTTATTGGGAATATAATGGCGCTTGGAATAAATACGACATCTACAACGTCATCAAACAATTTAAACACGATAACCCCATAGAATTCAAAAAAAGAAACAGATATGATGCATTAGCAAATAGAGGCAATCCTCTATGCTATCATGATAAATGCAAGGTTGTTACACCAAGAAAATTCATATCCACACTAAAACGATTGAGTTCACCAGTATATGAATTAATAATATATAAAAATCAAAGTATAGAAATAGAATATACGCGTATGCGAAGAAAATTGTGTACAGATTATTATCTGCCAATATATAACTTGGGGAAACATGATTAGATATGTATGTATTTAGTGTGGCAATACTGGATTCTACTGCATTGGCCCTGATTTCAATTTCAAGACTATATACGGATATACCTAATTGCAATTAAGATGGCAATAAAGTAAGGACGGTGATTATATGAAAATATATCGTGATGATTTTGATATGTCTCTAATATATATCGGGGTTAATCGTTATTGGAGAAGCAATGACGCTTTGCGTAAATATGACCTCTACAAAATTATGAAACAATTTAAACGCAGTAACCCTTTAGAATTCAAAAATAGAAGCATATATAATGCATTAGATAATGAAGATGAGCCTCTATACTATTATGATAAATACAATGTTGTTACACCAAGAAAATTCATACCAACGCTAAAACGATTGGATTTACTAGCATTTAGAGCAATAAAATATACATGCATGCGCAAAAAATTGTGTACAGATTATTATCTACCAATATATGACTTAAGGAAATAGGATTGAATGAGTATTTAGTACAAAATACAAGAGAAGAGGATTATCCTCTTCTCTTTTTTTTTTTAGTATTGTTTTAAACTGTAATTTGGAATTTCATAATAGGGGTCTATATATCCATCATAAGTATACTTATGAGGCTCTTGCCCAAAATTTACTTTTGCTGTTACATTTGGCTCATCGATCGAGCTAAAATAAACCATAGGATATAATTTTGGCCAATCTGATACATTAGAGAAATCTAAATAAGGAAGTGTCGCCTTAAGATCATATTTTTTATTAATTACTCCATTTATAAATACTTCTAAAGTAGTATTAGCCAAATCCCAGCATAATCCAACTACATCTCCATTATTAAAAGTAAAACCACCATCTAGAGGTTCTAGTTTTCTTTTGTTATAACACAAATAAATTTTTGATGAATCATATCCTAGAACCGCAGCAAAGTCTGGATATTTATAGATTAAGCCAAACATACCTCCATATGTTTTATTAGTAATACTTATAAGAGTTACTTCATAAGCATATTTGCCATCTCTTCTTCTATATGGTGTATCGGATTGAATAAAGGCCTCATCTGAACCAGATTGTGTAATAGTTATTCCATCTTTATCTATAATTGTAGAAGTTCCATTACAATTTGGTGCTGTGGTTTTTATTAGCTTCA
>Ga0256406_1006014_pt1 | contig 12478 bp, 6 predicted proteins | sample RumenRJG_03DNA_FD_185986 | JGI IMG/M metagenome (GOLD analysis project Ga0256406, IMG submission 185986) | Bovine rumen microbial communities from Lethbridge, Alberta, Canada - RJG_03 | ecosystem: Host-associated > Mammals > Digestive system > Stomach > Rumen | place: Canada: Alberta | collected...
ATGATGACGTAGAGGTATCTGCAACTTATAAGGCGCTGCAGTATAGCTTACAGGTGAAGGATGGCCAGGGAAGCGGGCAGTATGAGTTTCATAAAAAGGTTACGATAACCGCAGATGATAAAGAGGGAGAAACCTTTCATCAATGGGAGGTTGCAGATGGATCACTGAAACTGACAGAGGACGAAGCTCAAAGTCAGGAGCTTACTTTCTCCATGCCCGCAGGCGATCTTACAATCAAGGCAAGCTATGAGACGAATGTGCATAAACTTACCGTTAATGGCGGCAGCGGATCCGGCAGCTATAATGTTGGGGATAAAGTGACGGTTACCGCTGAGGATGCTGGTATAGGAAAAGCATTTGAAAAATGGGAAGTGGAAGAAGGCTCAGCCGATATACCAGATAAAGATAAAGAATCAATAACCTTTGATATGCCTGACGAAGAAATCGTACTTACTGCGGTGTACCAGGATATTGATTATAAACTCACTGTAACAGATGGGAATGGATCGGGCACCTATCACTATAATGACCCGGTGAGTGTTTCTGCAAAAGATACGAATAATGATATACCATTCTCCCATTGGACATTGGATAAAGGCACTTTAGATTTGAGTGATTTAAGTGAGAAAAACATCACGTTTAAAATGCCGGCGGAAGATATTGCATTGACGGCCCATTACAGTCAGCCTAAATATACCCTGACGGTGCAGTCCGGGGAAGGCAGCGGAATGTTTGATGCCGGCAGCAGCGTTACGATCAGCGCGGATGCGGAAGATGAGTCAGGAAATGTTTTTGCCCGATGGGAAGTAACAGAAGGCTCCCTTCAATTGGAAGATCCGGGCAGCCGTGAAATAACGTTTACAATGCCTGCGGAAAAAACAGTAATAAAAGCTGTATATGAGACTGCGGAAGAAGCAGGTGCGTATAGTGTCCTGGTGTTTGGAGGATCCGGGGGCGGTGTTTACAAAGAAGGGGATATCGTTACTGTAACGGCAAAAAATGTACCTGGTAAAACATTCAACTGCTGGTATATTACCGCAGAGGAAAGTGAAACCGTTGAGAATGACAATGCTGAATTTTCATTTGAAATGCCGGCGACCGATTTGATCATTACAGCTATGTATGATTTAGAGTAAATAAATAAATAAATGAATATATACGACCGAACAATAGATGGCAGAAATCAGGCGGATACAGGCACCATGGATATGGGATCCGGGCACCATCCGGTGAGCGTAGAAGTAAGGATGATCATTGAAAATCCAACAGGCATGATGGCTGCTTTGATATCGCAAGCCGGAAAAATGGTGGAAGTATTCCTTCCGTATCCTGCAAAGGGAAATCATTATTTCCAGCGCCACGTGCTGGCCGATGTGCCAATCCATTTTGAGGCGAGAGGAGAAAAATGGTATGCCGTCCGGGATATTTCCTCCCGGTTTGTTTCTTCGCAGGATCCATTCGCTGCGGAAGCAGCGCTTGGAAATCAGGAACTTCTTCTGATACGCAAGGATTCGGATTTATTTATTCTTTATACGGAAGAAGTAAATAAAGAGAGTCTGGTACGGCATAATTATGTAGCCCTTCCTTCAGACCTGTTTATTGGAAGAAACGAGGATAATGACATCGTATATTCAGCATCCATGATTTCGGGAAAACATGCGGTGATTCATTATAACGGGAAAAAATGGAGTGTCCGTGATTTAGATTCAAGGAACGGGATCTTCGTAAATGGCTATCGCATAAAATCCGCGGAATTAAGCCTGGGCGACGAAATATACATATATGGGCTGAAGATTATCATCGGATGTGGTTTCTTATCGATAAACGATGGAAATAATCGCGTATATATTTCGGATAAGAAGATCAGGGGTGCGGACAGCACAAACCATGTCATGCGTATCACGGCGTCTGAAAGCCGCGATTTTACAAATAATGAGTATAACCGGTCGCCGCGAAGCAGAATGGCACTTGAAAAGAAAACGATTAGTTTTGAATTACCACCGATGGCCATCGGGAATGAAAGCCTGCCTATGCTTATGCGTGTGGGAAGTTCACTGGTGATGGGAGGTTCAGCGGCACTTACAGGTAATGTTGCGCTGTTAGCCGGATCTGTACTGCTGCCTATATTGTCGCAGCAGTATACAAAAGAAGATCGGGAAGAATATGAAAAGCGGAGACAGACTTCATATAAGAAGTATTTAGCTGAAAAAAAACAGGAAATTCAAACGGAAATAGAAAATGAAGAATGGGTATTAAGACACAACTATCCGGATATGCAGGAAGTTTTATCGTACGCCGATGGAAGTGAGAAGTTATGGGAACGAGGAAAAGATGAAGATGATTTTCTGAAGCTTCGGGTAGGCTATGGACAGTTTCCGCTAAAGGCTGAAATAAAATTCCCTGAACGCCATTTTGAGATGGAGGAAGATGACCTTCGCAATAAAATGTATTCCCTGGCGGACCGAAGGTATCTGCTTAAAAACGTACCTATTCTATTGGATTTAATAAAATATGATGTGGTGGGCGTCAGCGGGGACAGGCAGTCCGTCCGTGATTTTATAAACGGATTGATTATGCGGCTGTCCATCTTGTTCAGCTATGATGAAGTAAAAATGATTGTTCTGCTGGACGAAGACGACTTCGGTGAAATGGAATACATCCGATATCTTCCGCACATGTGGGATGACCAAAGGAATATTCGATTCATCGCGGTGAACGATGCTGAAACATATCAGATTAGTGAACATCTGCAGAATGTATTGGAAAGTGATTTAGAGAAGGCACGGGGACTGGATACTATCTTAAATGAAAGGGCATACTACATTGTCTTTTCATTAAATAAAAAGTTATTTGAAAATGCTGCCATATTGCAGACGGTAATGAAACAAAAAAACTCCCTGGGAGTAAGTATATTTGCGGCACATTCCGATCTTCCGAAAGAATGTCAGGTGCTTTTAGAAATCAACGGGGAACAAAATAATAAAATAGTATATGTAGCAGACATTGATCATAAAGATGAAGCTTTTTCATTAGATGTATTTGACAAGGATGATGCGGCCTATGCGATGCGCGTACTGGCGAATACAAAATTAAGATTGATATCGCAGGCTTATTCATTGCCAAAGTCATTCGACTTCCTGCAAATGTATGGGGTCGGAAAGATTGAAGATTTAAATATACTGAAACGATGGTCGGATAGTAATCCGGTGAAATCATTAGCTGCGCCGATAGGGATAGGAACGGATGGAGAGCTATTCTATTTAAATCTTCATGAAAAATTTCAGGGACCGCATGGGCTGGTCGCAGGTATGACAGGGTCCGGAAAAAGCGAGTTTCTTTTATCCTATATTTTGTCGATGGCCATTAATTATTCGCCGGAGGAAGCTGCCTTTATTCTGATTGATTATAAAGGCGGCGGGCTTGCCGGGGCTTTTGTGGATGATAAAAAGGGTATACACCTGCCGCATATCGTCGGCACCATAACCAACCTGGACGGAGCGGCTATTCAAAGAAATATGACCTGTATAGAAAGCGAGATGAAGAGAAGGCAGGCCATTTTTAACAGAGCAAAAAGTATTTCGAATCAAGGTACAATGGACATTTACAATTATCAGAAATTGTACCGGCAAGGGGTAGTAAACGAACCGCTGCCGCATCTGTTTATTATTTCCGATGAATTTGCGGAGTTAAAGCAGCAGCAGCCCGAATTTATGGATGAACTGATCAGCATTGCCAGAATCGGACGAAGTTTAGGCGTGCATTTGATTCTGGCTACGCAGAAGCCTGCCGGAGTTGTCAATGATCAGATCAGAAGTAATGTGAAGTTTAAGATATGTTTTAAAGTGCAGGATAAGCAGGATAGTCTGGATATGCTGAAGCGCCCGGAAGCAGCCGAACTGAAGGAAACCGGCCGGTTTTATCTCCAGGTTGGATATAACGAGTTTTTCGCATTGGGACAGTCGGCCTGGAGCGGTGCGGAATACGAACCTGGTGACCAGGTTGTCATCAAAAAGGATGAGGCGATTCAATTTATCGATAGAGTCGGGCAGGAAATCTATTCTGTAAAGCCTGAGATAAAGCGGGATCACACACAGAAGACGCAGCTAGTAGCCATTGTGGAGGATATTCAAAAAATTGCGGAGAAGAATCAGATACAGCCATTAATGTTATGGAAACCTGAATTAAGCCGGCGTATAGATATGGCAGCGATTATCCCCCCAAAATCCGCAGCCATCCAGATCCCGGTCGGTTTGCTGGATGATCCGGAGAAACAAAGGCAATTCCCATTGATTCTAAACATGAATAAGTTAAATCATGTCCTGTTTTTCGGAGAAAGCGGAATGGGAAAGTCGACGGCTCTTCAAACAGTACTCACCAGCGTTATAGAGCGGTATACCGTCGAAGAAATTAATTTTTATATATTGGATTTCGCTTCCCGGTCGCTGGCCGTGTTCAAGAATGCCCCTCATTGCGGCGGCATGATTACAGAAGATACAAAATCAGACTTATTCCGGTTTGTTCGTTTGCTGGATACCCTGATTGACGAACGCACAAAGCTGTTTGTTCAGTTAGGCGTTGACAATTATAACGATGCATTGTCATTGCGGCGGATACCTATGATTTTTGTGGTCATCGATAATCTGGCGGGTATGGCTGGAACAAAAGACGGGGATGCCTTTTATTATGCATTGCCAACCTATTTGAAAAAATGTACTTCACTGGGGATCCGTTTTATTGCAGCCTGCACCAGGCCGGGCGAAGTGCTGAGCAGGATAAGGCCTGAGTTTGGTACGAACATAGCCTTTGCTCAAAAAGACAAATATGAATTCGGGGATGCGATCGGCTGCAGATGTTCCTATGTACCGCCTGCCATTCCGGGAAGAGGCCTGGTAAAGTATGAAGACAAACCACTGGAATTACAGGCAGCGATGTATAAGCCGGAATTGCAAAGCCTTGAACGATGGAAAGAAATAAAGAGAATCTGTGACCGTCTTTCCCCGGCAAAGATAAACGATTCTGCAGTGAAACATATTCCTGAAATAAATAAAGATATTGAGTATTCCGAATTGATTTCCCGATGTAAACCTGGCAGAATTCCGCTGGGTTACTCGCTGGACAGTGCAAAGGAGATAAGCCTTCCGTTAAAGCAGCTATCCATGATGTCTGTTTATATTGGAAATAGTAAGTTAACGAGAGCTGTGACTGCAAATCTGATATCTGCCGCAGAAAAAGAAAACGCAAAGATTTATCTTCTTAAAAAGACGGCACATAGTATATGGAGCCGTGGAATTGAATGTACAGTGGAAGGAATAACCGGTTTCTGGAAAGAACTATTGCCATTGTTCCATGAGAGAAAAGATCTTGTACAAGCATACTGCAATACGAACAAGATCGATAAAAGTAACAAACAAAATCTCTATAAGGATACATTTGCATATACATACAAGAATACGCAGCCGGTATTTATATTTATAGAGAGTTTTTCAGAGTTGTGTAAAAACGCTGATTCAGAGGCATTGGAGGTCCTGGCAGGAATGTTTTCGTTAGCCAGGCTTTACAATATCTATATCATAGGTCTTTTTTATGGCGATACGGCAGGGGTAAGTTCAAACAGCTTATATAAGCAATACAATCCGGACCAGATCGTGCTGCTATTCGGAAATCACTTGGATAAACAGCCGGTATGTTCATTGCCAAGGGAGCTTATCCACAATGCACCCGATTCGGATGCGGGTCAGTTTATCATGAAATATCAGGAACAATTTCATATCCTGTACATGCCGTTAACGGTAACTGACGACGTGGATGTGGATGAAGATGACAGATCTATTTTTGAAGATTAGGGGATTTTTTGCACGAGGAATAAAGAAAGACCTTACGAAACTATTTTTGTGAACTATTAACCTATTCATATAGCAGCAAGAGGGAGGAATAATACATGGCGAGCGAGTATGAATTAAAAATGCAGGCGGCTGAACTCAGAAATCTTAAGACAGAGATTCAGCAGGAATTGACGCAGGTAGAAACCTTACTAAACAGTGTAAATGCAGCATGTGAGGATCTGCCGATGGATGACCCGATTATGGCGGCCATAGAAGAGGCAGGCGGGGAACTTCACGAAAAATGGGGACAGTTATGTGAAACATTCCATTCCGTTGGAGAAACACTGGACGGGGTAATTTCGAATGTAGAAGCAGCCATAGAAAGAATTGTTGACCAATTTAAAGGAATGAATAAAGGGTTGTAAGAGGAGGGATAGTTATGCCAATGCTTCATTATGCAGCTTCCGTTTATGAAGATAAGATTTCCGAACTGGAGACATATAACGATCGTTTAAATCAGCACAAGGAAACACTGATAGGGTTGAGGGACAGAGTTAAAAATTACTGGGATGATGATGTGGCAGAAACCTACTATGATACGCTGAGCACGCAGATCAGGGCTGTAAATAATGCATCTGAAAGAATAGCCAACTTAAAGCATATTTATCAGGATGCTGTGGATGATTTATCAAGAACAAAAGACACAGCGAAAGAGACTGTTTCGGATGCGGAGCAGATTGTTAAATCATTGGGGATTGAATAAATAGGCGTGCCAATCTTTTTAGATAATCTACTGCAGAAAGACAAGGCAAATGAATGAAAAACTTCTTTTGATGCTTGAAGTACCCGCCATTTCCTGTGAATTTGAGCTGCTGATGCCTGCAGCAGTCCCAATTAAGATACTGTCATCTTTATGTGCAACAGCCGTTATCGAATTATCCAATGGCTTGTATTGTAGTTCCGGAAAAGAATTTTTGTGCGCAGTTCTGCAAGACACGGTGCTGGATGAAAATAGCACACTGGGGGAATATCCGATTCAAAATGGGGATCACCTTATGCTGCTGTGAGCTGTTTTGTTGATGAACTTCGGAGGAGGTGGTGATTCGTTGAAGGGACTGATAAGGAAAAGTTTCAGGAGTGTGGCGGGAATAATTGCCCTTACCGTGCTTTGGGGGCAGGCCTCGATGGCAGACGATACAATTGATTTATCTGTACCCATGCCATCCGGCGGTTTAGCAGAATACAGGTCTTCTAAGCCATTGGAATTACTGTCCGGACAGGAAGCGGCAGAATTAGATGAGGCTATGCAGTCATATAATTCCGATGGAAATACGCTTCTTATAAATGCAGCGCAATCCTATTACTATTACGAGAATATAGACCCCATAGCAAAAGAAATCTATGATGTCATGCTTGCTGTTGCGCAGGATCCCGTCAGCGAGGGAAATATCGGACTCATGATGACCGATATGGATCCGGAGTCGGATGAATATTACAGGGAATTTAACATAGCTTATCGAGCGATATGCTTTGATCATCCGGAGCTTTTCTGGCTCTATTCAGGAGAAGAAGCGGAAATATGTTATTGCTCTGAGGCAGTAAACTATGGAGGCTTTTATCTGGTATATATAAAAATGACGGAACCATTTGCAAATTATGAAAAGCAGATGGTGGAATTTAACAATGCCTCAAGGAATTTTCTTGCGGATATAAATGTAAATACATCGGACTATGATATTGTCAGACAAATTCATGATAAACTCATAGACCTTGTCAATTACAATGACCCTGTGGCACAGGAAATATCCTCTACTCTGGCAGGTCAGGATTTAGCACATACGGCCTATGGATGTCTGGTTGCGGATTCCGGCGGAAATGAGAATTATGCTGTGTGTGACGGATATGCGTTAGCGACGGAGTATCTGCTGCAGCAATGCGGAATTGAGACGGCTTTTATTGGCGGCAGAGCAGGCGAAACCGAAGCGGACGCGGGCGGCCATGCGTGGAATATTGTGAAAATCGATGGATCCTGGTATGAACTTGACAGCACATGGGACGATGCCGGGAGCCTGGAAGATGATCTTACCGATGGAACAGATGAATATTATTACTATATGGAAGCATTGAACGATCCCGATTATCGGGAAAAACTGAATCATTTTTTATTTCTGGTTTCAACCGATAGGATCAGGCATTTCATCCCGGGGGATGAATATGATTATATTACAAAAGATCAGATGTATCAGCTTTCATTAGTTTCAGAAAGTGTTCATATCCGTATGAATGACTGTACCGATGCTTCTGATTATGATTCTGTGATTATGGCGCTGGCACCGAATGCTATGCAGGGATACCAATAAGTCGATGAGGTAAGTGCTGATGAAAAACAGAAGATACCGGAAGTATGTAAATATGTGTCTGGCTATATTGTTAATTAGTACAGAATGTGTTCCGGCATATGCATTGGATGAGAAAGTCAAAGAGCAGCTTGCCGCGGTGAAGAGTTTAGTCGAATTGGATTATGAATCAAATGCGGAGAGTATCCGTATTCTGCTGGATCAATGTATAGATCAACTGTCTGACGACGAACCCATAAAAAGTACTTTGCAGAGTGTAAAACTATTATTAGCGACTGAAAACGCGAATACAGAGGCGGTTACGGTTTTGCTGGATACAGCGCTGGAAGAGGATTCGCAAGAAGACGAAGAAACGGCTGCAGACGAAGAAACAGGTACGGCAGGAGAAGCGAGTGTGGAAAATGAAACTCAGGAGAAGGCTGCCGATAGTTCTGCAGAAACTAGTATCACCCCGGATAATACGGGAACTGCATTAAATGACACTATGGTTTTTCCGGATATTGAATCGGTTTTGCTAAATTCGGATACGACCATGGATAATGAATTGCCAGTCTTTGAAGTAGAAAATTACAGGCAGACATATGTTCCGACAAGCGTATTGATGGATGTACCAGGTGAGTGGGGGAATAATGCCGCCAGCGGCAGGAGCCTGGTCTCATATTCTCCGGTCAATGCATCGGGAGCCATTAACCCCAAAGCAGGAACCTTAACGATCAGTCATTTCGCTATGGAGTCGGATGATGTCGAAAAAACATTTGAAGATTATGAAAAAAGTATAGCCGATATGAGTGTGACTTCAGACATGCACTCGGAAGACATTTCTACAGCTTCTTTACCGGCTAAAAAGCTGAATTTTTCAATGAATGTCGGTGCAAATCAGTTTACGTGTGAAACCGTGTGCTTCATATACGAGGAAACCGTATATGCCATCGAATTATTGCAGGGGCAGCAGTCTTCGTATAATTATTTTCCGGTATTGGGAGAGGTTCTCCAAAGCGCGGAAATATCAGGGAAAGACGGCGCTGTTGTAACGGAAGAAACAGTGGAAACGGCGGACGCAGCGCAGACGGAAGAAGCAGCGGAAACGGCAGACGCAGCGCAGACGGAAGAAGCAGCGGAAACGGCAGACGCAGCGCAGACGGAAGAAACAGCGGAAACGGCGGACGCAGCGCAGACGGAAGAAACAGCGGAAGCGGCGGACGCAGCGCAGACGGAAGAAACAGGCAGCCAGGATAAAGATATAAGTTCTTTTATTTATTATTTGAACGGCCATGAATATCAATTTCCTACTCCGGTCAGTGAAATAAACCAGGGTGATCTTAACATTGACAGGCAGCAGTACCTGCCATACGACCTTAGCTCAGACGCGGATATGACGTCCGGGAGCTGGACGGAAATCGTTAATACACAGTATTTCTATTTTGAAAATTCGCTGTATAAAGAGATGGCAGGCATTACCAATATGACCGGATATGGCACGAATGTGTCGGATGGAATTGTAACAGCCCTGATTGATACGAATGGATCGTACCTGGACATTGTCCTGCCGGGAAATGTCCATGTCGGAAGTTCTGAAAAAGATATATTAAATGGATTTCCGGCATTCGCCAGCCAGGAAATGAATGGGAACGCAAAATTTGTGAATAATAATTATTTATATGCATGCAACGTCAGAGATGATGGATGCCATGGGTATGTCATCGTAAGAAATGACGATCCATTCTATAGTGCCGTATCCATCATTTGTGAGGATGCGGTCATTAAAGAAATAAGCTTTGAATGCCTTGGCGCCGAGAGAGCAAGAGGCGTATTTGACGAGACAATGTAACTATATTAGAGGGAGAAAATAGATATGAAAAGAGGATTCGGCAGGAAAATATGGTGCCTTTTGCTTGTTATGCTAATAAGCATGGCGCAGATAAGTTCTATGGCCGTACAGGCGGTGGATATTTCGGATTTGGCATCTGAATCAAAACAACCGATTGTATTAACACTGGGTGCTGATTTATCCGAAGATCAGAAGAACCTGATTTTGCAATTTTTCGGAATTGATATTAACTCGGTTACTGTCATAACGATAACTAATCAGGATGAACAAGAAAAACTTGGCAATTTAATATCCGCGGATAAGATTGGATCGCACACCTACAGCTGCGCCCTGGTTAATCCGACGAATGCAGGCGGTATCCAGGTTAAGACGGCTAACTTAAATTATGTTACCAGCAATATGATAGCCAGTCAGCTTTCAACCTCCGGAGTATATAACTGTGAGGTTTTGACGGCTGCGCCGTTTGAAGTTTCCGGTACAGGTGCCTTGACGGGCGTTATGATGGCATACGAGGAGGCCAGCGGCAAACAGCTCGAGGATGGGAAGAAGGAACTTGCGAATGTCGAGCTGGTTACAACCGGCAGCATCGCGGAAACCGTCGGCCAGGATCAGGCGACGTTAGTTGTCAATGATATTAAGATTAATATCGTCAGGGATAATATTAAAGAAGAAAACGAAGTACACGAGGTTGTAGATAATGTCATTTCCGTAACCGAAACGGCGGCGGAAGAAGCCGCGGCAAATCAGGGTAAATCGGCTCCGGCCAAATTAGGTGAAGTAGAAAAAACAGAATTATATGATTTTGGCTATCAGTTCAGCCAGATGGATTATGATTATGCTCAGATGCAGCCGACACTCGAGCGTGTGACCTATAATGTTGCAACAAGTTCCGGAATCGAAGATCCCATTATGGATACATTCACCACGATTACGGATGAGCAGGTATTGCCGAGCAACAGTATTCTTCTTGGAACGAATGATGAAATCTGGGGAGACGATGCGATTATTGACGCTACCAGCGATGTTGCGGTTTCAGACAGACCGGCGGACCCCATCCATGTTTACACCGGAGAAGTTACATTAACGTCGGCCGGCGGAGTAAAAGCCGATGAGTTTATTAAAGGAACAAATATAATCGCGTACAAAGATTTAAATGGCTCCTATGCTTTGATGGATTTAAATGGAAATCTGCTTACAGAATCGATATATCAGAGAGATTTAATAGGAAGCAAAGGATATATTGAGGCAAGACTGAGCGATGATTCCGGAAAAGCGGGTATTCTGGCACCGGATGGTTCCACTGTTGTTGATTTTCAGTATGATACCGTTGAAGTTGTGGGCAGCATGTGGGCTCTCGGCATCATTTTGAAACTGGGAACGGAAGATGACTTTGATTATGCAGGCTCTCAGAATTATTATATCATTGATTATGCAGATGTTTACTATCTGGGAACGCAGGGGACGCAGTGCGTTGGAAGGCTGACGCGGGACGAGTGTTATGATTATTTCAGTAAAGCTGATTATATTAATATAAAAGCACGCAGCGGTGTGATCACAACCTACGACTCATCCTTTACACCGGTACAGACGGCAGAATCAATCTTGTCTTTTGGTGCCTATGATTATGATGATTCCCTGGAAGAAGCACTGGCAGAAAAAACAGGATATTATGTGAGCAGCTTTTATGGAAAGTACGCTGAGATTTCGGACGGATCCGGAAAAGGAATAGTAGACAGGTATGGAAATGTCATTATTCCAATGCAGTTTGACTATTTTGCCCCATATTATATTAATGATACAGAGGACAGCAGTTACTATGAAGCAGGTGGATATTTCTTTTCAGAGGGAGATCAGACATCAAAATTTGTAACTGCGGGAGGAAATGTAACAGCAAGTTTTGATTATGGCACGGATACAGCGGATTATATAACGAACTATGGCATGACGGCAATGGTACGTAAAGGTGACGATGACTATATATTGCTGTCCGGGGATGGCGTTGAGACGGATCTGGGGAATATATATTCGTATCTTTCCTGCTTAAAAGAATCGAAAGGGTTACTTTGGTGCGGAGACACAGATAATGGCAGTGATCTGATTGACTGGCATGGAAATGTGCTTATCAGCGGAAGTAAAGGCTATTCCGTATCTGCCAACGGGAAATACCTTATTGCCCGGGATGGATATACATCTTCAACATTATATATGATTGATGATGCGGAACCGGTCGATCTTGCAAACAGTGCCGGCGGAGCACAGGAAATGCAGGTTGAAACCAGCGAAGGATCATCCCTGGATGCTTATGAAGGCGGCGTAGAAGTAGAAAACGCAGGAACCGTTCTTTCTCAGCGTTTCGTTTCTGGCGCAGATGTTCTTAAGGCTACCAATGACGGCGATAAATACGCACTTATGGACGTAACGGATACACAGCTGACGGAACCTAAGTACAGTGGAAATATAGATACCGAATA
>Ga0256406_1006015_pt1 | contig 12478 bp, 9 predicted proteins | sample RumenRJG_03DNA_FD_185986 | JGI IMG/M metagenome (GOLD analysis project Ga0256406, IMG submission 185986) | Bovine rumen microbial communities from Lethbridge, Alberta, Canada - RJG_03 | ecosystem: Host-associated > Mammals > Digestive system > Stomach > Rumen | place: Canada: Alberta | collected...
AGGATCAGATGGATTAATTCTAATTTGCAAAAGTGATGTTGCTGACTTCAAAATGAGAATGTTCAATGCAGATGGTTCTGAAGCGGAGATGTGTGGAAATGGAATTAGGTGTGTTGGAAAATTTGTGTATGACAAAGGATTAACATATAAAACCACATTGAAAATTGAAACACTTGCAGGAATAAAAACATTGAATTTAAACATTAAGAATGGCAAAGTGGATACCGTTAGAGTTGATATGGGAGAGCCTATTTTAGAGCCTGAAAAAATTCCTGTAATTTCAGATGAAAAAATTGTGAAAAATCTTAAACTAAAAGTTGAAGATAGAGATTTTACTTTTACTTGTGTTTCTATGGGAAATCCTCATGCGATTACAATTGTTGACGAAACAAAGAATTTTGACGTTGAAAGATACGGAAAAATTATAGAAGTTGACAAGGCTTTTCCAAAAAGAATAAATGTAGAGTTTGCTCAAATTGTTGATAGAAATAATATTAATATGAGAGTATGGGAAAGAGGTGCCGGAGAAACTTTGGCATGTGGCACTGGCGCATGCGCTACAGCAGTTGCTTGCAACCTAAACGATTTAACTGATAGAAAAGTAAATGTGGAACTTCTTGGTGGAACTTTAAATATTGAGTGGAACAAGGAAGATAACCATGTATATATGACAGGCCCAGCAGTTACAGTATTTGAAGGTGAGATAGATAGGTAGGTGATTTTTATGAATTTAATAAATGAAAATTTTTTGGAGTTGCAAGATAGTTATTTGTTTTCAACAATAGCTAAGAAAGTTGCAGAATATACAAAAGAAAATCCTGACAAAAAAATAATTAAATTAGGAATTGGGGATGTTACAAAACCAATTGTTCCAGCATGTGTTGAAGCAATGCACAAAGCAGTTGATGAAATGGGAACACCTGAAGGTTTTAGAGGTTATGGACCTGAACAAGGATATGATTTCTTGAGAGATGCAATTGCAAAATATGATTTTAGAGAACATGGTATTGAAATTGATGAAGATGAAATCTTTGTTTCTGATGGGGCAAAATGTGATACTGGGAATATTGTAGACATTTTTGCAAAGGAGAATAAAGTTGCAATTACTGATCCGGTTTATCCTGTTTACATTGATACAAATGTTATGTCTGGAAGAAGCGGAAAATACAACGAGAAAAAAGGCATTTATGAAAACATAGTTTATTTGCCTGTTACTGCAGAGAACAATTTTATTCCTGAATTGCCAAAAGAAAAGGTAGATATAATTTATTTGTGTTTCCCCAATAACCCAACAGGAACAGTGTTAACAAAAGATGAATTAAAAAAATGGGTTGATTATGCAAAGGAAAACAAGTCAATTATTTTATTTGATTCTGCTTATGAAGCATTCATTACAGAAGACAATATTCCACATAGTATTTATGAAATTGAGGGTGCAAAAGACGTAGCAATTGAGTTTAAAAGCTATTCAAAAACTGCTGGATTTACTGGCTTAAGATGTGCCTATGTTGTTGTTCCAAAAAGTGTAAAGGGTTACACTAAAAATGGCGATGAAATTTCGTTGAATAAGTTGTGGAATAGACGCACCTGTACGAAGTTTAATGGAGTTTCTTATATTGCTCAAAGAGCAGCAGAAGCTATATATACAGAAGAAGGAAAGATGCAAATTAAAGCAAATATTCAATACTATTTGGACAATGCTAAAATTATTAAGGATGGACTTGAAGAAGCAGGATTTAAAGCCTATGGAGGAGTTAATTCGCCATATATTTGGCTTAAAGTTCCTGACAATATGACTTCATGGGAATTCTTTGATAAACTTTTAAACGAAGTGAATATTGTTGGTACACCTGGTAGTGGATTTGGAAAACATGGAGAAGGCTACTTTAGACTAACTGCTTTTGGAACAAAGGAGAATTCAATCGAAGCAATTAGAAGAATTAAAGAATGGAACATTTAAAATTATTTTATTACTGAAAAAATTTCAAGGTTGTAGTTAAAGTTAAATAGTAAATTACAAAATGGTATTTTTTATAAATTTTTAAGATTCAAATTTTTGAATATAAAAAATGAAAATTTATAGTAAAAAGAAATTATATTTAGCAATTTACATAATTTGACAAAATCATAAAAGAGTGCTATAATCAAAAGCGTAATATAAATTTTTGTTTTGATAACATACCGAATACCGAAAGGAGAGCAACATGGTTAAAGCAGAATACATTAGGTATGAAGAGTCAGGAAAGCGGAGTGAATTTGGAAGACAGTACATGGAGAACAAGTATGGAGAAGGAGCAGGTGAGTATCAACCTTCAAAGGTAATCTTCAAACTTACTTACAAAGATGGACATACAGAAGAATATGATGCTCGTGCGGATGCTTGTCGCCTTTTAAAAAAAACGAATTTGTCTAGAAAAATGAAGGATCTCTTTATAGAGAATGTTAAAGATGGAAATTTTTACTTCTCTGAAGAAAACCACCGTTTTGAGAACAAATACAGTCAAATTTCTTTATTTGACCTTATTTGATTAAAAGAAAAAATCGCAGGAATATTTTCTTGTGATTTTTTTCTTTTATAAAAATTTTAGAAATTGGTTAAATTTTCTGGGAAAAATTTAAGATTTCACTTGCTATAAAGCAAAAAAAGGAATATAATAAATCATTGATAAATAATGCATTAAGTAAAGTAAAAATAAATACTAAAGGTAAAATAATAAGCCTAAGAAAAAATAAATATAAAGATTGCAAATCAAAACTGAAGGGAAGATACAATGTCAGAGAACTTAAAAGACAATAATGAAGAAAAATACAGAATATATAGGCAAATGATCAGCTCATTTTATGAGCAAGAACAAAAACAAAACAAGGCAAAAATCAGTTCAACTGGTGATATAAAAATTGTGCCAAAAATATTTTATAGTTTCAATTCCAAAAATTTTAAAGTAGAGTTTTACATTGGAAAAACTCAAATGTACAAACTTCGTAAGTTAACAGAATTTTATGATAGAATGGTTGAACACAAAGAATATAAATATGGTTTGAAACTTGATTTTATTCATACAAAGGGAGCATTTGAAGAAGGTTCAATTCCTTTGCTTGATTTCATTATGAAATATTCTGAAATTATTAAGTACGTAAATGATGTTTCAAGCAATTACTTTTATAGCAGTGTTAACAATGATTTTATAGTTTTGTCTGATTCTGGCATGGACGATTTTTTTGAGGCATGCAAAAATAAAAAAATTGAATTAGAAGATAAGTATTCAACAAATCTTATTGAATTTTTAGATACTGAACCTGATGTGAAATTTTTTATAAATGAAGAAAGCGAAAACGATTTTACAATTACAACAAATATTGATGTTTATAACTATTCTGTTATCAATGGGAAAAAATATATTTACTTTTTGTATGATAAAAAACTTTACAGATGCTCAAAAGATTTTGAAAAAATGCAGTTGAAATTGTTAGATCAATTTAGAATAAATTATGTTAAAGAGATTCCTTTTAAGAAGAGTGAATTTTCGGATTTTTATTCTTTAATTGCACCAGATATTAAGCAAGAAATTAAGATAAACGTTGATGAAGAAAACATTGAAAAATATATGCCAAAGGAACTTAAAGTAAAGGCTTATTTGGATACAAACAATAGCAATTTTATTGTGTGCGATTTGAAATTCAAATATGATGAATATGAGTTTAGCCCTTTTGAAAACATTACTAAAAAATTCCCAAGAAATGTAATGGAAGAATCAAGAGCGTTAGACATGTTTAAAAATGCTGGCTTTATGCTTGATGTTGAAAACAGAAAGTTAATATTAACGAATGATGATAAAATTTATGATTTTTTGAAATCTGGAATAAACGAATTTATAAATAAATTTGAGGTCCTTGCAACAGATGAATTCAGACAGAAGCAAATCATTACTCCAAAAATTTCTTCAATTGGAGTAAAAATTGAAAACGATTTGCTTTCAATTGATTTGTCAGAATTAGATTATGATCCAAAAGACATTGAGCAAATTATGAAAAAATATGAGCTTAAGAAAAAGTTTCATAGATTAAAAAATGGTCAATTTATTGATTTGGAAAACAATCCTACATTAGATACTTTGCAAAAAATAGCACAAAGTTCAAATATTGAATATAAAGAATTAGCATCTGGAACTATTCATATTCCAGTTTACAGAAGCTTATATTTAGATAGAATTTTAAAGAAGAATGACATTGTAATAAAACAAAACGAAGAATATAAAAATTTAGTTGATGATGTTGATAACAGAACAATTTCTGATAAATTTCAACTTCCAAAAAATTTGAAAGCCACACTTAGAGAGTATCAACAAGTTGGATTCAATTGGCTAGAAACATTGGATGAATATCATCTTGGTGGAATTCTTTGTGATGACATGGGACTTGGAAAAACAGTTCAAGTGTTAGCCGTAATTGAAAAATATGTTGAGGACAACAAAAACAGAAAACCTAGTATGGTTATTTGTCCAAGTTCTTTAACATTGAATTGGCAAGAGGAAGCAAAGAGATTTACACCTGATTTAAAAACAGTAGTTATTTCGGGAAATCAAAATGAGAGAGAAAACAAAATTGGAAACATAAATAAGTTTGACATTGTAATTACATCTTATGATTTACTAAAAAGAGATATGGATACGTATGCAAAATACAATTTTCATTTCAAATATTTGATTGCTGATGAGGCACAATACATAAAAAATAATAATACTAAGAATGCAAAGGCAATAAAGGAATTAAAAGGTGAAACAAGATTTGCATTGACAGGAACACCAATTGAAAATTCTCTTTCTGAACTTTGGTCAATATTTGATTTTATTATGCCTGGATATTTATATTCATATAATAAATTCAAATCACAATATGAAACGCCAATTGTTAAAGAAGAAAATGAAGATGTATTGCAAAGATTAAAAGTAATGATTGAGCCTTTTACATTAAGAAGAGTAAAAGAAAAAGTTTTAACAGAACTTCCAGAAAAAACAATTACAATTTTGAATAATGAGATGACTGGAGAGCAATTAAATATTTATCTTTCATATATGCAAAATGCTAGAAAGAAAGCCAAAGAAGAGATTGAAGAAAATGGTGTTGCTCAAAGTCAAATGAAAATTCTTGCATTGCTTATGAGATTAAGACAGATTTGTTGTCAACCAGGATTGTTCTTAGAAAACTACACAGGAGAAAGCAAAAAACTTACTCAATGTATTGAGATTATAAAAGATGCTGTTGCAGGTGGGCACAAGCTTTTAGTGTTCTCTGGATATGCTTCAATGTTCCCATACATTGAAAAGGAATTAAAAGAACTTGATATTAAATATTTGAAATTGACAGGTCAAACTAAAGTACAAGATAGAATGGGATTAGTAAACGAGTTCAATAATAATGATGATGTTAAAGTATTTTTAATTTCACTTAAAGCAGGTGGAACAGGCTTGAATCTAGTTGGTGCAGATGTTGTTATACATTATGATCCTTGGTGGAATTTGTCTGCTGAAAACCAAGCAACAGATAGAACTTATAGAATTGGTCAAAAGAGAAATGTACAGGTATATAAATTGATTACTAAAAATTCTATTGAAGAGAAAATTTACAATTTGCAACAAAAGAAGGCAAAACTTGCTGATGATATGCTTTCAACAAATGAAACATTTATTAGTAAACTTTCAACTGATGAAATTATGAATTTATTTGAATAAGTATAGGAAAGGTAAATTTGAAATTAGTAACAAATAAAAGTTTTAAATAAAAGCAAAGTATTTTATAAAAAAATAATTATTCAATAATAAGAGAACAAACTAAAATTACTAGTCTTTAAACAATATATATTTCAAATGTGTTAAATTTTAATTACAATTCAAATACATTTAACAACTCAATATTATATTTGTGTATAATTTCATAGAATAAATAAAAATTTTTAAATAAAGTTTACATAAACTATTGCAAAAATAGTTAAATTATGGTAAAATAAAAGTATAATTTTAGTTCGTGGGGGAATTTAAATGGAAGAAAACAGTATTAATCAAGAAATTGAAGTAACAATGAGAGAATTAAGAAAATTAATTGAAAATGATAATTCTTTAAGTGTTAGCATGGAAAACAGAAAAAAATCACTTGAACAAGGTGTTGAGGATGCTTTAAATGAAGGAAAAAATTCATATAATCAAAATACTGGAAGACTAAATGGTTATTCAAATGAATTTGAAGATCAATTAAGAAAAAATAATTCTGTTGATAATGATTATGTTTATAACGAGATGCTTAAAAATCATATAGAAATTGAAAACAAAATTAAAGCATATATTGATCAAATCAATGAAGAAAGTAAAACAATTGATGATAAATTAAAATCTTTAAATGCTGAACTTACAGCAGAAAATGCTAAGGTTATTAATCAATTCCATGGAGAGAACCCATATATTGATAATACATATATGCCAGATAACCAAGCAAGAATTGAAGAACTTAAATCTCAAATTAGCCAATTAGAAGGAAACAAAACACAATTAGATTCTTTTAAGCAAGAGTTTTATAACTATTTTTATGTGGGTAATAATGAAGTAGCTAATGATATTGAAATACCTAATAATACTATAGCAGAAATCACACCTGATTTACATGAAACTCAAGTGCCACAAGATAATGTTCAAAAATCACATGAAGATGAAATAAGAGCATTAACAGATGAAGAATATAGTGAAAGAAGAAGAGCACAGGCTGAACATATTATAAATAATCTTAACGGAAATAACAGCAAACAAGAAGAAAATTCAAAGGAAAGCGAAAATGTTTCTTCAAATGAAACACCAACCCAAGAAGATGAAAAGGTACAACCAAAAAGTAGTCAACCTGCAGAAGAACAAGTAAATGATGAAAAGTCAAATAGTGATGAAATTAATGTTCCTGATTTTGTAGATTTGCATCCAAATAAATTATATACAGTTTCAGCTAGAGATGGTATGATTGTAGTAAATGGAAATAGTGTTAAAATAGAAAAATCTTTTAAAGAATATAAGATAGAAAAATCTGCAAAAGAATACGAAATTGACGGAGAAAATGGAATTAAATTTGATAGTTTAAATAGAACTATAAATGGAAATTCTGAAACAATTATGTCAAAAGATACTTTTGAAGATTTATTAAAAGGAACAAGAGATGATTATGATGATTTGGACTTTAACATTATCAATTCATTAGTAAATTACTTTAAAGGTGTTGATTCAAATAAAGATATTGATTCTTTAAGACATGATTTAAAAAATGCTATTGAAGATTATCAAAGCACTATTAGAGAAAATAGTGGAAAAGTTTATATTAATTATGATTTGAAATCAATGAAAGCATTAAAAAAGAGCAACAGAGAAGCATATGATGAAATTGTAAAGCATGCACATACTGCATATACAAATAAAACAAATAGTGTTGATGTTAAAGCACCTTGGTATACAAAGCTTGGATGGAAAATTTCAGATATGTTATCACTTGGTAATAAAAAAGCATTAAATCCTGGAAAGAATGAAGAAAAAACTACTGAAACAGAAGCTGATGAAAAAACTGCTGAAGATCCTTCAAAACCAGCTCCAAGTCCAATGAGAGAAAATATTCAGGTATCTAATGAACAACTTAATGAACAACATAGCACACCTGCAAATTCTAAAAAACAAAACCAAAATCAAAATGATGAGAGAGAAGAAAGATAGTTGCTTCATTAGTGATATGTTTTTTTAAAACAAAATTATAAGATAAAGTTTTGCAAAACTACAAAGCAATTCAAAAATAAAAAACATAATGTTTAATTTGAATAAATTAATGTAAAGTGCAAGGATTTTAATACAAAAAACTTGCATTTTACATTATAAGATGTTATAATATTCACGTTTTAAGATGATATACTTTAAGAGGGAGGAAAAATAAATGCCAAATATTAAGTCAGCAAAGAAAAGAGTTAAGGTTGCAGAAAAGAAAGCATTAAATAACAGCATTATTAAATCACAATATAAAACAGCTGCTAAAAAAGTTACAACTGCTGTAGAAAATGGTGAAAAAGATGTTGAAAAATTATTAAATGATGCTAAAAAATTAATAGATAGAGCAGGATCAAAAGGTGTTATATCTAAAAATGCAGCTGCTAGAAGAAAATCTATTTTAGAGAAAAAAGTAAGCAGCAAACAACCTGCTAAAAAAGCTACTAAAAAGGTAGAATCAAAAGCTGAAGAACCAGCAAAGAAAACAACTACTAAAAAAGCTGAAACAAAAACAGCAACAAAGACAGCTACAAAAACAACAACTAAGAAAACTACTACAACTAAAAAAGCAGCAAAAAAAGAAGAAAAATAATTTTAAAAACTCGGCAATGCCGAGTTCTTTTTTGCACACAGATTGTACATTAAATATTTACACTATAGTACTTGATATTTTTTAGAATTATATATATAATATGTTTAAATTTATAGGTTTTGTACAAACCTAAATTCTAAAAGATAAGGAGAAAGCAATTATGAATTTAAATATAACTGGAAAGGATTTAGAATTAACAGATTCAATTAAAAATTATATTAGTGATAAAACTTCAAAATTGTCAAAATACTTTGGAGAAGAGTATGATGTTTCAGCTACAGTAAGAATTGAAGGAAATAAACAAGTAGCAGAAATCAGAGTTAGTGCAGGTTCTGAATTATATAAAGCAGTTACTGCAAGCCAAGATTTGTATGCTTCTGTTGATAAAGATATAGAAATACTTGAAGGACAAATTAGAAAAAATAAAACTAAAAAAGATAAGCAAAACATGACAGAGAGTATTCGTTTTAAAGAACAACAAACAGAAGAAGATTTAGATGAGGATAGCGAAATAGTAAAAACTATTTTCTACAGCATCAAACCTTTGACAGAAGAAGACGCAAAATTATTGTTGGAGGCTGATCCCAAGAATAAATTTATGCCATTTATTGATGCAGGTTCAAACAAGGTAAAGGTTATTTACAAACTTAAAGATGGAAAGAACTTTGGATTACTAGAACCAGAAGAATAGGAAATAATTGAAATTAAAAAGTCACTCTTTTAAGAGTGACTTTTTAATTTTACTTATAGGATAGATTCAAATTAAATAGGGAGCAGATAAAGCCAATAAAAATATAAGTATACAAAAATTTTCTAATTATTAAGAATGGAATTGATATAAATAATTCAAAGAGAAAACAAAAATAATTTGAAAAAGTTGACAAAAACTATTGCATTTTTATTTTTTGGTGCTATAATATAAATTGAAAGTCAAAGAAAGTCAAAGTCAAAACTTTACATAAAATCAGAAATTGAAAATTTACAATTACCAATAAAGAAAATAATAAATCTTAATTGTGAATTGAAATTTCTAAATGATATGCAGATGGTTAATACTAATAATTAAATGCTAAGAAAAGAATTTGACAAGTACTTGAAACTTTAAAAGAAGGAGGGAATCTATGAGAATATCTGATGTAATCGAAAATTTTATAAAAGAAATGCTTGATGAAGATGACAATTCTACAATCATTCAAAGAAACGATTTAGCAGAACATTTTAATTGCGTTCCATCACAAATTAATTATGTAATATCTACAAGATTTACTCCTGTGCAAGGATATTATGTAGAAAGTCAACGTGGTGGAGGAGGCTACATCAAAATTAGAAGAGCAAATGTAACCAGAAGCGATTACTTGATGCATACAATAAATAGTGTAGGAGACAAAATCACTGCTAAAGAAGTTGAAATCTTCGTAAAGAATTTTCTTGATAATGAAATAATTGATTCAAAAGAAGCGAACTTATTGAAGAGCGCAACGAGTGATAATGTACTTAGTACACTTTCAAAAAATACAAAAGATGAAATTAGAGCAAAGATATTTAAAAACATGTTAATTACACTTGTATAAAAATAAAACTAGATAAAAAATTGTATCTTATAAATTAAAGAGCAATTAACAATTTTTATAAAAGCAAGAATATGAAAAAATCGAAAATAAGAAAAAGCAAGTCACTAAAAAATTGAATAAATTTAAAATAAATATGTAGGAGGTATTTATTATGAAATGTCAAAATTGTGGTAAAAATGAAGCAAATATAAGATATACTCAAATTATAAATGGAGAAAAGAAAGAATTAGCATTATGTTCAGAATGTGCTAAAAAATTAGGAATTGATTCTGAAATGCCTGATTTTCCAATCAATTTCAATAGCTTCTTAGGAGATTTCTTCAACGATTATGTTGAAAACAATTTCTTACCAAGCTTTGAAAATACTGTTGTAAAATGCAAAAATTGTGGAATGACTTATGATGATTTTATTAAAGATGGTGTATTTGGTTGTAGCGAATGCTATGATACATTTTCAAATCCAATTGATTCATTATTAAAAAATCTTCATGGCACAGCAAAACATATTGGAAGAGGAGTTAACAACAAAGTAAAGCCAATTAAGATTGAAGGTAACAAATCTGAAGACAAGACAGAAAATGAAGAAATAAAAAATGACAATAAAGAAAACAAAAAAGAACGATTACAAAAAGATTTGAAAAAAGCAATTAAAGAAGAACGTTATGAAGATGCTGCAAAAATTAGAGATGAGTTAAAGGAGATGAATAAATAATGAATTGGTATTTACAAAATGGAAAAGACTCTGATGTTGTATTAAGTTCAAGAGTTAGATTAAGTAGAAATATTGATGGAATAAAATTCACACCAAAATGCAGTGATGAAGACTTAAAGAAAGTTTATGATTTAATGAAAGATGCAACTATTTCATTAGGATATGGCTTAAAATTTATTGATATGAAAGACCTAGATGATATTACCAAGAAAAGCCTTGTTGAAAAACGTTTGATTAGCCCTGAATTTGCAAAGTTAAAACGCCCATATACTGCAATAATAATAAATGATGATGAAAATATTTGCATAGTAGTTAATGAGGAAGACCATATAAAATTACAAGTATTTTCTTCAGGGCTTGATTTGGAAAACTTGATGAATTTAGCAATCGAAATTGACCAAAAGTTAGAGAAAATTGTACCATATAGTTTCCATCAACAATATGGTTATCTTACTGCATGCCCTACAAATGTTGGTACAGGCTTGAAAGCATCTGTACTTGTACATTTGCCAGCATTAGCAATTACGAATAGTACTCGTAAGGTTTTGAATATTGTTAACAATTTAGGAATGAGCATTCGTGGAAACTATGGAGAAAATTCAAAATCAGAAGGAAATATTTATCAAATATCTAATAATCAAACATTAGGAATAACTGAAAAAGAAATAATTAAAAATTTGAATTTAATAACACAAAAAGTCATTAAGCAAGAAAGAGTTGCAAGAAAATACTTAACTACAAAATCTTTAGAATTAGAAGATAGCGTTTATAGAGATTTTGGTGTATTATCTAATGCAAGAAAACTTTCAGAAGATGAAACTGTCGAGTTGTTATCAAATATAAAACTTGGCACAGATTTAGGGATAATAAAGGAATTGAATGACACAAAAGTTTCTGAACTTATGCTTTATACAAAAAATGCAAATTTGCAAAAACGTGTTGGAAAAAATTTAACAACATATGATTGCAATATTGAAAGAGCAAAAGTTGTAAAAGAAATAATAAATAAAAAATAACAAAAAGGAGGCACGAAATGTATTATAAATTTACTGCGAGTGCAGAAAAAGCACTTGAAATATCACAAGATTTAGCAATGGAATTAGGACATGACTATATTGGAACAGAACATATACTATATGGATTAATTGAAGAAGGAACTGGAATTGCTGCAACAATACTAAATAATGAAGGTGTTAATTCTGATGATGTAAAAAAAGAAATAATTGATATGGTTGGTACATCAACACCAATAGATGACCCTGAAGTTTTAAGCTTTACTCCTCGTACAAAAAGAGTAATTGAAAATGCTTTTCTAGGTGCTAGAAGAATTGGAAGTGAACAAATAGGTACAGAGCATTTATTGGGTGGAATTTTAGCTGAAGGAGATAGTGTTGCTATTAGAATTTTAGTTGATTTAAATGCTGATCCTCAAAAATTGTATAATGAAGTTATTAAAGCACTAAATGAACAATCAGAAACAAATGACGATGAAGAAGATTCTAATAAAGGAAGCTATAATTCAACACCTACATTGAATCAATTTGGTACAGATTTAACTAAAAAAGCAAAAGAAGGAAAACTTGATCCTGTAATTGGAAGAAAAACAGAAATTCAAAGAGTAATAGAAATATTATCGAGAAGAACAAAAAACAATCCATGTTTATTAGGTGAACCTGGAGTTGGTAAAACAGCTGTTGTAGAAGGTTTGGCAGAAAAAATAGTTGCAGGAGATGTACCAGAGCAATTAAAAAATAAAAGAGTTGTAAGTGTTGATTTAACAAGTATGGTAGCAGGTGCAAAATACAGAGGAGATTTTGAAGAGAGA
>Ga0256406_1006016_pt1 | contig 12474 bp, 7 predicted proteins | sample RumenRJG_03DNA_FD_185986 | JGI IMG/M metagenome (GOLD analysis project Ga0256406, IMG submission 185986) | Bovine rumen microbial communities from Lethbridge, Alberta, Canada - RJG_03 | ecosystem: Host-associated > Mammals > Digestive system > Stomach > Rumen | place: Canada: Alberta | collected...
TCCCCGTCAGGTGCAGCGTCATCACGACCGCAAAAATCGACCCCAGCACCGATGCCGCACCCCTGTATATCCGCCGCATCCTGATATCGGTGTGCTCTTCTCCCAGAAAGAGAAACAGAGGCACGAGACAGCTGTACAGAGTCACATATTCACTGACACTGCAGATCTGGGTATTCGCGAAAAGCACATAGAAAAGCCTCTTCGAGGAAAGCTGCCACGCCGATGCGTCCGCCGCAAAAATGAACAGATAGAGCCCCGGCAGAAGCGGAGCTTTCGACATAAACGAGAGCACTATATGAAGCACTATGGCTATTACAGCAAAGGAAAAGATTGCGCCGTAGAGCACGAAGTAAAGCCTGTTCCCGTTGAGCGGATACCATCTGACCTGATCCTGAGGCACCAGGGCGAAGTAGGTGCGGTGATTCGAGTTCGATCCCTCCATCTGCTTTACCGCAACTGTAACCGCCTTACCGGCATTGTATTCTGACATAGGCACCATGCAGTATTCGTTGCCATACATCCGATTGTTCTGTCTTTCGTCTATACCCCACTCATAGATTGCTTTACCGTCCACCCTCACAGAGATAACGGAGTGGTACTGATAGAAGCAGAGTGAATAATTATCCGGATTCATATCCTCCGGCACCATCAGATAGTAGGTGATCGTATCACCTGCATTAAGAACCGGATAGTAGTCCTGATTATACCAGGCGCTCCTCCCATCTTTGTAGAGCACCCTGACCTTATAGTCCTTTATCTCCCTGATCCCGGACACCTTTCCGAGACCTGCGGCAAGCGTCAGGCAGTCTATCACTGTGACCACGACAAAGACAGCCACTATGATCCTAGGCAGCAGATATCTGATAGAGAGCATGGTCGTACTACCTGCCCCGTATTTTATAGATGAAGCGCTCGCTGCAGCAATGCTTTTCTTACCACCAGACACCATTTGTCACCTCCTGAGTTTCCATTATTATAACAAATTTTACCGGAAAAGTAATCTTTATTTTGTCAAAATAAAATTCCCCGATTCGCCGAAGCAAATCGGGGAAAATATGGGAAAACTGAAGGGGATCAGCTTATTGATCAGCCTTTTACGCTTCCGGCTGTGACGCCGCCTACGATGTAGCGGGAAAGGATCAGATATACTATGATAACCGGGAATATGGAGAAGGCTATCATCGCATATACCTGTCCCATATCGAACTTCAGCCAGTCAGCTGCACGAAGCTGTGCGATAAGGATAGGCAGTGTCTTCATCTCGTCCGTATGAAGGAGGAGGGATGGCATAAAGTAGTTATTCCAGGAACCTACGAAGGCGAATATCGCCTGCACGGCTATCGCCGGCTTCATCATAGGAACCACTATGATATTAAATATCCCTATCTCTCCTGCGCCGTCCATCCTGGCGGCCTCGAGAAGCTCGCTCGGAAGATTCGAGTCCATGTACTGCTTCATGTAGAAGAATACGACAGGAGCGGCGACTGACGGAAGAACCAGCGGTATGTATGAGTCCTCCAGCCCCATGTTATGACACATCTGCTGGAATCCCAGCGCACATACCTGTGTCGGAACCATCATCACTGCAAGAATGAAGACGAATATCGCTTTTCTGCATTTGAATCTGTATGCGTGTATAGCGTAAGCTGTCATCGTCGAGAAATAGGTGGTGAGCACTGCCGATAGCGCCGCTATGATAAGCGAATTCAGCATGCCCCTTGCCACAGGAAGGGTTCCGTGGAATAGGTTGTTCAGATTCACAAACAGCCTGTCACTCGGATAAGCCCTGAAGCCTCGGCTCAAGTCTCCGTTACTTCTGGTCGCATTTATAAAGAGGATGTAGAACCACACCAGACAGAGGATAGAAAGGAGGATAAGCACTATGTATGCCACTATCCGTCTGACTCTGACAGATGCTGCACCCTTATTTGGTGCGCCCAGATTTATATCCTGATCCTGGATATCTCTTTCATCAATCATATCATCACCCCTTTCTAATCCACTTCCTTGGCTGCCGTTGCCTTAAATACGATAAGGCTTAGGATTCCGGTAATGATAAGAAGCAGTACCGAAAGCGCTCCGGCCAGGCCGTAGTTTCTGTTGTACAGATGCTTGTTGAGCCACATTATAAGAGTCATCGAGGATCTCATCGGATCTCCGGTTCCGTTAGTGAGGATCTGCGGCACATCGAACATCTGCAGTCCGCCTATCAGTGATGTAATAAGCACATATACGAATATAGGCTTTAATAGCGGAAGCGTGATTTTTCTAAAAATCTGTCCGGCAGTAGCGCCGTCCACTTCAGCCGCCTCAAACAGGCTGGTATCTATTCCCATCATTCCTGCCATCAGAAGGATGGTCGTATTACCAAACCACATCAGGAAGTTCATCAGGGCTACCAGTCCTCTGACACTTCCCACATGGGACATGAATTCGAAATGATGGCGGAGAATCCCGGTGCTCACCAGAATCGAGTTCACCGGTCCCACATTCGAGAACAGAGTGAAGAACAGCATCGCGAACGCCGATGCCATAATCAGGTTCGGCAGATAGATCACCGTCTTGAAAAATCTCTGTCCCTTAAGTCTGAGAGACGGGTCTGTAAACCACGCTGCAAGAAGAAGTGATATCAGTATCTGCGGCACAAAACCCAGTATCCACATGATCATGGTGTTTTTCGTGTACTGCAGAAGTTCACCGCCCGAAAGCAGCTTTTTATAATTCTCCAGACCCACAAAGGTTGGCCCTATGTGCGTTAAGCCAGACATGTAATTTTCAAAGAAACTGTTATAGATGGTGCTTATAAGCGGTATCAGCTGAAAAATAACAAAGGCCAACAGAAATGGAATAAGGAAAATATAGCCCCACCGGTTGACCCGCTGTGTGTGACTGAGTTTTCTGCTCATAGTTTCCCTCCGGTCTGTCTCAGGCGCCCCGCTGCAGGGCAGGGCGCCCCTCTACTTATTTCTTTGGTGTCTTAGTCTGTGGTCAGGTCAGGGTATTTCTCCACGATAGCTGTGTTGAACTGGCTCAATGCATCCTCATAGGAAGCGTTGCCATCGAAGTAGTTCTTCATAGCTGCCTGGAACTCCTCGTTGCAGCCCTGATCGTAGTTCGAGATATTCGACATATCGACCTTTTCTGCTCCTGCCTCAAGCTCCTTGTACGGATTCTGTCCTCCGAGGATCTTGTTTCCGAAGCTGCTGTCGCTTGCCAGATCCGAAAGTACCGTCTTGCTGTTTACACAGTCGGAATCCTTGGTTGCGATATCCTTTAATATTGTCTGATCTGTAGTCATCTTCAGGATGATATCCTTTACAAGAGTCGGGTTATCAGTGCCTGTAGCTGCTGCGATCCAGGTGCCGCCCCAGTAGAAGCTCTGAGGTCCGTTGCAGTAGCCCCAGCCGCCCTGGTTGGCGATCGATCCGTCCTCGTCTGCGTGCATTGAGAAGTTTATAAGCCATGCAGGTCCGAAGTAGCAGAATACCTTGCCCTCCGGGAAGAATCCCTTGCTCCAGTCATCTGACCAGAGGTCTGCGGTAGTGGTCTCGCCGGCGTCTACCAGCTTCTTCGAGTCATCGACCCATTTCTTTATATTAGCGTCTACTACTACCTTGTTGTCCGTAACCCATGGTGCGGATACATTGTTTGAGTAAACTCTGTAGGTGTCATTTACAGTCGATGTGATCTTGTAGCCCTTTTCCTTGGCCTTGGCAGCAGTCTCGTTGAACTTGTCCCAGTCTGAAACAGCCTCCTGAACCTTCGCCGGGTCATCTGTTCCCAGCACAGCCTTGGCAGCCTCGCGGTTATAGATCATACCGGCCGAGCATGCCTGCCATGAAGCTCCCTTGATGGCTCCGTTCGAATCCTTTACGATGTCCTTCGTGTAGTCGAACTGGTCGGCGAGGTCATCATCCGAAATTCCTATATCCTTCAGTGCCATCGTTGTATCACTGTTTACATACTTTAATGCGTAGTCGGCCTCCATCAGGAAGATGTCCACCTTGTCATCCGCACTGGCGTTAGCATTCTCCGGCAGGATCTTGTCGAGGTTATTCTGGTATGCATTGTCTTTGGTCGGTGTGATGATCCAGTTCACTGTCACATCTCCGATCTTGCCGCTGTTATCTCCGGTCTTCTCATATCCCGGATAGTGGTCTGTCACCCTGCTCTTGAACTCCTCGTTCCAGCACTGGATATTTAATACCTTACCCTCTGCCTCTGTCTCTGTCTTCGTAGCCTTTCTGGAATCACCGGTGTCCTTCGGCTTCGAAGCGTCCTTGGATGAGCAGGCGCTCATCGGGATTACCATGGCGGCGATCAGTGCCGCACTGATGATGTTTTTTACTTGTCGTTTCATGATTTGCCTCCCTTGGGTGTCAGGTGAAAAAGTTCCATCAGAAGGCCTGACTTTCAAGCCTCATCTGACTGATTACTAGGACAGCCTCTTGACTGTCCCGCCCTCGATCAGGGTACCACTGACTTTGAGCTCCTCAACGATGACGTTCTTTCTGTTCTCGATAATCTCGATAAGCTTTCTGGCCGAAACCCTGCCTATCTCCTCCGCGTCCTGCTTTAGTGTCGTGAGTCTGGGTCTTATCATCTGTGCCATCGGGATGCCGTCATATCCTACAATGCTGATGTCGTCAGGCACCGATATGCCGAGGCTGTCGAATACAGCAAGGCATCCGATATACGAGTAATCATCCGGAAGCATGATCGCCGTCGGCGGTTTCGGAAGCGCCAGGAGCTCCTTAAGTCTCTCTGACGTCCTCTCCACGTCGTGGTATCTGCTTTCTACTACGTACTCGTCAGGTACTTCGATCCCGAGCTCCTTCACCTTCTTGTAGAAGCCGCTCAGACGCTTGATCGTGACCGAGGTCTTTTCGCCGTGGATAAAGGCTATCCGCCTGTGTCCCATTCTGTACAGATAGGATACCAGCTCTGCTGCTCCCTCGACGTTGTCACTCATCACGCAGCTGTGACTGTCAAAAGCGTAGTCGATTGTCACCGTCGGAAACTCACTCATCACGAGCTTCCTGACCATTGGATTCGTAAAATCAACGCTGGCGATCAGCACACCGTCCACCTTCCTGTAGCGGCAGTGCTCCAAAAAAGAGTTCCCGCCGACCTTCTGGCTGATGAATGTGATGTCGTAGCCATGATCCTCAAGCTCATTCTTCGCACTGTTTAGAATGTGCGAAAAATATTCATGAGTCAGACCGCTCATCGTCTCATCCTCGAAAACCACTCCGATGTTATGAGAGATGTTCGTCTTCAGCATCCTGGCCGCTGCATTCGGCATGTAGTGAAGCCTCTCTGCCGTCCGTCTGATAAGGTCCGCCGTCTCAGCTCCGACATCTGCATATCCATTCAGTGCCTTGCTGACAGTGGCTGGCGAAACATTACATTCTTTTGCGATGTCCTTGATCTTTACCATTATGATCACTGCTTTCCTTCTAAATCGATTAATGAGTTTTCCTTACCATTGGTGTACCTCATTTCGCTGATAAAGTAAACAGCAACCTTTGGTAATGCGTCGCGTTCACGAAATCGTTTTTGTAATTATGATTATAGTAATGCGACTATTCTTAGTCAATATGTAAATATTTACAGTTTTCACACACTATTTTTGTGCATAATGCACAATTAATAAAAATACTCATTTTCAATCTTTACAATTTTGAATCCAGGGTTTACAATCTTTTTTATAAGAATACGAAATCGTATTCGCTCGGCTTTTCCTTATATTTAGCGGAGTGTATACGGTTGTCCAACGGATATTTTGCCGATATACGATAGATTCTCGGAGATGTACGAAATAAAGCACGAAAAGCAGGAGGTTTACTACTATGAAGTACGGACATTTTGATGACGCAGCGAGGGAGTACGTGATCGATACCCCCAAAACCCCATTACCATGGATCAACTATCTGGGATCCACGGATTTTTTCAGCCTGATCTCGAATACTGCAGGCGGCTACAGCTTCTATAAGGATGCGAAGCTTCTGCGCCTCACGAGATACAGATATAACAACTGCCCGCTGGACAACGGAGGTCGTTACTACTATATAAAGGACGGCGATGTGATCTGGAATCCGGGCTGGCAGCCGACGCAGACACCGCTTGACAGCTATTCATGCAGACACGGTATGGGCTACACTAAAATCACCGGAGTAAAGAACCGGATCAGCGCTTCTCTTCTGGCCTTTGTTCCTATACATGACTCATGCGAGATAAACAGGCTCGTGATCACCAACCAGGGCGAGACCACCAGACATCTGGAGCTCTTCAGCTTCGTGGAGTTCTGCCTATGGAACGCCATGGACGATATGTCGAACTTCCAGCGCAACTTCTCCACCGGCGAGGTCGAGGTCTGTGGCAGCACCATCTATCATAAAACCGAGTACCGCGAGAGGCGCAACCACTATGCCATCTACTCGCTTAACTGCCCGATCGACGGCTTTGACACCTCCCGGGACGAATTCATAGGTGTGTACAACAGCTTTTCGAACCCGCAGGCTGTGATCGAGGGCAGAAGCCACAACAGCATAGCTCACGGCTGGCAGCCGATCGGAAGCCACCATGTTTCTATAGACCTGGCCCCGGGCGAGAGCAGAAGCCTTATCTTCATCCTCGGCTACTGTGAGAATCCAAAAGACGAGAAATGGGAATCTCCGAACGTGATCAACAAGGCTCCGGCGAACAGGCTTATCTCTGCCTACTCAAGCGACGAGCAGGTGGATAAGGCCTTTGAGGAGCTGCACAGCTACTGGGATGGTCTGCTTTCCAGATATGTACTGAAAAGCTCTGACGAAAAGGCTAACCGGGTGGTGAACATCTGGAACCAGTACCAGTGCATGGTCACCTTTAATATGAGCCGCTCTGCCAGCTATTTCGAGAGCGGCCTCGGACGCGGTATGGGCTTTAGAGATTCCTGCCAGGATCTGCTGGGATTCGTCCATCTGATTCCAAATAGAGCCCGTGCCAGGATCATAGATATCGCAAATACCCAGTTTGAGGACGGCAGCACCTATCATCAGTACCAGCCTCTCACCAAGCGTGGCAACGCAGATATCGGAAGTGGGTTCAACGACGACCCTCTGTGGCTTATAGCCGGGACCAGTGCCTATCTGCGCGAGACCGGAGACTACAGCATCCTCGATGAGTCCTGTCAGTTCGACAACAATCCTGACAAGGCCGCTCCTCTGATGGAGCATCTCAGAAGAAGCTTCTCCTACACCACCACCCATCTGGGTCCTCACTCTCTGCCTCTCATAGGCAGAGCCGACTGGAACGACTGCCTGAACCTTAACTGTTTCTCCGAAGAACCGGGTGAGAGCTTCCAGACCTTCGGAAAAAGCGAGGGTCCTGTGGCAGAATCCGTATTCATCGCCGGCATGTATGTCAAGTACGGCAGGGAATACGCTGATATCTGCGACCATCTTGGTCTTTACGATGAAGCCGCACAGGTCAGAGAGAAGACAGATCAGATGACTGCTGCCGTAGAGAGCGCAGGCTGGGACGGCGAGTGGTTCCTCAGAGCCTATGATGCCTTCGGCAAACCTGTAGGAAGCCATACCTGTGATGAGGGTCAGATCTACATCGAGCCTCAGGGCATGTGCGTGATGGCCGGCATCGGAAAAGACGACGGCAAGGCCGAGAAGGCTCTCGAAAGTGTTGCAAAAAGACTGGACAGCCGCTTCGGTATCATGCTTCACCAGCCGGCCTACACCAGATATCACGTGGAGCTTGGTGAGATATCCTCATATCCGCCTGGATACAAGGAGAACGCCGGTATATTCTGTCATAACAATCCATGGATTGCCTGCGCAGAGACTGTCCTGGGTCACGGCAACAGAGCCTTCGAGGTATTCAAGAAGACCTGCCCGGTATATCTGGAGGATATAAGCGATGTGCACCGCACTGAGCCATACGCCTACTGCCAGATGGTCGCAGGCGCAGATGCTGCTACCTTCGGCGAGGGCAAGAACAGCTGGCTGACCGGCACAGCTGCCTGGACCTTCACCTGCATGAGTCAGTACATTCTCGGTATCTATCCGACTCTCGACGGCCTCAGGATCGATCCGTGCATCCCTGACACCTGTGATGGATACACTGTTGACCGTCTCTACAGAGGCGCAGCTTACCATATATCTGTGAAGAATCCGTCCCATGTGCAGCACGGGATAAAGACTCTGACTGTAAACGGTATCCCTGTGGACGGAAATGTGATTCCTCCTGCTGCTGCGGGAGATGATGTAACAATTGTGGCAGAAATGGGCTGATTCATCGCCCCTTTTTGTATATAGCTCCTCCTTCTTTGGGCCGGTGAGCCGCATGGCTCACCGGCCCAAAACGCCCAATCATTGCTTCTTTGCCTTTGCAGGCCGCTTTACTCTCTATGATCAATCTTCCCATGGTTTCTCGGGCTTGCCTGAAAGCGACGGGTCAACGTAAGCGTACCTATCTGGTTCTTTCCCAATCTTTCTGAAATACGCTTTGATGTCTTTCTCGTGTCCGATATCATTCGGCTCATATATCTGCTCATTACGAATCTCATCGGGAAGATACTGCTGCTCCACCCAGTGATTCGGATAGTTATGCGCATACTTGTAACCAACACCCCGGCCAAGCTGTTTTGCACCTTTATAGCTGGAGTCCTGCAGGTAAGGAGGAATCGGAAGATTGCCCGTTTTCCGGACAATTGACAAAGCCTTCTCAATGCCAAGATAAGCAGAATTGGATTTTGGAGCGGAAGCAATATAGGAGGCCGCCTGTGCCAGAATGATTCTGCCCTCTGGCATACCAACGCGCTCCACGCCAATTGCCGCCGATGCTGCAACACAGATAGCCATCGGGTCGGCATTGCCGACTTCTTCCGATGCAGCTACCAGTATTCTGCGCGCAATATACTTCACATCCTCTCCTGCCTCAAGCATCCGGGCCAGATAATAAAGGGCAGCATCCGGATCAGAACCGCAAATGGACTCTATAAAAGCTGCGATCGTATCGTAGTGATTGTCCCCGGTTTTATCGTAGCGGATTGCCTTCTTCTGTATGCACTCCTCTGCCACCTTCAGTGTGACATGTATCTTTCCATCGCTTCCCGGATCTGTTGTAAGCACAGCAAGTTCTATGGCATTCAGAGCGGCACGGGCATCGCCATCTGCGATATCGGCCAGAAAATCCGCCGCATCCTCCGCGATATCTGCATTATATGGTTTTACTCCCCTTTCTGACTCAAAAGCCCTGTGAATCAAAGTCAGAATATTCTCCTTTGACAGCGGCTTCAGTTCAAAGATCCTCGATCTTGATAGAAGCGCACCATTCACTTCAAAATACGGATTCTCTGTCGTTGCGCCGATCAAGATCACCGTGCCGTCTTCCACATATGGCAGCAGATAGTCCTGCTGCGCCTTATTGAACCGGTGGATCTCGTCAATAAAGAGAATTGTCTTTCTTCCGTAGCCGCCCAGGTTCTCTTTCGCCTTTGCGACAACCTCCTCAAGATCTTTCTTTCCCGCAATCGTAGCGTTCACCTGATGAAAATCAGCGGATGTAGTATTAGCAATCACGCGCGCAAGGGTTGTTTTTCCCACACCGGGCGGGCCATAAAAAATAACCGAGCTGATCCGGTCTGCCTTAATCGCACGATAAAGAAGCTTATCCTTCCCGATAATATCCTCCTGCCCAACCACCTCATCCAAAGTCTTGGGACGCATCCTTGCAGCAAGAGGAGCTTCCTTTTCTTTCTTGCTCTCTGCAGCATATTCAAAAAGATCCATCTGCTTTTTCACCGTCCTTTACCTGCTTTCTGTATCTCCATACAGCTCTTTCCCATACTTAAAGCCCCAGTTCCTGACACTCCACACGACTAAAGTCGCGGGATATAAGGGCATATATTTACCAGTATCACACCATCTATTATGCAAGAAGTATTTGCTTTTTATATATAATGTCCTGTAATACTTTCATCTATCTGTTTGATTTCATCCGGTGTCCCGCAGGCAACGATCCTGCCGCCTTCCTTTCCGCCGCCAGGTCCCATGTCGATGATGTAATCGGCATTTTTTATCACATCGAGATCATGTTCAATAACCACTACGGTAGCGCCATGATCAATCAAAGTCTGAAAAACATGCAGCAGTGTCCTCACATCCTGTGGATGCAGGCCAATCGTCGGTTCATCAAAAACAAATACGGAGTCGCTCTGGCCCTTTCCCATCTCGCTGGCCAGCTTTAAACGCTGCGCCTCACCGCCGGAAAGTCCCGGTGTTTCTTCTCCTAGGGTCAGATAGCCGAGGCCTAAGTCGTGCAGCACCTGGAGACGCTGTTGCACGAATTTAAGTCCCCCGAGTGCATGCAGCACCTGATCCACACTCATATTCATGAGCTCCGGCAGACTATATTCATTTCCGTCCTTTGCCTTCCTGCGGATATCAAAAGCATCTCTCCTGTACCGGGAGCCCCGGCAGTCCGGGCAGGGAATCTTCACGTCAGGCAGAAATTGGACGTCCAGTGAGATCTCCCCTGTTCCGTCACAGGTCGGACAGCGGAGCTTTCCAGTATTATAAGAAAAGTCTCCTGCCTTGAAGGAGTGCTCCTTTGCGTCCTCTGTTTTCGCATAAACTTTTCTGAGTGCGTCATGGACATTCGCGTATGTCGCCACAGTCGAGCGTACATTGATGCCGATCGGCGTCGCATCAATCAGCTTGACCTGTGTGATACCTGCCGCTTCAATGTTTTTCACATGTAACGGCAGCCTCTGCCCACTTATCTTTGCCTTGAGCGCCGTGATCAGGCTTTCGAGCACCATCGTCGTCTTGCCGGAACCGGAAACGCCCGTCACTACGGTAAGCCGTCCCATTGGTATCCGCACATCCAGGGGATGCACCGTATGAATCACCCCTGTTTCCAGATGTATGGCACCTTTCGCAAACATGGAAGCCGTCTGTAAAACCGGACGGATTCTTGCTTCATACTGATCGGATAGGAACGGCCCGATAACAGAGTGCGGATTCTTCGAAATGTCTTCGATTTTTCCCTCGGAAATCACCGTCCCGCCGTCTGCTCCGGCTCCTTTTCCCATCTCGATCATCTAGTCGGCATGCTTCAAAACCTGTATGTCATGATCGACAATGATAACGGAGTTCCCGTCCGCCCGAAGATCGTCCATCACGCCAGTCAGGCCTTTGAGATTATAGGGGTGCAGGCCGATCGATGGCTCATCGAGAACATAGAGAACGCCGGTCGTGCGGTTGCGGACTGCTCTTGCGAGCTGAACGCGCTGCCTTTCACCCGTGGAAAGCGTCGAAGCCGCCCGATCAAGCGACAGGTATCCAAGGCCGAGATCCATCAGCCGCTTTGAGACGTCCATGAAGGATTCACAGATATTTTCCGCCATCGGGCGCATTTCTTCCGGAAGAGAAGCCGGAACGCCCTGCACCCAGGGGATCAGTTCCGAGAGTGTCATCGCTGTCGCCTCATCCAGGCCGATACCCCGAAGTCTCGGCGCGCGTGCGGCCTCAGAGAGCCTTGTTCCATGGCAGTCCGGGCAGACATCTTCTTCCAGATATTTTTCGATCCGCTTCATTCCCTTCTCGTCCTTGACCTTGGCAAGGGAATTCTTCACCGAATTAACCGCGCTGTAATAATTAAAATCCATTTCCGCAGGTTCCAGCGTATTCGGATTGACGTAGTGGATGTGGTGCTTCTTCAGCTCGCCATGATAGACAATCTCTTTCTCCTCTGGCGTCAAATCACGAAATGGGACATCGGTCCGCACGCCCATCGTCCTAACGATATCCTTCATCAGAGACCACATGAGCGTTCCCCAGACGACAACCGCGCCTTCGTCGATTGTCTTGGAATCGTCCGGTACCAGCGCTGCCTCATTTACAGTCTGGACAACTCCTGTTCCGCCACAGGTCTTGCAGGCGCCGGTGCTGTTGAAAGCAAGCTCCTCCGCGCCGGGACCATAGAACTTCGCGCCACAGACAGGACACGTAATTTCCTGCATTGCCGCGACAGAAAGAGACGGCGGGCAGTAATGCCCATTGGGGCAGCGGTGGCTCGCAAGCCGGGAAAACATCAGCCGCAGACTATTGAGCAGCTCCGATAGTGTACCGAATGTGCTGCGGATGCCGGGAACTCCCGGCCGCTGGCGCAGCGCAAGCGCCGCCGGTACATACCGGACATCATCCACATCCGCCCGTTCCGCCTGCGTCATTCTCCGGCGCGTATAGGTAGAGAGGGATTCCAAATACCTGCGGGATCCCTCCGCATACAGCGCACCAAGTGCAAGCGACGATTTTCCAGAACCGGAGACACCTGCAATCGCTACAATCTCGTTAAGCGGGACATCTACATTGATATTTTTAAGGTTATGAACCTTTGCGCCGCGTACCTCGATATACTTTGGCAGCATCTTCCTCTGTCTGATCTCACCGGACATAACAATTACCTCTTCTC
>Ga0256406_1006017_pt1 | contig 12472 bp, 10 predicted proteins | sample RumenRJG_03DNA_FD_185986 | JGI IMG/M metagenome (GOLD analysis project Ga0256406, IMG submission 185986) | Bovine rumen microbial communities from Lethbridge, Alberta, Canada - RJG_03 | ecosystem: Host-associated > Mammals > Digestive system > Stomach > Rumen | place: Canada: Alberta | collected...
CGCTATGGAAAAAAGGAATCTTAGAAGACCATACGTTCACAGGCGACCACGTTCCGAAGCTGACGAAGATTCTCTTCCCTTGGTCCGGCGTCTTCCGGGACGCCTGCTACACGCTGATCGGCTCCTACCTGATGCAGTATGCCATCAACGCCGGCGTCCTTTCGACGGACCCGGACGTCTTCCAGGCCCAGTACGGCGTCATCACCATCGCCATGATCATCTGCCTCATCTGGGACGGCATCAACGACCCGATCATGGGTTTCATCCTGGAGAAGGCCCACTTCCGGTCCGGTAAGTTCCGGCCCTGGATCGAGATCGGCGCCTTAGGGAACTCCCTCTGCGTCGCCTTGATGTTCCTCATCCCGTATCCGCAGATGGGCTGGGGCTACGTTGGCTTCATGATCGCCATGTACGTCCTCTGGGATCTCTTCTTCACCATGAACGACATCGGCTACTGGTCCATGCTCCCGGCCTTGACGAGCGACCCGAAGGAGAGAGCCTCCCTGACGACCCAGACTACCATCGCCGCCAGCGTCGGCACCTTCCTCATGTCGGTCCTGATGGTGCTCTTACAGGGCGGAAGGGCGTCTATGATCCTCGTCTACCGCTACGCCGGGCTCGGCGTCGCCCTGTTCTTCCTCTTAACCCAGACCGTCGTCTTCTTCCTCTGCAAGGAGAAGAAAAGAGACCCGAAGCAGGAGGAAGTCAGCGAGCACTCCAGCATTCTTGACCTCTTCCGGATCCTCGGGAAGAACAGCCAGCTGAGGGTCTGCGCCATCGCGCTCCTCCTCTTCTACTTCTCGGAGTTCATTCTTACCGGCATCGGCCAGAACTACTTCTACATGGTCTTTGGCTACGGCAGCTCGAAAGGCGGCATCGTGGCCGTCATCCTCTCCGTCATCTACGTCCTGGGAACCATGATCGCCCAGGCGTTCTATCCGCTACTCATCAAGAAGCTCTCCAAACAGAAGATCCTGACCCTCATGGTCATCGTCATCGTGGCCGCCTACGTCGTCTTCTTCTTCGTCGGCTTCCCGCTCTTCGGCGAGCATCCAATTGCCTACAACACGGTCGACAGCGGGAACATCGGCTGGGCCTTCGGCGGCACCATGTTCCTCTACTACCTGACCGCCTTCCTCTTCTTCGCGGCGACCGGCGTCTTCTACCTGGCTCTCATGGTCATGTTCCAGGACGCCATCGACTACGGGGAGTGGAAGACCGGGGAGCGGAAGGAGGCCATCTCCTTCGCCTGGCGTCCGCTCGACGTCAAGCTCGCCAGCGGGCTCAACCGGGGCCTCCAGTGGATTACTTATGTCTCCAGCGGTACCCTCGCCTTCGTCAACACCATCTCCAACGCCGAGGGCACCTGTAACGCCAACGCGGCAACGGAAGGACGGGAGGCCGCGGAGAAGATCCGGGACGAGACGATTGAGAGCGCCCGGGGCGCCATCGGACAAAGGAACCTCGTCATCATGGGCGTCATCATCATCGGCGTCATCGTCGCCTCCTCCTTAGCCTCCTACTTCCTGCTCCACTTCGGCTTCAAGATCGACGAGAAGAAACGGGACGAGATCAACGAGGAGCTGAAGAAGCGGCACCAGGCGGACGAGGAAGCCTTGAAGGCGAGGGCTTAACCTCCTTCCTGTTACCGCTTACATTTCCGGAAAAGCCGGATTCTACGCCTCCTTCGAAAATTCGTCTTTACTTTCCTCCCGTGCCTAACTAAGGTGTTGTCGTACTTCGCAACGCGAGGTATATATTTGTCACAAAGTAGAGGTGCGGACGTCAAGAGTACCACGAGCGAGCACAAGACGGTGCTAGGACCTCGCGGGAAAGGGGCTTCCGCCGAAGGGTCGCCTTCCGTCCTGAGGGCGATTACCCGGGCGCCGGCAGAACATGCCGTCGACTGTCACCGGAAAACCGGTGGAGCGCTATCCTTGTGTAGCTGTTTCCTGGATTCTTTTTCCTCCGTGGAACACTATGCGCGATAGCCCCTCTCGGCTATCGCGCTTTTCTTACCTCACCCGACAAATATCGAGAACCAAGGAGGTTTTCCGAATGAGAGGAAATCCAAAGAGACTTGCCGTCTGCCTGAGTTCGATGTTCCTTTTAGCTGGCTGTCAGGGGAAGGAAACGTCCTCCGGGCCCGTCGGGGAGGACCATCTTCCTTCCGTCTCCTTCTCTTCCGTCGACGTCTCCGGCGTGTCCGAGACGACGCTCCGCATCGGCATGGAGTGCAACTACGCCCCGTTCAACTGGACCGACGACAAGAAGAGCGGCGACAACGTCAAGATCGCCAATGCCGGCGGCTATGCCGACGGCTACGATGTTCAGATGAGCCGCCTTCTCTCTCTGGCGCTGAACAAGCCGGTCGAGATTTATAAGACCGTCTGGGACTCCCTGATCCTGGACTTACAGAGCAACAACCTCGACCTCGTCATCGCCGGCATGACCGACACCGCCGAGCGGGAGGAGTCCATCGACTTCAGCGACGAGTACTACCATTCCGAAGTCGTCCTTCTTACCAAGGCCGAGATTGCGAACCGCTACACGGACCAGTCCTTAAGCGAGGCCCAGCTGAAGGCGCTCATCCAGAACCAGATCATCGTCTCCCAGTCCGGGACCGTCGAGGACGATATTGCGAAAGACTGGCAGGAGAGCTACGGAAGCGTCCATGCGTCGCCGCTAGAGACCTACGGGCTGGCGGCCCAGGACGTCGCAAACGGCTCCGCCTTCGGCCTCGTCGTCGAGCTTCCGGTCGCCAAGGGATACGTCAAGAACATGGAAGGCCTCGGCTACGTCCGTCTGGACCAGTCCATCCTCGGCGAGAAGCAGGCGGAGCTCGGAGTTTCGATCGGCCTGAGGAAGGGAGAAACCGGCCTGAAGAACGCCCTGAACGCCACGCTTAGCCAGATTTCCAATGACGTCCGGGTCAGCCTGATGGAGGCCTGCGTCGAGCGGGGAAGCGAAGACTAGTCATGCTGTCCATCCGAAATGTCTTCTCTGCTCCGATCCTAGAGGGCCTCGGCGCCCAGATCGGAGACCTCCTTGGCCGCTACGGGCTGATGTACGCGAAGGGCCTCTTAGCCACCGTCGTCCTCTCCCTGGTCGGCACCTTCGGTGGCCTCTTCCTCGGGGTCTTCTTTGCCTTCGGCAAGAGGCTGAGGACGAAGGGACTTCCCTGGTACCAGAAGCTGTGGCGGTACCCGATCAAGGGGTTCTGCCAGCTCTACTCCCTCGTCATCCGGGGCACCCCGATGATGGTTCAGGCGCTGCTCTTCAAGTATCTCTGCGTCGCGGCCGGCCTCAACTGGAACGACGTCCTTCGGGGCGTCGACACCTGGAACGGCTGGATGATCGCTGGTCTCATCGTCATCACCCTCAATACCGCCGCCTATATGTGCGAAGACATCCTCTCCGGCCTCAACGGTGTTGACCGGGGACAGACCGAAGGTGCGAAGAGCCTTGGGCTAAGCGACTTTAAGACCCTCATCTACGTCACGCTCCCCCAGGCTTTGAGGAACGCCATCCCGACGATTGGGAACGAATGGATTGTCAACATCAAGGATTCCTCGGTCCTCAACGTCATCGCCGTCTCGGAGCTCTTCTACCAGGCAAACATGGTCGTGAACAAGAACTACAAGTTCCTCGCCTCCTACCTCATCATCGCCCTGATCTACCTCCTTCTCACCCTCTTAGCAACCGGGTTCCTGAAGCTCGTGGAACGGAAGATGGACGGCAAGAAGTTCCACCTGAAGTGGACGGACTATTTCCTCCGGCCGAAGGCCTTAGGAAGAAAGGAGGCGTAAGATGGAAGAGAATCTGCCATTGCTATCCGTCCGGCACCTAGCCAAGCGCTACGACAACGGGCCGGAAGTCCTGAAGGACATCTCCTTCGACGTCCATAAAGGGCAGTGCATCACCATCATCGGCTCTTCCGGAAGCGGAAAGTCGACGCTCTTACGGTGTTTGAACCTCCTCGAGCGGCCGAGCGCCGGGGAGATTCTCTTCGACGGGAAGGACATCCTGAAGAAGGGAACGGACGAGAACCAAGTCCGTAGCCGCCTGGCGATGGTCTTCCAGTCCTTCAACCTGTTCGAGAACCTGACCGTCCTGAAGAACTGCACCCTAGGGCCGAGGAAGGTCCTCGGAATCCGAAAGGAAGAGGCCGTCGAGGAGGCCAAGAGGAACTTAGCCCGGGTCGGGCTCCTCGACCGGATGAACGCCAAGCCGAGAGAGCTTAGCGGCGGCCAGAAGCAGCGGGTGGCGATCGCCCGGGCGCTCTGCATGCATCCGGAGGTCATCCTCTTCGACGAGCCGACGAGCGCCCTCGACCCGAAGATGGTCCAGGAGGTCCTGCTCGTCATGAAGGAGCTCGCTAAGAACAAGACGACGATGATCGTCGTCACCCACGAGATGGACTTCGCCCGGGACGTCTCCGACGAGGTCCTCTTCATGAATCAGGGACGGATCCTCGTAAGGGGAACGCCGAAGCAAGTCTTCGAGGAGAGCGAAGTCCCGGAACTGGCGGCCTTCCTCAACCGGAAGCATGCCTCGCCGGTCATCCTCTCTCCTTCCCAGCCGGAGCTCTCCACGCAGACTCCAAGAGGCGACTAGCGTGAAGCCTTCTTCCGTGCTCCTACCGGAAGGAGGCTTTTTTGAGTAAAATAGAAAGTATGCCACGGGAAATCCTCGGAATCGACTGCGGAAGCGCGAACACCCGCATCTACTCCTATTCGGCGAAGGGAATCGTCTTTGACGAGCCAACGGCCCTCTGCCTCAATCCGGACACCGGGGAAGTCCGGGAGACCGGGTTCCTGGCGGAGAAGATCGAAGGCCGGGCGCCCTACCATTTCGAGGTCGTCCGTCCGGTCAAGCATGGGCTCGTCCAGGACGTAGACGCCCTGTCGCTCTACCTCCAGAAAGTCCTCTCCTCCCTCCACGTCTCCCGTCAGTTCCGAGGCCTGACGATCCTCTTCTCGACCCCGAGCGAGTCCTCGAAGGTCAACCAGAACGCCCTCATCGAGGTCGGGCGGAAGCTCGACGCAAAGGCAATCTACATCGAAAGCCAGGGAAAGCTGGCCGCCTTCGGCGCCGGGGAGAACGTCGACAGCCCCCGAGCTACCCTCGTCTGCAACATCGGCTCGGGCGTGACGGACATCGCCGCCTTAAGCATGGGCGAGATCGTCGCCTCCGAGACTTCCTATCTCGGCGGAGACTCCTTCAACGGGGCAATCCGGAGGACCCTTCTTCTCGACTCGCATCTCGCCATCGGGATGAAGACGGCCGAAGCCCTCAAGCGGAAGATCGGGACGCTCTCCGAGAAGGGAGAGTCGCGGCTAGCGGAAGTGAAGGGGCGGGACACCCTGACCTCGCTTCCCTCCTCGGCCGTCGTCTCCAGCGCCTCTCTGGAGAAGAGCCTCGTCCCGATTGCGGACTTCCTGGCCCTGAAGGTGACCGACGTCATCTCCCGCCTCCCGGCGGAGCTCTCGTCGGACCTGGTGACTTCGGGGCTCGTCCTCAGTGGCGGAGGTGCCCTGATGGACGGGGCGAAGGAGTTCTTCCAGAAGCGGCTCGGTCTCCTCGTCCGCACCGGCGAGCGGCCGGAGCTCAGTGTCGTCCGCGGGATGGGACTCTATATGGAAAGCCAGATTCTCGCCTCGGAGAACCCGAGGTAAAAGGAGGAAAAAAGAATGGTAACGCTATTAGACCTGAAGAAGGACAAGATGAAGGCGCTGAAGGAGAAGGACGCGCTGAAGCAGAACGTGCTCGGCATCGTGATCAGCAACTACCAGATGGCCGAGATCGAGAAGCGGTCGAAAGGCCAGGAGATGGGCGAGGCAGACATGGTCCAGGTATTGAACAAGACCCTGAAGGCCCTCGAGGACGAGAAGGCGATGTACGTCGCCGGGAACCGTCCGGCCCAGGCCGAGGAGACCGGACGCCAGATTGAGATCGTCTCCTCCTACCTTCCGAAGATGATGAGCGAGGAGGAGATCCGGGCCGTCATCGACCGGCTTCCGGACCACAGCATGAAGACCATCATGCAGACCTTCCACAAGGACTATGCCGGAAAGGCCGACATGGCCTTAGTCAGCAAGGTCGCAAAGTCGTACCAAGGAAAGTAGGACGAAGGGGGGAAGCCTCGGCTTCCCCCTCCTCTCAAAAGCCGTTAGGAATTGACTTTTTCCGTCCTAGTCCGTACAATTACCTTTGCGTCGATAAGGCCGATCCGGGGGAGTAGTTAAGTGGCATAACAGCGGTCTCCAAAACCGTTATTGAGAGTTCGATTCTTTCCTCCCCCGCCAGTATGAAGCGATACGAACCCTGTACGTCACACGTACGGGGTTCGTTTTTCATTGTGTCCTTCACGGGCGTTCCGGCGATGCATCGATTCCGACCGAGATAGAAGCGGTCATTCCTCATCGGAATCGGGAATAGGAGCGTACCGGACTGGCGCAGGCATCGGCCTTTGAAAAACTTCCTCGATTCTCCCCTTCGGAGACCTTCTCATGCCTTCTTCTAGGAAGTAAAATGTTTGTATGTTTGGAGTCCATCGGCAGATTGCCAGAGCCATCCGGGAAGGAAAATGGCTTTACGTTATCTACTTGAACCAAAGGCAGCAGATGACGTTCTACTGGGTGGCCATCCAAGACATCGACCCGATCAAGAAAAGGATTGAGGGCGCCATCTATAATTCTCTGAAGCAAGAAAGAGTCTTGGAAAAGGCCAGCCTTTACGTCGACTCGATCAAGTCGGCGAAGGTCCTGGAGTTCACTTCTTATCCGATTCCACTGGCGCTGATTGACAAGATCGAAAACGATCCGGTCGATTTCGCTTGGCTGGGTTTCGACGAGGTGAAGGAGAACATCCTTTCTTACTACGAGGAGTGTAACCGCCTGGATGCCAATCCTTTCCAGAAGGAGCGTCTGCTTGTTCCCGGCATCGATGCCCGGGCTTTGAAAGCGGAATCCTGGTTCTCCCTGAATCCCGAGCAGGAAAAATACGTGGTCGACGGCATCATCAAGAAATACAACCATATTGGCACCGCCGACGGCAAGGACAGATTGGATAAGAATAGCTATGTACTGGCTCTTGCCGACTTATGCCTCTACCACCGCAACGAAGAATATGTCGTCTGCTACCACGACGTCACCTTCAACCCTCTGAAGAAGGCCCTCCATCTCGATCCGGAGGTGAAATTCAACAAGTCCTTCCTGCTCCGTGAGCCGAAGACGGAGAACACGGAGGACAGAACGGATACCCCGATCTCGCTTTTCGGTTACGTAGACATGAACGTGGAAGACTTCATGACCTTGTACCGGAAGAACCCGCGGGAAGGCATCGATATTCTTAAGGGTGGCCTCAAACGAGGGGACTATATCGACACCCGGCCTTACCTGATGATCTTAGAGAAGAGCATCACCCTCGATCTGGAGACCTCCTACCGGAGCATCAAGGAGCAGTACAACCACGGAAGAATCAAGGAATTTCCTTATCCGCTAAGGGCCTTCTTCGGCCGCTCCAACCGGCCCTATTACAACCACTTCCGAAACGAACCGGATCTTGTTCTCTTTGACCGGAACATCAACATCGACCAGGTCAACGTCTTATATAAAGCGATGCGTTACCCGGTCAACTATGTCCAAGGACCGCCCGGGACGGGAAAGACCCAGACCCTTCTTAACGTCGTCCTCTCGGCCTTCTTCTCCGGAAGGACGGCTTTAATCTGTTCCGGGAACAACCGCCCGGTCGACGGAATCATCGAGAAACTGAAGCTCTCGTATAAAGGGAAAGAGATTCCCTTTCCTTACTTGCGGCTAGGAAACCGGGAGGTCGTCCTCAGCGCGACGAAGGCCATCGCGAAGCTCGCCCAGCTACCCGATTCTCCGTCTCCTCCTTTCGACCTCGACGAAATCCATCGTTCCCATCAGGACAAGACGAAACAGCTCCTCGTCCTTCTGGACCAGTACGAGGAAGGCGAGCGGAAGGCGCTACAGCTGAAGGAGATTCAGAAGCTGCTCGGATTCAAGGACTATCTGGACCGGCACATGACGGAAAAGCTCGTCGAGAAGACGCAGGCCCTCCAGTCGGAAGTCTCCTCGCTTCCGGAAATCCGTCCCGATGAAATCATGAATCTCTATGTGCCGTTTCAGCAGGACGAAAGCCTGGAAGCCTATTTCTATTACGCCTCCTTACGTTGCCTCCACCATCTCAAGGAGCCCCGATACCAGGATCTATTAAGCATCTGCAATGAGAAAGACGAAACCCTCCGGGTTTCTGCCTTCAACCAGTGGATGAAGAACGACGAGAACCTCGCACTTCTTCTGAGGGCCTTCCCGGTCGTCTTCACGACCAACATCAGCGCCGGGAGGCTCGGAACGGGAAAGACACGGTTCAGTCTCGTCATCATGGACGAGGCGGGACAGTGCAACGTCGCCCAGGCCATCCTGCCCATCATGCGAGGAAACAACCTCCTCTTGGTCGGGGATACTTCCCAGCTCAAGCCGGTCATCCTCTTGGACAAGGCCACAAACGATCGGCTGCTCGAAAAGTATCAGGTCAATCCCTCTTACAGCTACCTGGATAACTCCATCATGACCACGATGCGGGCGAACGACGAGATATCGAACTTCGTGTTCCTACGCTACCACTACCGGTGCGGAAAGAAGATCATCTCGTTCTCGAACCAGAGATACTACGGGTCCCGGATGAACCTCGACCAGATTCGGAGCGAGGGCCGGTTGAAGCTGATCCAGGTCGAGAACAACGTCGACAACGGCTACCGCAACAGCAACGAAGCGGAGGCCGATGCCATCGTTCAGTTTGTCAAGAAATACCAGCTGACGAGAACGACGATACTGACTCCCTTTGTCAATCAGGAAAGCCTAATCAACGAGAAACTGCTGAAGGAAGGAATCACCGGCGTCCACTGCGGAACCATACATTCCATGCAAGGGGCCGAAGATGACATCATCATTCTTTCTCCTTCCATCTCTCCGAGGACGACCGGCAATGCCTACAAATGGCTGAAGGACAACAACGAAATCATCAACGTCGGGATAACCCGGGCCAAGAAGGCTTTGGTCCTGGTCGGAGACACGGCCGCCATACGGGAGAAAGGCAAGAGCGGCTCCAACGAGAAGGACGACCTGAACTCCCTCATCGACTACATGGAGAAGAACGGGAATACGGAGGTAGCTCCGAACCAGGAATACTCCGCCCGGATCGGCTACTCGAACGGCTCCAAGAACGAGGCCGAGTTCTACAAGACGATGCTCCATTTCTGCACCGTCCATACGAATCTTCTGGCCAAGAGAAACGTTCCTGTTTCTGAAGTCTTCCCGGACGACCCGCTGATGCAGACTTCGGCGCAGGAGTTTGACCTCGTCCTCTACCGGAAGGCCCTGCTCCGGAAGAAATACATTCCCCTTCTTGCTATCGAGATCAACGGCCGGGAGCACTACGTCGACCCGGTCTCGATGATGATGGACGAGAAGAAGCGGCAGCTCTGTGCCAAGGAAGGTATCGAGGTAGTCGTGATTCACAACCAGGACGTCATGGACTACGAATACCTCTCCGACTTCATCCTGGACCTCTTCAAAGTAAGGAAGCTGTCCCTCTAAGGCCCGGTCAGTCGGGATTTAGCGCCTCGAAAAAAGAGAAAAGGACAAACAAAAGTATTGGTCGGTAGGGGCAAACGTGCTTCTTTCGGAGCGTCCTGCCGCTCCGAAAGATTCTCCGTTAGGTCTCCCCTAGCAAACTTTGAAATCCGAGCCAAGAGCTCAGCCGGTACGACCGCTCGGCTAGGCGCTCCCATCGTTTCCGCGCATTGTCCCTCGGGTGCACGGCAAAAAGCCTCTTCACGAGGTAGGAGAGCCGGTTCACGGGGTTCAGGACGGAGCGGAAGGGTCCTTTGACCCTCTTCTCCCAGCAGCCGGCGGACTCATTTCCAGAGCATTCCCATGCCTTCAGCAACGTTTTCGTTTGTCTGTCTCTCTTGAGATTCTTCGTAGCGTTTTGGTTCGCCAAGGTGGAACGGAATAACCCTCACTCATTGATTGACCGGACGGATTCTTGCTCTAAAACGTTTTTCGTTGTGTGTATCGGTTAACTAATATAGAATGCATTTGGAGGATTCCGGATGAACTTGGCCAATTTCCTGAACGAGAGAAACATATCCATCTATGCCCTCTCGAAGAGTAGCGGGGTGCCCTATGCGACTTGCTACAACCTAGCGAAAGGAAAGAGCGATATCGAGGAATGCCGTGTCAGCACCATAAAGAAAATTGCCTCCGCCTTGGGGGTCAGCCCGTCGGAGATCATAGAAGGAACGCTCCCCGCCGTTAAAAAACATAACATAATCTGCGACTCGGTCTCCTTAGATCCCCTCTCTCTTCCTGACTCTCTCCGAGTTTACGTTTTTGAGCTGGAACGGCTTGACGAGAAGAGAGATTCACTGTTCTATGCCACAGCCGAATCGATGCTCACCGAGGCAGACAGGGAGGAGCACGAAGGGCTGATATCTCGCGCCACTTTGGAGAAGCTCTACCTCAAATACCCGACCGAATGAGGAGGACGGCATCCTCTTCCGAGGCGAAAGGTGGATGGTAATATCCTAAGGACCTTTTCGGAATGAGGAAATCCGACAAACTTGAGAAGAACTCTCTTACACCCCTCTCCGAATTCCTGGGTAGCCACATCTATGCGATTCTTGGGTATCCGGTGCATGAGACGCTTCTCGGATACCGCAAAGGGAAGATTGTCGTCGCCTGTAAGGACTTCAGCCTAGATATGAAACTTCCAATCCTTAGGTATGCCTAGTCGAAGAACTCCGTATACGGCTTCATGTCGCTCAATACCGACGTCTTCTCAATCCAATCGTCCCCGACCTTCATCCGCGTTATCCTTCTTGTGACATCGATTACGTCCTCGACCGAATCGTTGGATTGGAGGTTCTTTTCCTTTCTCTTCGCTAGGATGCGATAGTAGAACATCAGCGAGATGCAGCAAATCTTCTAAACCATCGAATGTGAGAATAAACCATCGGCGGAAACGGTTTCATTTAGAATTCGGCGACTCAAGGAAGTATCTTTTACTTACAAACGAGTTGCCATTGGCGTAAGTCCAGTTTGCAAAACTGGGCTTACGCTTTTTTTGCCCAAAGGAGAGGTAAAAGCAATGGAAAAATTACAGGAAAACAAAATGTTCACGATGCCCGTGAATAAACTGGTTTGGACGATGGGACTGCCGATGATTGTCTCAATGGTGTTGCAGGCTATTTACAACATCGTCGATACCGCGTTTGTGATCAACATTCCAGGCATTGGAAATGATGCTAATCTTGCTCTGACTTTTGCCTTTCCGATACAGATTTTCATGATTGCCATCGGTGTCGGGGCAGGCATCGGTATTAACGCATTGGTCTCTAAAAACGTTGGTCAGGGCAATCGAGAAGGGGCTAGCCGAGCTTGTTACAACGGCATTTTCCTTGGCCTTGTCTTTTATGTGTTTTTCTTATTGTTTGGCTTATTCGGATCCAAATCCTTTATCGCCATGCAGGCCAAGGCCATTCAGGATTCGGAACAAAAGCAGCGAGTGATTGAACTGGGCGGTCAATATTTGGGAATCTGCTGCACATTATTCATCGGTCAGATGATGTTTACTGTCTTTGAAAGATTTCTTCAGGCCACAGGTAGAACAACGGAAAGCATGATAGGTCAGTTAAGTGGCGCTTTGCTCAATATTGTTTTGGATTATGTCTTTATTTATCCTTGCGGAATGGGTGTTGCCGGTGCGGCTTATGCGACCGTCATCGGTCAATTCGTGTCCTTCATTGTTGATGCTATATTTCACTTTATGAAGGATAAGGAAATTGATAACAACTTTAAGTATTTGATGCCGAAATGGCCGATTATAAAGGAAATCTTTGTGATTGGCATTCCGGCTATGTTGATGCAGGCATTATTATCCATAATGATGCTTGGTACAAACCTGATTTTATCCTTTTCCCGCTATGACGCCGTTACCCTTCAAGGCTCTTTTGGTATCTATTATAAGATTCAGCAAATTGTTTTGTTTGCTTGCTTCGGTATGTCGAATGCATTGATTTCCATTACTTCCTTCAATGCCGGTTTAGGGGATAAGGAGAGAATTAGACAAATTAAAAAATACGGTATTCTAGATACTGTTATCGTCGCTTTGGTGATCGCTGTTCTTTTTGAGATTTTTGCTTCCCCGATCAGTCGGCTGTTTGGCCTGGCAACGGGTGAAAGCGGAGAAACCATTGTTTCCGTAACGACAACGGCCATCCGAATCGCTTAAACATTAATCTGCACATGCGTTATGGTTTTGGCAAATCCCAAGGGCTAAAATAGAGCTGCCACACCAAGGACGTGGCTCCCTTTTCAGGGAGACGTCGGCGGGTGGGCGAGGCCCTGAGACTTGGCGGTTTCTCCTCGTTCATCCACTG
>Ga0256406_1006019_pt1 | contig 12469 bp, 9 predicted proteins | sample RumenRJG_03DNA_FD_185986 | JGI IMG/M metagenome (GOLD analysis project Ga0256406, IMG submission 185986) | Bovine rumen microbial communities from Lethbridge, Alberta, Canada - RJG_03 | ecosystem: Host-associated > Mammals > Digestive system > Stomach > Rumen | place: Canada: Alberta | collected...
CTGTTCGACCGGACCCGGCTGGAACGGGTGGAGGAAACCCTGCTGGAACGGCTGCGGAAAAAAGACCTGCCCATCCGGAAGGGGCAGCGGATTGCCATCACCGGGGGCAGCCGGGGTATTGCCGACTATGTGAGCCTGATGCGGGCGGCGGTGGCGTATATCAAAGAAAAGGGAGCCCTCCCTTTCATCGTGCCGGCCATGGGCAGCCATGGGGGCGCTACGGCGGAAGGCCAGGTGGAAGTGCTGCGGAACCTGGGCATCACGGAAGAAAGCGTGGGGGCGCCCATCATCTCCAGCATGGACGTGGTGGAAGTAGCCCGTACGGAACTGGACCTGCCGGTATATATCGACAAGAATGCGTTCGAAGCCGACGGAATCCTGCTTTTGAATCGTGTAAAGACCCATACCTCCATTTATGGAAAGTACCAGAGCGGGCTGGTGAAGATGCTGGCCATCGGACTGGCCAAACATGTGGGGGCGGCCATGACCCACAGCCTGGGCACGGATTACCTGAACGACAACATGGCCCGGGTGGGGCTGACGGCCCTGCGCCATGTGAAGGTGGTGGGCGGCATTGCGGCCATCGAGAATGGCTACGACCAGCTGGCGGATGTGTATGTGCTGCGGAAAGAGGAAATCGAGGCGGAGGAACCCAAGATCCTGGAGCGGGCCAAAGCCATGGTACCCCGCATCCCCTTCGACCATATGGATGTGCTGATCTGCCGGAAGCTGGGCAAGGAAATCTCCGGCACCGGCATGGACCCGGCCATCGTGGGGCGGCCCATCAACAACCGGCCCAATGTGGGGCCTGACGTGACGGAACTGGGCATTTTGCGCCTGACGGATAAATCCGAAGGCAATGCCAACGGCATGGGCATGGGGGATTTCATCAGTCAGAAGCTGCGCAGCGCCGTGAACGAAAAGATGACGGTGGTGAACGCCCTGACCGGCATGAAACCGTTCACGGCCCGGATCCCGCCCACCATGGATACGGACAGACTGGTGTTCCAGGCCTGCATCAAGGCTGCCGGACGGATCGCGCCGGACGAGCTGAAGCTGTGCATCATCAACAGCACCGGAGACCTGCAGACCCTGTGGGCCACCCGGGCCCTGGTGGAAGCCCTGGACCCGGCCAAAGGAAAGCGCATGGGTGAGTATCAGGCAGTACCATTTGATGCAGAAGGGAATCTGGTGCTGTGACCTCGTCATACGTCATACGTTCGAGTTGGATTCGTAGGGGGTTACCAAGACTGGCGAAACGCCATGTCGCCCGGTAAACCCGCCAGGCAACGGAATGTGCGACCGCAACGCCTGGAGCGTGCGTCCGTAACGCCGTAGGGGCGGATCGGCGATCCGCCCGCCCCAGGGCTCAATTATGGATAAAAAGCCGTACAACCGATAAACAACGGTTGTACGGCTTACTCTATTTTGCCTTATAAAATCCTATATTTGGTCCCTCTGCCTCGGCCCAGGATAGTAATGGTATTCTTCTTTGCCAGCGATTGCAGCAGCATGGCCGTTTTGGAACGGCTAAAAGGAACGGCAGCCAGAATTTCACTGATCGGTTTGGGGATATTCCGGCTCAGTGCTTGATAAACGGTCTGTTCGTCTTTTGTCAGATCGAAACGGGTCACAATCGGGAGAATCACTGTGATGGAATTTTCCTGGACCTCAAATACCGGCTGTTTCAGGCTTTTTTCGTAAGCAGCCCGGATTCGCAGGATGCCGGTACCCAGGATTTCAACCATATGCAGCCGGTAAAAGATATTCCCCAAAATCGGGTTGCGCAGGACGGAAAGACTGCCCCGCAGATACTCTTCTTTGGAAATCCCGCTGACCAGGCCGCCCGGGGATGAAATTTCTGCCCGATCAGGAAACAGGCAGACACGGATTTGAGCGTTGATATCCCAGGTTCGATGGATGAGTGCATTGGCCAGAGCCTCCCGGAATGCCTCCTCCGGGATCAGACTGACTTTTTTGCGTTCCATCCCTTCGATTTGTTCATATTGATACGTATCTCTGTATACTTCCAGCGCTTCCTCAAGTTGATGAAGCACAGATTCATGAGCGAAAGTGATCCGTTTTCGGATGATGTTGATGGAATCTCCGAAGCTGGCCACATCGATACCGGGGAAATCATTCTGGTCAGCCAATAATTCTGCGGCGTGGTTATAACCATCCTGATTGGAATACAAATTGAGTGATTTAAGCACATCCAGCGTCAGCGCATGGATCCCGATTTCTTTTTTTGCTTTTGTTTCCAGAAAATGAAATGAAAGTTCCTGGTTTCTGGCAGGCAAGACTTCAAAATCCATATTCCGGCCCTGCAGGATTAGCCGAGAAAGTTCCAGAGAATCAACTGCAATGGTTGCCGTGTCGTTCCGTTTGTACGCTTTCCCTTTGTAGAGATAGGGCTTATCCAGACCTGGCCGGACAGTCAGGATGATTGTATGATCCGGCTCATGGACATCCAGGTCGTAATGAGGCTGAGGGGAAATAGCGTCATTGATTTTATTTTCGATGTCCAGACAAGCAGCTTTTGGATTTGGAAGCCCAATTGTCTTTCCATCATCTTGCACACCAAAAATGATTGTCCCGCCATCATAATTGGCAAAGGCACTGACCGTTTTTAAAAAGGTGTTGGTGATGTCCCGTTTGAATTCAAGGGTGTGGGTTTCTTTCATGTAGGCACCTCCCGCAAAATCAATCGTTTCACCATTTATTGTAATTTAAAATAAGCATATTTTCAATCATAAAAAAATACAACCAATTTACAGTTAAAATAAAATCAAAAAACAAATTTATGATTGCACGTAAAAACCATATTATCATGGATTGGCTGGCTAAGGAATTTTTTGTTTGGAAGTTTGTATACCGTTTGTGCAGGCACATGGTTTACAAGTTTTCAGACATCAGGCCAGGGACGGGCGCACCGGGCGACACGGCTTTGCCGGTCTTGGTGCGCCCCTACGATGATACGCAAAAAGTACGTCCGCAACCGCCGTAGGGGCGGATCGGCGATCCGCCCGCCCAGGGCTGACATTGGATGACAAATCCGTACAACCGATAAACAACGGTTGTACGGATATTTTTTTGCGTTGTTTTCGTAGGGACGCCCCATGAGGGGCGTCCGTTCCCAGGTCTCCTGGAGGGTATTTTTATGCAGGGAAATAACAGAATAGTTCACAAACAATAGAAAAACAACGAACGATATAACGTAAATATCGTGTAAAATCCGGAAATAACTGTTAAAATACGAACAATAAACTAAAATATATAAATTTAATTCGAAAAAATGTTGAACTTTTGCAAAACCGGTGATAGACTCTGGTATATCCAATCGATAATGAAATGCTTCATGACGATGGAAATGACACACAGACAGCGTAGAAAAGAAGAAAAGGCATGGTCTGAATGGTTCAAGGGAGGGGTACATGATGATGCCAAAACTCGTTGCACTGAACGGGGGAATGCTGGATTCCCTGGTGCTGGATTTATCTCTGTTGGGAATCCTGTTGATCGTAGGGACAATCATCCGGTTGAAAATCGGGTTCCTGCGGAAATACCATATACCGGCCTCTCTGGTTGCCGGACTGATCGGGCTGGCCATGGGACCCTTCTTCCTGGGCATCATACCCAAAGAAGTAACCACCAGCTGGGCAGGGTTCTCCGGTCGTCTGATCACTTTCGTATTTGCGCCCATGCTGATGTTTAACAGCACCCGCAGCGGGAAGAGTACTCTGAAGAAAGTGGCCAGCGGTATTTCCTTCGCCTGGATGACTTCTCTGGCACAGTACGCAGTCCCCATGCTGCTGAGCCTGTTCATCCTGATTCCGCTGTTCCACGTGGATCCGTTGTTCAGCTGCATCGTGGAAGAAGGCTGGCTGGGCGGCCATGGGACCGCCGGCGGCATGGCCCAGGTATTTGAAGAACTGGGCTGGGCGGACGGAGCTTCCCTTTCCGTCACTTCCGCTACCTTCGGCCTGATCTGGGGCGTGGTCAGCGGCATGATCCTGATCAATATCGCCGTACGCAAGGGCTGGACCCATTATTTCCATGACGATAAGGCTTCCCTGAAAGCCGAAGCCACCGAAATCTACGCCGCCGACGCACGGCCGGTTGCTTCCCGCGCCACCATCGAAAACGGCGTCATCGATTCCCTGGCCTTCCATTTTGCCATCCTGTGCGTGGCTGTGTTCTTCGGCTGGATTGGCAAGATGCTGCTGAAGACCTATCTGCATCTTTCCATTACCTGGTATGTGACGGCCCTGTTCGCCGGGCTCATCATGCGGGAAATCATGAACCATACATCCTGGAAGGATTGCCTGGACCGGGCTACCATGAGCCGCATCCAGGGCATCTGCCTGGAATTGCTGGTCACCGGGGCTGTGGCTTCTGTGAACATCCCTGTAGTCGTGAAGTTCGCCGTACCGCTGCTCATCCAGCAGGGCGTGATGATGGCCCTGATGTTCTTCGGGCACATCTGGTACGTCCGTCACTTCTATGGAGAAGACTGGTTCGAATACAACATGATCCACTATGGTACGGCCACCGGGGTATTTGCCACCGGCATGTTGCTGCTGAAGACCTGTGATCCGGAAATGAAATCCGATGCGCTGGAAGTCACGGCCATGGTCAGCCCCTTTACGGACTGGGCTTTGGGTGGTGGCGTCCTGACGGCCATGATGCCCTACTGGGTCACCCAGTTCGGGTTCATGAATGTAACCGCAGTGGTAACCGCGTTGGTCCTGGTTCTGGCCTTCGTACCGAAACTGCTGGGCACCTGGCATCCGTTTACGGAATATACACCGGCCAAGGCTGCAAAACCTGCAGCTACCGCCGTACCGGCCATGGCCAAGAACTGAGCGATTTGCAATGATCCATAACAGCTGAAGCATAAAGGAGAGACAGAACCATGAGTGAAAAAGAAGGAGAACTGGAAGAAGCAACCCGTATCCTGGTCCATCCGATTCTGGGGCTGCAGAACGAAGACAAGAAAATCGTGGAATTCACCTTCGACGGAAAGACCTTGAAAGGGTATGAAGGAGAACCCATCGCGGCCGCCCTGAAGGCGGCCGGGGTGATGATCCACCGGTACACCCAGAAACAGCACAAGCCAAGAGGCATCTTCTGTGCCATCGGCCGCTGCACGGACTGCGTCATGATCGTGGACGGCAAGCCCAATATCCGCACCTGTATGACCCCTCTGAAAGCGGGGATGAAGGTCCAGACCCAATACGGGGTCAGCCCGCTTCCGTTCGACCAGCAGGGTACAGCCATCAAGAAGTAGCAACAGCAGCACACAGAGGGGAGAGATGGAACATGCAAATGGTACGATATGATCTGGTCATCGTGGGCGCAGGGCCTTCTGGCCTTTCCGCAGCCATCCAGGCCGCGAAGAAGGGCTTGAAGGTGGTTGTCCTGGACGAAAACGCCCGTCCTGGCGGCCAGCTGTTCAAACAGATCCATAAATTCTTCGGCTCCAAGGAACACAAAGCCAAGATCCGGGGCTTCCGGATCGGACAGGAACTGCTGGCGGAAGCAGATGCAGCCGGGGTGCAGGTCATCCTGAACGCCACGGTCATCGGCCTGTACCAGGATAAAGAAGTGGTGTACCGAATGGGCGAGGAAATCTTCCATATCAAGGGAGATACGGTGATTATCGCCACCGGGGCTTCGGAAAACATGGTGCCCTTCGAAGGCTGGAACCTGCCAGGTGTCATGGGCGCCGGCGCGGCCCAGACCCTGATGAACCTGTACGGGGTACGTCCCGGCAAGAAAATTTTGATGTTGGGCTCCGGCAACGTGGGCCTGGTGGTCAGCTTCCAGCTGCTGCAGGCCGGCTGCGATGTTGTGGCCCTGGTGGATGCGGCACCTAAGATCGGTGGATACGGCGTCCATGCGGCCAAGGTGGCCCGGACGGGGGTTCCTTTCTATACCTCCCATACCATCAAGAAGGCAGAAGGGACGGATCATGTGACCGGTGTCACCATTGCCCAGGTGGACAGCCATTTCCAGTTCATCCCGGGTACGGAAAAGCATTTCGATGTGGATACCATCTGTGTGGCCGTAGGGCTTTCTCCCATGTCCCAGCTGCTGAAGATGGCCGGCTGCGACATGGAAGACAACCCCAAACGGGGCGGCCAGGTACCCATCTGCGATGAATATGGACGGACCTCCATTCCGGGGCTGTTCGTGGCCGGGGATGTATCCGGCATCGAAGAAGCCAGCTCCGCCATGATCGAAGGCCGGATGGCCGGGGAACTGGCGGCAGAATACCTGGGCTATACCAGCGAAGCAGAGGAAACAGAAACCCTGAAGGGGCTGGATGCAGCGCTGGATGGCCTGCGGCAGGGCATGTTCGCTCCCAAGAACCGGGGCAAGAATATCACGGAAACGGAGGAAGGCATCCCCATTTCCACGAACCTGCTGCAGAAAGGCTATGTAACTGACGAGGAAATCACCCGGTTCCCGGGGGTCAGCGAGGGAGAAACCATCCATCCGGTAATCGAATGTACCCAGAACATCCCCTGTAACCCCTGCCAGGACGTATGCCCCGCCCACTGCATCAAGGTGGGCAGCAACATTACGGCCCTGCCCAGCCTGGAAAGAGACGCCAAGTGCCTGGGCTGCGGCCTGTGCGTAGCCAGCTGCCCCGGCCAGGCCATCTTCCTTCTACAGGAAAAGAAAGCAGAAGGGACGGCTGAGATCACCCTGCCCTACGAATTCCTGCCCCTTCCGGCGGTGGGTGCCAAAGGCATCGCCCTGGGGCGGAACGGGCAGAAGGTCTGCGACGCCGAAGTGGTGGCCGTGAAATCCCTGCCCGCCTTCGATAAGACCAGCCTGCTGACTATGAAAGTGCCCATCGCCTATGCCATGAAGGCCAGATTCTTCAAGACCGTCTAAGGGTGGCTGCTTCTTTGTAAAAGAGATTCCGGAAAAAGAAAAGAGGTCCGTGACTTATGGGAAAACCGATAGATCGTTCGAGAGAGTTGGGAGAATTCGTACCGCAGCCCGATGATGACCTGATCATCTGCCGCTGCGAAGAAGTGACCAAGGGAGAAATCCGGCGGGCCGTCCACGACGGTATCTTCACCATGACGGAAATGCGCCGGTACCTGCGGTCGGGGATGGGCCTCTGCCAGGGCCAGACCTGTGCGAAACTGGTGAAGGGCATCATGGCCCGGGAAATGAAAGTGAGCCCGGCCGAACTGGATCCGGCCACGTCCCGGGCGCCCATGCGGCCCCTGGAAATGAAGATTTTTGCCAGTGAAGGAACGGAGGCCCGCAAATGAAGAACACAGCAGAAGTTGTCATCGTCGGGGCCGGTATCATCGGCTGTTCCACCGCCTATTATCTGGCGAAACGGGGCGTCAGCGTCCTGGTCCTGGAAGGGGACAAGAGCATCGGTAATGGGGCCTCTTCCCGGAACGGGGGAGGCGTGCGGCAATCGGGCCGTGATCCCCGGGAACTGCCGCTCATGATGTACGGCGTCAAGAACATCTGGCCTCACCTGTCCGAAGAACTGGGTGTGGACTGCGAATACCACCAGGACGGGAACCTGCGGCTGGGCAAGACCCCGAAACACCTGGAAATCCTGAAAAAACTGGCCGATTCCGCCAGTGCCTGCGGCGTGGGCGTCACCATGATCGACGGCAAACAGGTGCGGGAGATCAACCCCTACCTGTCCGATGAAGTCATCGGCGCCAGCTGGTGCCCCACCGACGGTCATGCCAACCCCCTGACCACCACCCTGGGCTTCTACGTGGCGGCTCGGCGGTTGGGCGTCCACTTCATCAGCGGGGATAAAGTGGTGCGGCTGCGGAAAATCAAGGGGCAGCTGCGCCAGGCCATCACCGAAAGCGGCGCCGTGTACGAAGGGGATACCATTATGGTGGCTGCCGGCTACGCCAGCCGGTTCCTGGCTCAGACCGTGGGCATTGATGTACCTATGAAGGATATCATCATCGAAGCCCTGGTTACGGAAGCCGAACCCCATATGTTCGATCAGATGCTGGGTACGGCCGAAGCTGACTTCTACGGGCACCAGACCAAGCACGGCTCCTTCGTATTCGGCGGCGACTGCGGGCTGGAAGGGTTTACCATCGATCCGGTGGGCAAACCCAATTCCAAGACCAACTACAGCATGACCGCCCCGGCCATCTGCCGGGGCATCATGAAATATTTCCCGGATCTGCAGGATGCCAAAATCGTCCGGACCTGGGCCGGGGTGGAAGACCAGTGTGCCGATAAGGTGCCGGTGCTGGGCACCGTGGAGGAAGTGCCCGGGATGGTACTGGCCTGCGGCTTTACCGGCCACGGCTTCGGCATCGGACCAGCCGTGGGCAACCAGCTGGCCATGCTGATTACGGAAAAGAAGACGGACATCGACCTGTCGGCCCTCCATTATGACCGGTTCAAGGCGAAGATTTGAGGGATGGTAGAGTATTCAATTGATACAACGAAAGTCGTACAACCATTGGTTTATGGTTGTACGACTTTTTTTATGTGGAGAAAGCAGACTTTCGTAGGGACGACCCGTGAGGGGCGTCCGAACCCAGGTCTGTTATATATCATCTTTAAATTGTTCTGTATAACAGAACGATAAAATTAATAATACTAAACACATATAAATTGCTCTTAAAATTAGAAAAACGGATAGTATGTCTAAGAAAATGGGATAATCAGGCTTTATAATCATTAAGATAGAATACAACAAATTTTCTAAAAATAGTATTGACAATGGAGATTAGTTTAATTATACTGTACACAAACAAGGACGGACGTTCAAAAATAATAAACACAGGAGGAATTCAAATGAACGCTGAGAAGTATATTGAAAAGGATCCGGTCATCCGGGAAGTCTCTGAAAAAAAAGAAACGGTATGGATCAATCCTCGCTTCCTTCCCTTTGATATGACAAATGCAGTCTGCAGCCTGGTGGTTTCAGACGCTATGATTGATGATGCAGCAGAGCGCCTGCAACGTTTTGCTCCCTTTATTGAAAAATGCTTCCCGGAAACGGAAGTGACCCATGGTCTGATTGAATCTCCGCTGAAAGCCATTCCGGATATGCAGAAAGCTCTGGAGAAAGATTTTGACTGCACAATCCCTGGTAAACTGCTGCTGAAAATGGACAGTCATCTGGCCATTGCCGGTTCCATCAAAGCCCGTGGCGGTATCTATGAAGTCCTGAAGCATGCGGAAGATCTGGCGCTGGCAGCTGGTAAACTGAAGGTGACCGACAATTATGCCAAACTGGCTGAACCGGAAATGAAGGAATTCTTCCATCAATATACCGTGCAGGTGGGTTCCACCGGGAATCTGGGCCTTTCCATTGGCATCATGAGCGCCGCCCTGGGTTTTAAAGTCAAGGTCCATATGTCCATGGATGCCCGGCAATGGAAAAAAGACCTGCTGCGGGAAAAAGGCGTGGAAGTCATCGAATATGCGGACGATTATTCCAAGGCTGTGGCAGAGGGCCGGCGTTTGTCCGACCAGGATCCCACCAGTTATTTCGTGGACGATGAGAAATCCGTCAATTTGTTCTTGGGCTATGCGGTAGCAGCTCGCCGGCTGAAGAAACAGCTGGATGAAATGGGCATCAAAGTGGATGCGGATCATCCTCTGATTGTATACATTCCGGCTGGTGTGGGCGGCGCTCCCGGCGGCGTATCCTATGGCTTGAAACGGATTTTCAAAGATAATGTCCATGTGTTCTTCACGGAGCCCACCCTGTGTCCTTCCGTCCTGCTTGGAACGGCTACTCAGGAATTCGAAAAAGCCAATGTCCATGATTTCCATATCGACGGAATTACAGAAGCTGATGGCCTGGCTTGTGCCAGCCCTTCCGGTTTCGTGACCCGGATTATGACCAATCTGCTGTCCGGGGATTTCACGGTGGACGATTACCGGCTGTTCGACTTCCTGCGGGATCTGAAGAAAACGGAAGATGTGGAAATCGAACCTTCCAGCTGTGCTGCTTTCATTGGGCCCTGCCGCTTAACAGTTTACGACCGGAGCAAAGAGTACCTGAAGAAACAGGATCTGACGGATGAAAAACTGGCCAATGCAACTCAGATTGCTTGGGCTACCGGCGGCAGACTGGTACCGCCTGCCATCCGGGAAGAGTATCTGAATACCTATCTGAAAAAATAAGGCAAGCAGACTGTACCTGAGGAGGGATTTCCATGAATGCATTTCCCATTATTGCAGGCCTGGTCCTGGCAGTACTGGTCCTGGTCATTTGTACCGTTAAACTGAAATTACACCCGTTCTTCGCATTGATTGCCACTTCTTTTGTGTTTGCCATTGTTTCCGGTATGGGCATGGAAGCGATGCTGAAAGCTTTTGCCGATGGCATGGGTGGCACGGTGGCGGATATTGGTCTGGTCATTGCACTGGGGACCGTAACCGGGGCCCTGCTGGAAAAATCCGGTGCGGCAGAAACCATGGCCAAGACCATCCTGAAGATTACGGGTAAGAAACATGCTGCCCTGGGTCTGGCTATCACCGGCTACTTTGTCTCTATCCCGGTGTTTTGCGATTCGGCCTTCGTATTGCTGAGCCCCATCGCCAAACGACTTTCCAGGGATACGAAGATTTCCATGACCACTATGGCAATTTCCCTGTGCATGGGTCTGCATGCTACCCACATGTTCGTACCTCCGACTCCGGGTCCGCTGGCTGTAGCTGGCATCCTGAACGCCGATCTGGGGCAGGTCATCCTGTTCGGGGCTCTGGTTTCCATTCCTGTTACACTGGTCGCCTATCTGGCATCTCTGTATGCCGGTAAAAAATACTACTATCTGCCCAAGAGCGTGGAAGATACACCGGAAAACCAGAATCTGCCCAGTGCTATGATGTCCTTCCTGCCGATTCTTGTACCCATTGCCCTGATGTTGCTGAAAACGGTGGGAAGCATGGTGAAACTGGAAGGCATGGCAGCTATGGTCCTGAACATCGTCGGGACGCCGGCTGTAGCTCTTCTGATCGGTCTGCTGATTGCTGCGGTGGGCTACCACAATATTTTCCCGGAAGATAAGAAAGCCTGGGGTTTTGACGGGGTCATTGCTGATGCCATGAGAACGGCTGGACAGATTGTTCTGATCGTTGGCGCCGGTGGTGCCTTCTCCGGGGTACTGAAAGCCTCTCCGCTGCGGGATATCCTGACGGCCAGCATGAGCGGCGTTTCCATCGGAATCCTGGCACCCTTCCTGATTGGCTTCCTGTTCCGGACCTGCGTGGGCTCTGCCACCATTGCCATGGTCACTGCAGCCACCATGATCACTCCGCTGATCGATGTGCTGGGCTTCGGTTCTCCCATGGGCCGGATCATTGCCATGCTGGCCTGTGCTGCTGGTGGTATGATGGTCTTCCATGGTAACGACGACTTCTTCTGGGTGACGGCGACCACGTCCGATATGGATACCTCCATTGCCTATAAGACGTTGCCCATCATCAGTGTGCTGCAGTCTGCTACGGCCCTGGTTACTGTATTCATCCTGAGCCTAGTCCTGCTTTGAGTTCAGATACTTAAAAAAGCCTGCTGTCAAGATTGACGGCAGGCTTTTTTATTAGAAGGATGGTGGATTGACGGCGAAAATCACACGGACCGGCTTTCGGGAAGTATTGGTCCATTGGTGGGGATGGCGGGGCAATATCCGGATACTGTCTCCTTCGTTAAGTTCATAGGTGTGGTCATCTACTGTAATCTGGACGGATCCCTCCATTACATAGGCGGTTTCTTCCCCTTCGTGACCTCGAGGCATTTTAGTGGTGGAAGTGCCCGTAGGGATTTCCATCAGGATGAATTCAATGGAACTTTCCGTATCTGGAGTCAGCAATTTGTAAGTAACTTCTGTTCCCCAATGACCAATGATACGATGCTTTCCTTTCCGGACAATCTGGTCTTCTGCGGAAGGCTCCTGGGGTTTGAAGAATTTGTAGAGAGGAACATCCAAAGCTTCTGCAATGTTTTTCAGCGAATTGATGGAAGGATTGACGATGTTGTTTTCAATCTGGCTGAGCATGGAAGCAGAAATTTCTGCTCGGGTGGCCAGTTCCCGCAAACTTATTTTGGCAGCTTTCCGGTATTCCTGGATCCGGCCTCCAATATCCATGTCTTCCATAAGGCTATGCTCCTTTGCTGGGTGATTCTAGTTCTTTTATTGTACCATAGAACAGGGAGAGAAGTAGATTGGAGACGAAAAAATACACAGAGGTATATTCGAGAATATATTCCAGGAACGGTTTCACAAGTAAAAAGCAGGCTGACAATATTGGATTTCACCTTTCAGCATCACCAGCTGAGGTACAGGAATCTTGGAGCATTGGATGGCATCTGTGAATGTCAACCAAAAAGTGAGCCACTTGCTCACGAATTTTTGAGCCACTCTTGCTCATGAAAAAGTGAGCCACCTGCTCACGAATTTTTGAGCCACTTAAATTTTCGTCATCTTCTGTTTGC
>Ga0256406_1006021_pt1 | contig 12465 bp, 8 predicted proteins | sample RumenRJG_03DNA_FD_185986 | JGI IMG/M metagenome (GOLD analysis project Ga0256406, IMG submission 185986) | Bovine rumen microbial communities from Lethbridge, Alberta, Canada - RJG_03 | ecosystem: Host-associated > Mammals > Digestive system > Stomach > Rumen | place: Canada: Alberta | collected...
TTGTGCTGGGAACCGGACTGGGTCACCTGGCAAGGCTCGTCAAGCCGGTGCGACGCATCGACTACCATGACATCGAGGGCTTCCCGGAGTCCGCTCGTCCCGTTAGGGGTCACGACTTCGAGGCCACCGTTGGCACCATCGACGATGTGCCCGTGGTCGTCTACCCCGGACGCATTCACCTCTACCAGGGCTACTCCGCCTCCGAGGTGACGTGTCTTGTGCGTCACGCGTTCCGGCTTGGATGCCGCGACATCATCTTCGCGTGTGCCACTGGCGCGGTCGAGGGCAACGCAAAGGTGGGGCTTGGCATTCTCACCGACCAGATCAACCTCACGGGGAGAAACCCGCTCGCCGAGTGGGACGAGCTGCGCGACGTGGATACGCCGTTCGTGGACATGAGCGCGGCCTTCTCGCCCTACCTGCGCACGCTGGCTCAAGGCGTGGCAGATGACGCTGGCATTGGGCTTCAGCAGGGCGTCTACGCCGGCGTGCTGGGGCCGTCGTTCGAGACGCCCGCCGAGGTCTCCGCCCTGCGTGCGATGGGGGTCTCGTTCACGGGCATGTCCACGGTGAACGAGGTCATCATGGCGCGTGCGCTCGACATGAACGTTCTGGGGCTCACGCTTGCCACCAACATGGCTGGCTCTGCCGAGACGAACCACGAGTCCGTGCTCGCGTGTGCCGACCGCTACTCCGAGGACTTCGAGCGCTTGGTGCGCGGCGTGCTGAGGATGCTTTAGGACGGCGGTGGGTCGCTGGGCGCTGGCGCCGGGCTCGTGACGCCGGAGGATACGTTTTAGCAGGGAATCCGTACTAACCTCGCCCTCCGGCGTCATTTCGACGCCGGAGGGCGCATCTCGTACGGAATCGGGGGTGCGGACGATTCCTTGGACGGCCTAGGCGGCCATCCCCATAGACTCACGGTACTGCTTCGTGCTCATCCAGCCAAGCGACTCCTTGAGCCTCTCGTCGTTGTAGTAGGCGAGGTAGCCCTCCAGGGCGGACGCGAACCCCTCCAGCGTGACGCCCGACCAGTCCCGGTAGTAGAAGAACTCGTTCTTCATCGTGCCGAAGAAGCCCTCCATGCGGGAGTTGTCGGGCGAGCACCCCTTCGCGGACATGGAGCGGGCCACGCCGTTCTCCTCGCAGACGCGCACCCACCCCGGCCAGCGGTAGTGGCACCCGCGGTCGGCGTGGACCACCGTGAGCTCGCCGCCCTCGCGACCCGACAGCGCCTTGAGCAGCGAGGAGTTGGCGAGCTCCGCGTCGGGGCTCGTGCCGATCGACCAGGAGGAGAGCCTCCCGTCGAAGCAGTCGAGGACGGCGCTCAGGTAGACCTTCCCCGCGGGTATCGAGAACTCCGTGATGTCGGTCAGCCACAGGAAGTTGGGCAGCGCGGAAGAGAAGTCCCTGGCCACGACGTTCGCCGGGGCGGGCGCCTGCTCGCCGCGGTAGGAGCTGTAGCGCCTCCTCGACCTGCCGGCGTACGGCACGGACAGGCCCTCCTCACGCATCACGCGGCGCACCACCTTCTCCGAGACGCGCGCCCCGCGCCGGCGCACCCAGGCCCACACGAAGCGGTAGTCCCTCGCGCCCCTGCCCGCCTCGAACGCCTCCCTCACCAGCGGGCGCAGCCACGCCAGGCGGTCCCCCTCGGCCGCGCGGGACTCGTGGTAGTAGAAGGTGGAGCGGGCGAGGCGGAGGCAGGCGAGCACGTCAGCGAGGGGGAACTCCGCCCTCAGCCTCGCCGCGACCCGGGCCTTCTCCCGGTTCGACAGCTCCGTCCCGCCGGACCGGGGGTCTGCTTTTAGGGCGGCCAACACCTCCCGGAGCACGGCGTTCTCCAGCTCGAGCCGCCTCACGCGCTCCCGCAGGCCCTCCCCGCCGCCGGCCGCCGCCCCCGCTGCGTCGTCGCGCATCCGCACCACCCCGCCCGTCCCGGACAGCGCCGCCGCGCCGCCACGCCAGTACGCCTCGGCCCAAGCATACACGCTGCTGAGGCCGGAGACCCCGAGCCGCTCGGCCACGTCCCGCGCCGGGACGCCCGAGCGCATGAGCCCGACGGCCCTCATCCGGACGTCGAACGGGTACGGCTCGGCGTGCGAGGCGGGAGGGACGTACCCGGGGTCCGCCCTCACCCAGTCGTGGAGGCACTGCCGGGTCGGGTAGCCCAGCTCGTCGACGACCCCCTTCAGGCTCTTCCCGCTGGCGAAGAACCTCTCGACCGCCAGCTCCCTCTGCTCCCTCGAGTACATGCGGACCTCCAGTCCCGGACCACCCCGTGGTCCAACTTCGAGTCCGCACCCCCATCCCCGTCGGAAGCCCTCGCTCCGGCGTCTTTTTCTCGCCGGAGGGCGCGTTTCCGCAGCGACGGCGTATGCAATTGGGCTTCCGGCGTCTTTTTCTCGCCGAAAGGGAACTTTCGTACGTGACTGCCGCGGTAACCCAAGCTTCGGCGCCGTTTCTTCTCCGGAGGGTGCATTCGCGCAGGAAGTGCGTACAAAACCCCTGCTGTGGCGTCATCTTCTCGCCCGAAGGCGCATTCGCGCAGGAGGGGGCGAAGGAAACTCCTGCTCCGGCGTCATTTTCTCGCCGGAGGGCGCGTCTCCGGAGCTGCGGCGTAGGCAATCGAGCTTCCGGCGAGAATCCGGCGCCGGAGGGCGCTTCTCGTACGGAATCCCGTCCGAGACCCACGCTCCGGCGTCATTTCTTCTCCGGAAGGCGCGTTTCTGTAGCCATCGGGCTATAACCTGCCCCTCTCCCGTGCTCCTAATTACTGTCGCGTGCCCTTGCTAGAATCTGCCTCAATTAACAACAGGCAGGAGGCAGCAATGAAAGTCATCAACAAGCTCGCGCCCCACCTCACGGGGCAGCTCTCGCCCAAGGCCGAGCGGGCAATCGCCAACCGTCGCGCAAACGGGACGCTCTCGCCGTTTGCCACGCCAAACTCCGCAGCGCTGCGTCGCGACAAGACCGAGCGCGACCAGGAGAGCGCGCTTCGCCCTGCCTTCGTGCGCGACGCCGAGAAGATCATGCACATGTCCGCGTACAACCGCCTTGCCGGAAAGACCCAGGTCTTCTCGTTTCGCGCGGACGATGACCTCGCGCGCCGGGGCCTTCACGTGCAGCTCGTTGCACGTGTCGCAAGAGACATTGGCGCCGCGCTTGGCCTCAACCTCGACCTCATCGAAGCAATCGCGTTGGGCCACGACATTGGTCACACCCCGTTCGGCCATGCCGGCGAGCGCTTCTTGAATGACGTCTACCACGCTCGTACCAGCCGCTTCTTTGCCCACAATGTGCAGAGCGTGCGCGTGCTCGACGTCACCTACGGCAGGAACCTCGCCCTCCAGACGCTCGACGGCGTGATTTGCCATAACGGAGAGTTCGAACAGCAGGTCTTTGCGACAAGCGACCTTGCCTGCTTCGAGGAGTTCGATCGCGGGGTGGAGGAGTGCTGGGAGAAGGGTGGGCCCGCCATCGCTTGTCTGCGGCCCATGACGCTCGAGGGCTGCGTGGTGCGCGTCTCGGACATCATCGCCTACGTGGGCAAGGACCGCCAGGACGCCATTCGTGCCGGCCTCTGCACCGAGAAGAGCTTCGATGACGGGCTCGGCGGGGCGTACAACGCCTGGGCGCTTGGGGCCTTTGTCGCTGACGTGGTCGAGAACAGCTTGGACAAGCCGCGCATCGAGATGAGCGAAGAGGGCTTCGCGGAGATGCGTCGGGCAAAGCGCGAGAACTACGAGAAGATCTATGGCGCCTCCGAGGTCAACGGTGACTTTTCGCGTGGTGTCTCGGAGCTCTTCTCGATGCTGTACGAGCACGAGCTTGCGGCTCTGCGCGCGGGCGACGAGTCTGCCGCCATCTTCCGGCACCATATCGAGCCCCTCGGCCGGCACCTCGCGCCGTACGGTCGCACCTATGACTGGGAGACGGACCCAGACCTTGCGGTGGTCGACTTCATCTCGTCCATGACAGACGACTACTTCATGTCCACGTGCGCAGAACTCTTCCCCAAGGCGCGCGAGCTCTTCCCGCGTCGTGGGTACTTCGAAGGCACCCGCCCGTAGCTGCGGGCGGGTGCGGGACTCTTTGCCGTCTTATCAGGTCAAGTGCCAGTGATGCTCAGCGATGGTCGGCCTCGAGCAACCAATTCCGTGCGTCCTCAATGCGAATTCCGGTTTCAGTGACACCTTCGTGGAGCCGATCAAGCGTGAGCACGAGTTTGGGGAATGAATCGCCTAGTTTGTTCAGTGGAGCGAGCGCACGCTTGCGTGTCTGAGGCGATGAGAGGTCCTCTGAAACCTGGATATAGAGTTTGTCGGAGCCCCGCCTGCAGACAAAGTCAATCTCTCCGCCGGTGGTCTTTCCAACGGAAACATCCCATCTGCGTCGCAGCAGCTCAAGGTAGACAACGTTTTCCAGCTGGAATCCCGTATCAAGATTGGAGAAGCCGCTTGCGAGGTTCCGTAGCCCCGTGTCCACCGGATAGTACTTGCGCCTTGGGTTGAGAAGTGCCTTCTCGGACAGGCTGTCCTGAGTGGCGCTGTGGAGTATAAGGGCATCCTCAAGCACGCCGAGGTAGGCATCGATGGTAGTAGCGTGAACCTTCATGCCATTCGAGACAAGGTAGTTGCGCACAGAGTTGGCGGAGAAGAGGTCTCCCGATGTACGGAAGAGATAACGGCACAGCCTGTCAAGCAGCGGATAGTCTCGTACGCCGGTGCGCAATGCCACGTCATTCATGATGACCGTGTCGTAAACCGACGAAAGGACCGTTCGGACGGCATCCTCGTCTCTGTTTCTAAGGGAGAAAAGAACTGGCATCCCTCCATACAGCTGGTAGGAGGGGTACGCGTCATCGACGCTGCTTTCTGTTCCGTCGAACTTGCTCTTGAAAACGCGGTATTCGGAAAACGAAAGAGGCCAGATGGGGATACGGACGTACCTGCCAGACAGCAGCGTGCCAAGCTCGCCCGAGAGGAGGAAGGCGTTGGAGCCTGTCACGACAATTTCGCAGCTGGGCACAGTCTGCAATTGACGGACAACCCTCTCCCAGCCCTCTACCTCCTGTACCTCGTCCTATGGGCTAAAACCTTCACTGTAGTGAAGGCTTTTGTCTGAGGAGAGGCAAACCCCTCACTGTAGTGAAGACTTCTGCGCCGCCCGCTCTGCAGCACCGTGTTCGCGTGCGGCATCCACGAAGGCGCTAAAGAGCTGCGGCTGGGTGCGGATCTTCTCGGGATGCCACTGCACCCCAAGGAAGAAGGTCTTCTCGTCAAACTCGAGGCCCTCCGGGGTACCGTCCTCCGCCCATGCAACAACGTGCCCCTTTGGAGCCTGGGTGTAAATTGCCTCGTGGTGGAGCGAGTTCACTTCGCCAGAAGTGAACCCGAGAATCTTGGCCAGATGGCTCGTCTCAGAAATGCGCACGTGGTGGACGGGGGAGTCTGGGGAGTCACCGCGCGTGTGGAGGATGGTCTTGGTGGGGTAGTCCTTGATGTCGCGCACGAGCGTGCCGCCGAGGGTCACGTTCATGACCTGCATGCCGCGGCAGATGCCAAGCACCGGGACGTCGGCGTCCCAGCACGCACGCATGAGCGCCCACTCAAAGGCGTCGCGTGCGGGGCAGGTAAGCGAGATGGGCGAATGGCTTTCCGGGGCGTAAGCATGCCCGTCAAAGGAGCCATCGGCAATGTCGCCCCCGCCCGTGAAGAGGATGCCGTCGAGACGGCGGACGATGTCCGGCACGAGCGCTGTCGCCTCGAAGCCAAACGGGATGAAGTAGGGGAGGGCAACCGGGATGCCGCCGGCGTCAGCCACCGATGAGGCGTAGTGATCATCGGTCATGGTCCAGTTTGGGTTCTCGGGGTCCTCCCGAGGCCTAGACGTGATTCCGATGAGCGGCCTCTCGACAGCTGCGATTGTCATGTTTCCTCCCCTGTGCGTTGTTCCGGTGGAATACCTTAGCCGACAGGTAGCGGTTCCGCTGCCCACGACCGCCATTCCAGAAAAAACGAACGCGCGGCGAGAAGGACTTGGCGAGGGAGTCTCGACGTGAAGACCCCTGCCGAGAAGGGCTCCGCTCTGCTGCCACAGCCCTGGGCTACAATCACTTGCATGGATAATCTCTTCACGAACATAGAGCGCTACAAGCGCACGATGAACGCCCCTCTCGCCGCGCGCATGCGCCCGCAGACCCTCGACGAGTACGTTGGCCAGACGGGGGCAGTTGGCCCCGGCAGCTGGCTGCGCACCGCGATCGAGCACGATACGCTCTCCTCGGTGATTCTCTACGGGCCGGCGGGCACGGGCAAGACCACGCTCGCCCGCATCATCGCTAACTCGACGCACGCGGAGTTCGTCGAGGTTTCGGCCGTCACGGGTACGGTCAAGGACCTTCGCCGCGAGATTGATGCCGCCGAGAACCGACTGCTCTCCATGGGCCGCCGCACGATCCTCTTTGTGGACGAGATCCACCGCTTCAACCGCTCGCAGCAGGACGCGCTGCTCCACGCCGTTGAGGACCGCACCGTGGTCCTCGTTGGCGCCACAACCGAGAACCCCTACTTCGAGGTGAACTCCGCGCTGCTCTCGCGCTCGCGCGTGGTGGAGCTTGGACCGCTCGACGACGATTCCATCCGAACCATCGTGCGTCGGGCCGTGACCTCGGAATACGGCCTCAAGGGGGCCTTCACGCTCGACGACGACGCGCTCGAGGAGATCGTGACCCTCGCCGGCGGCGACGGCCGCGCGTCTCTCACCTCGCTCGAGCTGGCGAGTCAGATGGCTGCGCCGGCAGGCACGGCCACGCCTGAGAGTCCCGTTCGAATCACGCGCGACCACGTGCTGGAGGCCAACCCACGCCATGGGCTGCCCTACGACAAGTCCGGCGACATGCACTACGACATCATCTCCGCCTTCATCAAGTCCATGCGTGGGAGCGACCCGGATGCCGCGCTCTACTGGCTGGCGCGCATGATCGACGCGGGGGAGGACCCCAAGTTCATCGCGCGGCGCATCTTCATCCTTGCCTCGGAGGACATTGGCAACGCGGATCCGCAGGCGCTTCTCGTCGCGGAGGCGGCGTTCAAGGCAACCGAGGTCATCGGCCTCCCAGAGTGTCGCATCAACCTTGCCCAGGCAGTCGAGTACATGGCCTTGGCACCCAAGTCCAACGCCGCCGAGGCGGGCATAGATGCGGCTCTGCAAGAGGTCCGGGAGGGACCGCGCCGAGAGGTGCCCAGCTATCTGCGCGACCGCCACCGTCCCGGCTCCGACGAGTACGGCCCCTACCTCTACCCACACAACTATCCCACAGGCTGGGTGGAGCAGCGCTACCTGCCCGAGGGCCTCGAGCGCGGCGCGTTCTATCACCCCAGCCCCCGCGGCTGGGAGGCCTGGCGCATCGAGGCCACCGCTCGCGACCGGGCGGGGGTTAAGCCAAGGCCGGCGGATTCGGACGAGAACGGTATTGCTGCATCTGCGGGCGAGAATGGCGCCGAGACGGCCGATAACGCCGAGTCGAGCAAGGAATAAGCGCCGAGAAGAACCGTTCGCCGCTCCTCGTGCCACCGCTCGACCCTTCCGTCTGCCGTTTCAGGTTGCAGGACACGCCAGAAATTCGACAGGTTAGTACCGTTCCCCTCAAACGAGGTGTCATCGATTTGTAATGACTCTCGAGCAAGGCGCGCCACATCGCGGCGCGCGGGGTGGCCGGGAAGCCCCGGCCAGAGGGGAAGGAACCAAGCATGAAGAAGCAGGTACTGGTGGCGGGTCTTCTCGCCGCGACGCTCTGCATGCCGCTCGCGGCATGCGGCGGGTCGTCCTCAGGCAGCTCGTCGTCCTCTGCGACCACGAGCAGCACGAGCGCGACCTCGAGCTCCAGCTCGTCCAAGGACAGCTCCAGCTCCGAGTTCGACGCCAACAAGGCCTACGCCGGCCAGTGGCGCGGCTCCGTGAAGATCACCGGCCAAACCGTCTACGGCACCGCTGGCGGCACCGAGGCAATGCTCGACGTGAACCTGAACGATGACGGCACCTGCGAGGTCAAGCCCCTCGAGGCACACGCCGACCTCCTCACCGACACCGGCACCTGGGAGGGCACGAAGGAGGAGATTAAGCTCCACCTCTCCTCCAAGGACATCACGCTCAAGGTCGCCGACAAGAACACCCTCGAGGGCACTGCCTCCGACTTCGACATCGCCGACTTCGACACCATCGACTTCGACTTCTACGGCTAGCAGCCAGGGGAGTTCCCCTTGCCATGAGACAAAGGGACATTCCCTTTGTCTCATGGCGGGCAACGCAGGCGGGCGTTGGGAGCGCCTCGTCTGCAGGCCCTGACATCACGCGGGATTTGCCACGGCCGAGAGGCCGTGCGGAGGGAAGGCTGCGGCCCCCTGTGGGAGGGGGACCGCACGACAAGAGGAGAACAGATATGCAGAACAACCTGACGCGTAGGAACTTCCTCGCCGGGTCTGCCGCCGCGGCGGTGCTCGCGGGGCTGGCGGGCTGCTCAACGGGTGGCACCGCTGCGAGCACGGACTCCACCGAGAAGAAGGGAAGCGGCTACACCGAGACCGCGACTGACGACGGCTACACCATCGTCGACAACGGCGACGGCAAGCAGCTCTCGTACTCGCCCGACTCCGGCCTCAAGCTCATCGAGAAGGACGGCTACGCGTTCAAGGACTTCGAGGGCACTGGCGAGCTGGTCCCCTACGAGGACTGGCGACTCTCTGCGGAGGAGCGCGCCGAGGACCTCGCCGGCCGCCTCTCCATCGAGCAGATCGCCGGTCTCATGTGCTTCTCGGGACACCAGAGCAAGGTTGAGGACGACTGCTCCGTTACTGACGAGCAGAAGCAGTTCCTGGACGGCAACGTTCGCGCCGTCCTCAACGCCGCATCCGCCTACCCTGCCTTTAAGCAGGCGACGTGGGCCAACAACATGCAGGCCTATGTCGAGGCGTCCAGCAACAAGATTCCCATCAACTTCTCGTCAGATCCGCGCAACGGCAAGAACTGCGTGGACTGGCCCGGTAACCTGGCACTTGCCGCCACGTTTGACCCCGAGGTCGCAAAGCGTGCAGGAGCGGGAATCGCTCACGACATGCGTCTCATGGGCATCTCCATGTTCCTCGGTCCCCAGACCGACGTCGCCTCCGACCCCCGCTGGACGCGCTTCTCGGGCACCTTTGGCGAGGACCCCGCGCTGTCCCGCGATACCGTAAGGGGCTTCATCGACGGCATGCAATCCACGACTGATGACAGCGGAAACGACCAGGGCTGGGGCAAGGATTCTCTTGCTGCCATGGTCAAGCACTGGCCGGCAGAGGCGCCGGGCGAGGGTGGCCGCGAGGGACACAAGGATGGCGGCAAGTTCGCCGTCTACCCCGGCAAGAACTTCGAGGCCTGCATGATCCCGTTCGTGGATGGCGCCTTCAAGCTCGACGGCAAGACCGGCAGCGCGTCTTCCGTCATGACCTCCTATACCATCGCGTTCGACGCGGACAACGAGTACGGCGAGCTCGTGGGCTCCGGCTTCTCCAAGTACAAGGTCACAGAGCTGCTTCGTGGTCGCTTCGGATTTGGTGGCTCTGCGTGCACCGACTGGGCGGTACTCAATGATCCTGGCGCGGGAATGGCCACTTGCTGGGGTCTCGAGGACACCAACGTCTGGACGCCCGCAAAGCGTGCGTCGAAGTCCGTCTCGGTTGGCGTCGACCAGATGGGCGGCTGCAACGACCCCACACTCCTCGTATCTGCGTACAACGACATGAAGGAAGAACTCGGCGAGGACAAGGCCAAGGAGAACTTCAAGAACTCCGCCAAGCGCCTTCTCCTCAGCTACTTCAACACCGGTATTTTTGAGGATCCCTACGTCTCCGTTGAGAATACGCGTTCCGAGGTCGACAAGGGCGATGACGCCACGAAGGAGCAGGCGCTCGCCGACCAGGTCAAGGGCATCGTCATGCTCAAGAACCGCGGCAACGCCATCAAGAAGGCGGAGGGCTCCGCAAAGCCCAAGGTCTACGTGCCCATGCGATTCTCGAAGTCTTACCAATCCGCCGGCTTCATGGGCGGGACTGCCGAGACCCCCGCGTCTTGCGAGCTTCCCCTGTCGGATGGAACGCTTAAGAAGTACTTCGATGTCGTGACAGATACTCTTTCCGAGACTCTAAGCGGCCCTGTAAACGAGAAGACCGGCAATGCCACGCCCACGCTCGATGACCTCACTAGGCTTACGGCGGCCGATATCGCTGACGTTGACTATGTCCTCGTCTGCGCAAAGGCACCCAGCAACGCCGACCCCAGGGCTTCCCAGGACGCGGACGGCAACTACATACCGCTGTCTCTTCAGTACCGCCCCTATACTGCCGACTCTGAGTACGTGCGACAGACCTCGATTGCAGGTGACCCCGCCGATGGCTCCAAGTGGGCAGAGCACGAGAGCGCCAAGGGCGTCGAGATCGAGAACCGCAGCTACTATGGTAGGACCTCTAACATCACCAACGAGTATCAGCTTGACCAGATTCTCGAGGCGGCGGCACTTGCCAAGGAGGCGGGCAAGCCCTGCATCGTGATTCTCGACATCACGCAGCCCATGTGCGTCCACGAGTTCGAGTCTGAGGTCGACGCCATTCTCGTCTCCATGTCTGGCTCTACCGAGGCGGCGTGCCGCATCGTTGCCGGCCTTGACGAGCCCTCCGGCCTGCTCCCCATGCAGATGCCCAAGGACATGGTTGACGTCGAGAAGCAGCTCGAGGACGTCCCCCGCGACATGGAGTGCTATACCGACGCGGACGGAAACACCTACGACTTTGCCTTTGGCCTCAACTACTCCGGCAAGATCTCGGACGAACGCACGAAGAAATATGGTGTCGATCCGCTGACCAAGCTGGCCGACTAGTCCCACCCTCCCTGCTCGACCGCACTCTCCCGGCGGTCGAGCAGGCCCCTTTCCCCGAGTGAGACAAAGGGACAGTCCCCTTGTCTCGCCTCTGAGGGGAAGCGTCATCTGGGGACGCGTCTTTCTTGCTCCTATCCCAGCGCGTCCCAGCGACCGGGGCCGGCATCGGGCCGGTCCCGGTTCGTGTGTCTTCTCGCCTGCTGCCGAGAAGAGCACTCTGGCGTCGAAATGACGCCGGAGCCAGGGGTCCCGACGGGATTCCGTACGAGAGGGGCCCTCCGGCGAGAAAATGACGCCGGGAGGCGGGTTCCCGGTGGAATTCCGTACGAGAGGGGCCCTCCGGCGAGAAAATGACGCCGCAACATGGACTTTCGACGGCATTCCGTCCCAAGCACCCCTTCCGGCGCCGGATTCTCGCCGGAGCGTGGGCTTTCGTCATGACACTTGCAGAAACACCGTCTCCGGCGCTGCGGGCGATGCCGCCGCGTGCCTCCACGTGGCCCCATCGGCTATGATGTCCCGCGGACAACATTCGCATCGCAGGTAGGGATCTAGCACATGAGCAACGGCACCTCCGGGTCCACGGCGCATCGTCGCCGCGGACTCTTCTCCAGTTTTCTCGGCTACTACGCTGGTCAGCTGCACCTCTTCATCGCAGACATTATCTGCGCAATCACTGTCGCGGGCATTGACCTTGCCTTTCCGCAGATCCTCCGCACGCTCACGGGAGGCCTTTTCCGCCAGGGCTCGGATGCCATCACCTCCGCTCTCCTCTATCTTCTCGTGGGCTTTGTCGTCATGTACGCCGTGCGCTTTGGGTGCCGCTACTTTGTGGCCTACTGGGGCCACGTCATGGGCGCACGCATGGAGAGCCGCATGCGCGAGGACCTCTTCGACGCCTACGAGCGCATGAGCCTCTCGTTCTTTGACCGCAACAAGTCAGGTGACCTTATGAGCCGCCTGGTGAGCGACCTCTTTGACATCTCCGAGGCGGCCCACCACGGCCCGGAGTTCCTGCTCATCGGTTTCATAGAGGTCGTGGGCTCGTTCGTGATCCTCTCGTTCATCAACGTGCCGCTCACCGTCTGCCTGGGCGTTGTTCTCGCCATTCTCGTCGTCTACAACCTGCGGGCAAACCTCCAGATGAAGGCCGTCTTCCGCGAGAACCGCGTGCGCATCTCGAACGTGAACTCGCGCTTGGAGGACAGCCTTGCCGGCGTGCGCGTGGTCAAGAGCTTTGCCGCCGAGGACGTGGAGCGCGAGAAGTTCCGCGAGAGCAACGAGGCATACCTCGACTCCAAGGTGCGCATGTATCGCGCCATGGGTCGCTACCAGGCGGGCATTGCCGCGCTCATGGGCATCCTCTACACGCTCATCGTGGTGATGGGCGGCTGGCTCATCGCCCAGGGGCAGATGGAGGCCACGGACCTCGCCACCTACGCCCTCTACATCTCGCTCTTCACCACGCCCGTCGAGAACATCCTCAACTTCACCGAGACCTTCCAGAAGGCCATCGCCGGCTTCCGTCGCTTCAAGGAGATGGTCGACTC
>Ga0256406_1006022_pt1 | contig 12464 bp, 9 predicted proteins | sample RumenRJG_03DNA_FD_185986 | JGI IMG/M metagenome (GOLD analysis project Ga0256406, IMG submission 185986) | Bovine rumen microbial communities from Lethbridge, Alberta, Canada - RJG_03 | ecosystem: Host-associated > Mammals > Digestive system > Stomach > Rumen | place: Canada: Alberta | collected...
GCCGGAGCCGGTGCAAAAACCGGACAAACACCGCTTCGGGGCGGTGGCAGAAGGCGCGGCGGAGCTCCGCACGGCCGGCATGAACGGACTGTCCGTGGGTCTGCAGTGTGAAACGAAGCGCAGGATCAGGCGCGCGGCGGGCATGAGACAGTCAGAGGAGGGAGCCAGATGGACAGTCGGATTGATTTTCTGTACCTGAGTGAACCGGATATGGTGAAGGCGGGCGTCAAGGATATGAAAGCCTGCATCGAGGCGATGGAGGACATGCTGATCCTTCTGAAGAAGGGCGACTATGTCATGGGCGGAGAGAATCACAATTCGCACGGGACGATGGTGACGTTCCCGGACGATCCGAAGTTCCCGGGCATGCCGAGGAATACGCAGGACCGCCGCTTTATGGCGATGCCGGCATATCTCGGCGGGCGCTATCAGATGGCCGGCGTCAAGTGGTACGGCTCCAATATCGAGAACAAGAAGAAGGGACTGCCCCGTTCTATCCTGATGATGATCCTCAACGACAAGGACACCGGCGCGCCGCTGGCGGTTATGTCCGCGAACCTGCTGTCCGCTTACAGGACCGGCGGGATTCCGGGCGTCGGCGCAAAATATCTCGCGCGTCCGGACTCCGAGACCGCGGCTATCATTGGGCCGGGCGTGATGGGGAAAACCTCGCTGGCGGCCTTCGCGGCAACCTGTCCGAAGCTGCATCGGGTCAACATCAAGGGAAGAGGGAAGGCATCCATCGATTCCTTCGCGGCCTTCGTGAAGGAGGAGTTCCCGAACATCGATGAGATTAAGGTCTGCGACACCATCGAGGAGGCGGTGCGCGGCGCCGATGTGATTTCCTTCACGACGACGGCGCTCACGGATGATGATCCGTCTGTGGTGAACACCTATCCGTATGTGGACGGCTCGTGGGTGAAGCCGGGTGCCTTTATCTCGATGCCGTCCGCGGCCCGGTTTGATGACGCTTTTCTGAGCGGGTGCCGGCTTGTGGTCGACAATTCCAAGCTCTATGAGGCGTGGGAGAGCGAATATCCGTACCCGACCTACCCGAAGATGGGCATCATCGGCTGCAAGTTTACGGATCTCATCCATGACGGGAAGAATACACGCGGCGACATTACCGATATGGCGGATATCATCGAGGGCAAGGCGGACGGCCGCCGGTCGGACGATGACATCATCGTCTATTCGGTGGGCGGTATGCCGGTGGAGGACGTGGCCTGGGGTTGCAGCGTCTACCGCCGTGCGAAGGAGCTTGGCATCGGCGTGAAGCTGAACCTCTGGGATGCGCCTCTGATGGCCTGAAAGAAACCGAAACGCGGCTAAGGAGGGCAAAGAGATGAGCGGTTTGTCAAAGATGGATATTATCTGCGATATGTCGAAGTTCGCCGCGCTGAAGAGAAGTCTCAGCAGTATGCATGTGGGCGGCATGACGTTTACGCAGGTGCTCGGCTGCGGCGTCGAGAAGGGCACCAAGGAGTATGAGGTGGACGAGAACTACGAGATGGAGCTTCTGCCCAAGATTCAGATCGCCATCGTGGTCGAGTCGGACCGGGTGAAGGCGATCACGGAAGAGATCAAGAAGGTGCTGTATACCGGACATATCGGCGACGGCAAAATTTTCGTCTATAAGCTGGAAAATATGATCCGTGTCCGCACCGGAGACGAGGGAACGGACGCGCTTTGAGCACAACCCGTGCCCGGCATCCGGGATGAGCAGCCGGCAGTCTTAAGTCCGACTGAGGCGGACGGCGCGGTCCGTAGGAACGGGCGAATCGGAAGTGAATAAGGCGGACGGCCGGGAGCGCCGTTCATGCGAGCACGCCGACGGAGGCTGGTTCTGCCTGTGCAGACAGGCGGACAGACCCGCCGGCGTGTTTTTGCAGGAAGAAGCAGGATGCGGCATGCATGTCGACGGCCGGAACCGATGCGGAACGGGAAGCGGAGGCATCTTTCTGCGGGACGGACGGCGGGCGCTGTGCCCGCATGAGGAATCCGCGGCGGATGCATGCTCATCATGACGAAAAGCAGGCCGGAAAAGAGGAGGGCGGACGCGATGGCGACGATGTCCGAGCTGAACGCGCTGATGCCGAATGTCACCGGCGGGCTCGCCCAGTACACGCTGGCCGGTGTGGGCCCGGTGCCGACCATCGTGCTGATGGTGGGCGGCTACATGATCTCGAATATTCTCTCTTCCGGCGTGGAGGCTTCGATTTTCGCCTATGCCATGGGGCAGGTGCTGCATCTTCCGGTTCCGAATTTCTTCTGGAGCGTCCTCGCCTCCGTCGTCATTCTGATCGCCAACCTTTACGGCGTCGACATGTTCGCGAAGGTGCAGGATCTGGTGAGCTACCTGCTGCTCGGCTCGATGCTGATCATGGGTCTTCTCGGCGTGTTCAGACTGGGGACAGGAACGGCGGTGCACCAGCCCGCCGTCATGAACGGCAGCTTCAACAACGTGGTTTCGATGACCGCGGTGGCATTCTGGCTCTTCATCGGAGCGGAGTACGCGATCCCGATCTCGAAGGATGTGAAAAATGCACGCCGCAATGTGCCGCTCGGGATGTTTATCGGGCTGGGTCTGATCTGCGCCGTCCAGTCGGTGATGGTGCTCGGTTTCCACAACTATACGGCCTGGAGCGATCTGGAGCATTCCGCGGCGCCTCATCTGCTGTACGGGGAGGCGCTGCTGGGGAGTCCGGGTCAGATCTGGATGGCTTTTGTGGCGGCGCTCGCCGTCATCAGCACGCAGAATTCCACGGTGCAGGGCCTTTCGAGTATCTTTGCCGGGATGGCGAAGACGAATCTGATGCCGCAGGCCTTCGGGAAGCTGAACCGTCACAGGGTGCCGGCGTTCGGCGTGTGGTTCGTGACGCTGACGATCATTCTCTGCGCATACATCAGCCAGGATTCGTCAGACCGGATCAGCTTTCTGATTCTGGTCGGCTCGGTGTTCTGGATGGCTTCCTACATCATGGCGCATATCGATCTTCTGATCTTCCGGCACAGGCTGCCGAAGGCGCCGCGGACCTTCCGCGTGCCGTTCGGGCCGGTGCTTCCGATCATCGGAATCTGTGGAACGGTCTACATGATTCTTCATATTTCGACGGATCCGGTGGAGCGGAATCAGATCTGGCTTCTGACGGCCGTGATTTTCGCGATCCTTTTTGTCTACTCGGTCATCTGGATCAGGGTGAAGATGAGGATTCCGGTTTTCCGGCCTGTGCCGGTGAAGGATGTGCTGGCGATGGAAAATACGATGTACTATCAGATCCGGAAACGGAAGGGGATCTGGAAATGAGACGGAATTCGGCGGCGCATTGGCAGGGAAAAGCCAGATGAGGTGTCCCCGTTGACTTTCACACTGCGTGATGCTATTGTTTTGGAGTAAATTTAATATCGACGTAGATGTTTCCAGGAAAACGCAGGATCCGGCGCATGCCGGACGAGCTGCCGAAGGAGTAAAACTCTCAGGTGTCATCATGACAGGACTGGAGACGGAGTGGAATTCCGGAGAACCTCTTAGGAGTACCGAAGGTGCAATGCGCTTGTTCAGCGCAGAATCTCTCAGGTAAAAGGACGGAGTTGAGTGAATATCGATTCGGATATTCATGGAAAAGGCCGTTGTGCCTTTTTTGTTCGGTGCCGCTTCCATAACCAGAATGGAGACGGCATTTTTTTTATCGGTCATCCTTTTTCCGGCGAAGCTTTTGAGAAGCCGGTCCGGGATCCTCTTCAGCGCGTCACCAGAAAGTGGGGAGACAGAAGATTCATGGATGCACTGAATGAAGTAATCAGCCGGGCAGACAGTTTTGTGTGGAACAACATTCTGCTGTTTGTTCTGGTCGGCACGGGTATTTTCTTTACGATCCGCACGAGATTTGTCCAGATCCGGCGGTTTCCGGGTGCATGGAAGCGCGTGTTCGGGAATTTCTCGCTCAACGGCGGAAAGGGCGGGAAGGAAGGCATGAGCTCCTTCCAGGCACTGGCGACCGCGATCGCCGCCCAGGTCGGGACCGGAAACATCGCGGGCTGCGCCACAGCCCTTGTCGGAGGCGGGCCGGGCGCCATTTTCTGGATGTGGCTGGCTGCATTTTTCGGAATGGCGACGATCTACGGCGAAGCCGTTCTGGCGCAGAAGACCAAGACCCGTGACGAGGACGGCGAGGTGATCGGCGGGCCGGTCTACTACATCCGCAGGGCGTTCAAAGGAAAAGGCGGAAAGTGCCTGGCTGCGTTTTTCGCCGTCATGATCATTCTTTCGCTCGGGCTCATGGGCAATATGGTCCAGTCCAATTCGATCAGTGATGCGTTCCACACTGCGTTTCATACCCCGCAGTGGGTCGTGGGAATTCTGGTAGCGGTTTTGTCAGCCTTCATCTTCATGGGCGGAACGAGCCGGATCGCGTCCTTCACGGAGAAGGTTGTCCCGATTATGGCGGCCCTCTACCTCGTGGGAGGCATCATTCTCCTTGTGATCAATCACAATGATATCCTGCCGGCACTCAGCTCCATCTTTGCCGGTGCGTTCAGCCCGCGGGCAGTACTCGGGGCGGGGGCCGGCATCACCGTCCGGGAAGCGATGCGGTACGGCGTGGCGAGAGGCCTCTTCTCCAATGAAGCCGGCATGGGCTCGACGCCGCACGCGCATGCGCTGGCCCAGGTGAAGAACCCGCAGGAGCAGGGTGAGGTCGCGATGATCGGTGTTTTTATCGATACGTTCGTCGTGCTGACGATGACGGCGCTGGTCATTCTGACCGCACCCGGTGCAGATGGAGGTTTTCTCGGCCTTCTCAATTCCATGATTAAAAACGGCGTGACCGGAACGCCGGTGGCGCAGGCTGCCTTTTCCACCGGGTTAGGGGCGTTCGGACCGGGCTTCGTCGCGATCTGCCTGCTGTTCTTCGCGTTCTCGACGATCATCGGCTGGTTCCTTTTTGCCAGACAGAATATCACTTATCTGTTCGGGAAGAATGCTGTCCGGCCATTTGCGTGCGTGGCGGTCGTCTGCATTTTCTTCGGGTCGCTTCTGAAAGTTGATCTTGTCTGGAACATGCAGGACCTCTTCAACGGGGTCATGGTGATCCCGAACCTGCTGGCGCTGCTGGCGCTTTCGGGATATGTCGCGAAATTATCCCACGGGCAGGACGTGGAGATCAGATAACCACGGGTTACCTGGGCAGGGCGGCCGTCAGAACATGAGGGCCGTCTGCCGGCTGCGCTCCGGTATGTCTCCTGATCAGCTCCGGATTTTTCACTGTAGCAGGGAAGGATACGGAAAAATGCCGGTCTGTCTATGAGAAGAGAAAGGATCGGAACAGAAGCCCTCGCGCCGCTGTGTGAACTTTGCCGGAGCGAGGGCGTTTTCATGCGCCGGCATTTGAATTGAAGCCGCCGGATCTGCGCGAGAAGAGACAGATGCACGAAGCAGGATGGGACAAGCCGCACACAATGCGGTATGATGGTCCGGATGGAGGTGCTGCAGACAGCGGGCCGGCTGTCTTGATGGGAGCAGAAGGATGGAACAGACAAGATGAAGATAGCAGAACAGATCGCGGAAGAACTGCATATTCAGCCATGGCAGGCGGAAGCCGTCATCAGCCTGATCGATGAGGGCAACACCATTCCGTTCATCGCGCGTTACCGTAAGGAGAAGCACGGCGAGCTGAACGATGAACAGATCCGGAACCTGAGTGAACGTCTCACCTATCTCCGGAATCTGGAGGATCGCAGGGCGGCGGTCCGCGCGTCGATCGCAGGTCAGGGGAAGATGACGAAGGAGCTGTCCGCGGCGATCGACGGCGCAGAAACGCTCGTGGCGCTGGAGGATATTTACCGTCCGTATAAGCAGAAACGCCGCACCCGCGCAGTCGTGGCGAGGGAAAAGGGTCTGGAAGGCCTGGCCCGGATCATCCTTGAGCAGAAGATCGACCATCCGCTGGAAGAAGAGGCACAGAAATATGTCGACCCGGAAAAAGGCGTGAATTCCGCCGGCGAAGCCATTGCCGGGGCGTCGGACATCATCGCGGAGATGATCTCCGACAATGCGGAGTTCCGGACCAGAATCCGTGATTTTACCAGAAAGAGCGGAATCCTTGTGTCCGCGGCAAAAGATCCGGACGCGAAGTCCGTCTATGAGATGTACTACAATTTTCAGGAGCCGGTATCGAAGATCACGGGCTATCGCGTGCTCGCGATTAACCGCGGAGAGAAAGAAAACTTCCTGACGGTTAAAATCGATGTCGACGTCAGAAAGATCATCCTGATGATCGGCCATACGTTGGTGCGCGGTCATAACCGGTACACGGTGCCGGTCCTGACCGGGGCGATGCAGGATTCCTACAAGAGACTGATCGGACCTGCCATCGAGCGGGAGATCCGGAACGAGCTGACCCAAAAGGCGGAAGACGGCGCAATCCGTGTGTTTGACAAAAACCTGGAGCAGCTGCTGATGCAGCCTCCGATCGCCGGTCAGGTCGTGCTCGGATGGGATCCGGGATATGCACATGGCTGCAAACTCGCCGTCGTGGAAGAGACCGGAAAAGTGCTGGATACGGCCGTCGTCTATCCTGTTCCGCCGTCTGCCCGGATGAAGGCGAACCCCCGGAAGGCGGAAGAGGCGAAAAAACTGGTCCGAAACTGGATTGAAAAATATCATGTCACGCTGATCGCGCTCGGGAACGGAACCGCGTCCCGCGAGTCCGAGCAGTTTATCGTGGACCTTCTGAAGGAAATCCCTGGATGCAAGGTCCGATACGTGATCACGAACGAAGCCGGCGCGTCAGTCTATTCCGCCAGCAAGCTGGCAGCAGAGGAATTCCCGGACTTCGACGTCGAGCAGAGGGGAGCGGCCTCGATGGCAAGGCGTGTGCAGGACCCGCTCGCGGAGCTGGTCAAGATCGACCCGAAGGCGATTGGTGTCGGCCAGTATCAGCATGATATGAACCAGAAACGGCTCGATGAAGCGTTGGGCGGCGTCGTTGAGGACTGTGTGAACCGTGTCGGGGTGGATCTGAACACGGCATCGGCGCCTCTGATGGAGCATGTTTCGGGCATCAGCAGGACTCTGGCAAAGAACATCGTGGCATTTCGTGAGAAAAACGGCCGTTTCGTCAGCCGGAGAGAGCTTCTGAAAGTGCCGAAGCTGGGGCCGAAGGCCTTTGAGCAGTGCGCCGGCTTCCTGCGGATCCGGGGAGGAAGTGAGCCGCTGGACAACACCGGCGTGCATCCGGAAAGTTATCAGGCGGCCGATTCCCTGATCCGCGACCTGGGCCTTGATAAGCATGCGCTTTTTGCCTCCGGCAGCGCGGACGGCCCCCGGGTGCATGTCCGGGATTATAAAGCCATGGCTGCAAAGCTCGGCATCGGGGAACCGACGCTGAAGGATATCGTAAAGGAGTTAAATGCACCCGGTCGGGATCCCCGTGAGGACATGCCGAAACCGATTCTCCGGAGCGACGTGCTGACCATGGACGACCTGAAGGCCGGCATGGTCCTCAAGGGAACGGTGCGCAACATCGTCGATTTCGGGGCGTTTGTCGACATCGGCGTCCATCAGGACGGGCTGGTGCATGTCTCGAAGATGTCGGATGAGAAGTTCGTGAAGCATCCGCTCGATGTGGTGTCCGTTGGGGACGTGATCGATGTGAAGGTCATCAGCGTGGATCCCGGGAAGAAGCGGATCGGGCTTTCGATGATTCTCTGAAGCGGGATCCGGTGCAGGCGTGTCTGGATATTGAGAACAGGATCAACGATTCGATCCGTCCACAGCCTTTGATTTTCTTCTGGATTCATTATCGATCAGAACAGCCCCATGAAGAAGACGATCAGGAAGAGGAACGGCAGGATCCATGTAAGGTAGAAACGCATCCATTTCTGGACGCGCAGCCCCTTTCCGGCATTCGCCTCCTTGCAGAAGGCGTCCCATCCCCATCCGGATTTTCTTGTGCAGAACAGCGCGATCACAAATGAGCCGAGCGGCAGCACAAGATTCGAGACGATGAAGTCCTCGAGATCCATGATGCTCGTCCCTTTACCCAGAGGCTGAATCGCGTTCAGCAGATTCGGGCCGAGTGCACAGGGCGTCGCGAGCAGCAGCATGAGAATGCAGTCTATGAGGCATGCTTTCTTCCGGCTCCAGCCGGTCAGGTCCATGAACATCGCGATGATGTTCTCGAAGACGCCGATGACGGTGGAGAAGGCGGCAAACGTCATGAAGACGAAGAAGAGAGAACCCCAGAGACGCCCGAGCGCCATATGGTTGAAGATGTTCGGAAGCGTCTTGAAGATGAGAGACGGTCCCGCGTCCGGCTGCACGCCGTAGGCGAAGCAGGCCGGAAATATGATGAGGCCGGACGTGAACGCGACAAACGTATCCAGCAGGGCGACGTTCACGGACTCGCCGAGGAGCGCCCGCTCTTTGGAGATATAGCTGCCGAAGATCGCCATGCCGCCCATGCCGATGGAGAGCGTGAAGAACGACTGATTCATGGCTGCCTGAATGACGGACCAGATGCCAACTTTCCGGATCTCCTTCATGTTTGGCTTCAGGTAGAACGAAAGACCCGCCGTGCCGCCGGGCACCAGGATGGAATTGACGGCCAGAACCACCATGATCAGGAGAAGCGCGATCATCATGAATTTTGTCACCTTTTCGACGCCTTTCTGGAGACCCAGGCTCAGGATGAAGAAGCCGACCCCAACCGAGATGGCCATGAAGATCCATTGTCTTGCAGGACTACGCATCATGATGTCGAACTGATCGGAGATGCCCTGATTGTCAAGGCCTGAGAACGTACCATCTGCTGTATAGACAAAGTACTGAAGCATCCAGCCGCAGACGCAGGTGTAGAACATCATGAGGATGTAGTTGCCGGCGAAGGCGGCATATCCGTGGATATGCCACTTCGTGCCTTCTGGCTCCAGAGGATAATACATCCGGACGGGACTTTTCTGCGCGGCGCGCCCCATGGCGAATTCCATCGTCATGACCGGCACGCCCATGAGGGCAAGAAAGATCAGATAGATGATGACGAAGGCGCCTCCACCGTTCTGACCGACAAGCCATGGGAATTTCCAGACATTGCCGATGCCGATGGCGCAGCCTGCCGACAGAAGAATGAAGCCGAGCCGGCTTCCGAGATGTTCTCTTTCCATAACTCCCTTTCCAGCCGCCTCTTTCAGGCGGCGCAGCAGGGAAGAACGGATGACATGCGGAATACGACCCGTTTCCTCCCCCTCGATGAAACGAACTGCTGTGACGCTTCAACGCATATCAGCAAGTTTTTTTATCTTACTACTTTTCGTGCAGAATGAACAGGGAAGTGTGAAAACGTGATGGAAAAAGAAGCGAAATGCTACATCATCACTTGGAAAAAGAGGGACGATCCTAAATGATTCACCGATCGTATGGACAGCGCTTCGAAAACATTCGAGATACAGGGGAGGTGGCCGGGCGAGGGAAAAAGGCGCGTAAAATACCGTTTGACACTGGGACAATGCCAGAGTTTATCATACAGTGCAAGGCAACTTGCATTCAAAGGTGGATCAGGGTGCGCGGAAGGCGCGTGACCTGATCCACTTTTTCCGCGTAAGCTGCGAGCCACGCGCCCGTACAGGAAGGCAGCTGCCTGTGCTTGCACAAAGGCAGCTGCCTTCCTGTACGGGCATGCGGCGACAGCCGCGATGAGCGCCAGCGAAGCAGGCGCGAATGCGCGAGGCTCGTTCTTACGCGGGACGGTCCGTCCGGGGCCTTGATGGATGATGAGAGGGAGGCGGTCTTCATGGAACGAATCACGGAACACCCGATACTGGGAGAAAGCCCGGTAGGAAAGCTGGTGCATTTCACATATGACGGGAAAGACCTTCAGGGATACGAGGGCGAGCCGATCGCGGTCGCGCTCCGCGTCAACGGCGTGATGGTGCACCGGTATACCGCAAAGCGGCATGAGCCGAGAGGCGTTTTCTGTGCGATCGGGAGATGCACGGACTGCGTGATGGTCGTGGACGGTCAGCCGAACGTCCGGACCTGCATCACGCCGCTTAAGGAAGGGATGAAGGTGCAGACGCAGGACGGCGCGCGGGCCATGGAGGTGGCGGAATGAAGGTCGAGAGAAAAGAACTCATTGTCATCGGCGCAGGCCCGGCCGGGCTTTCCGCGGCGATTGAAGCGGCAAGATATGGCGTGCACGTCACGGTATTTGATGAAAACGACCGTCCGGGCGGACAGCTGTTCAAGCAGATCCACAAATTCTTCGGTTCGAAGGAGCACAAGGCGAAGGTACGCGGCTTCCGGATCGGCGAGGAGCTGCTCGCTGAGGCGGAGCGTTCAGGCGTCGAGGTTGTGCTTTCTGCGACCGTGATCGGTCTCTACAAAGAGAAGGAAGTCCTCGTGCAGATCGGCGGAGAGGTCCGTCATTTCAAGGGCGACGCGATCCTCGTCGCGACCGGCGCGGCGGAGAATATGGTCAATTTCCGGGGCTGGACGCTGCCGGGCGTGATCGGCGCGGGCGCTGCCCAGACGATGATGAACCTTCATCACATCAAGCCAGGCAACCGGATCCTGATGCTTGGAACCGGCAATGTCGGACTCGTGGTTTCCTTCCAGCTTCTTCAGGCTGGCTGTGAGGTCGTGGCATTGGCGGACGCCGCGCCGGCGATCGGCGGGTACGGCGTGCATGCCGCAAAACTGGCAAGATGCGGCGTACCGTTCTACCTCTCCCATACGATCAGGGAAGTCGAAGGAACGGACTGCGTGAAAGGCGTGACGATCGCCGAGGTGGATTCACACTTCCAGTTCATTCCGGGGACGGAGAAGCATTTTGATGTTGACACGGTCTGCGTGGCGGTCGGGCTCTCTCCGATGGCCCAGCTCCTCAAGATGGATGGTATCAAGATGGTGAGCACAAAAGGCGGCTACGTTCCGGTCTGCGATGAGACCGGCGCCACGTCCGTTCCGGGTATCTACGCGGCCGGCGATGTAGCAGGCATCGAGGAAGCTTCTTCCGCGATGATCGAGGGCAGGATGAGCGGTGCCGCGATCGCGAAAGAACTCGGCTACACGGACGCTCCGGCGGAGGAGAGCCGAATCCACGAACTGGCCGCATCGCTCGATACGCTCCGTCAGGGCATGTTCGCACCGAAGAACCGCGGAAAGAAGATCGAGAAGACGGAAGAGGGCATCCCGATATCTGAAAACCTCCTGCACCATGGTTTTGTCGCGGATGACGAGATCAGCCGTTTCCCGGGCTTCCGTAAGGTCGCGGAAGTTCATCCTGTCATTGAGTGCACGCAGAACATTCCGTGCAACCCCTGCCAGGACGCGTGCAAGAAGGGATGCATTTCCATCGGAGACAACATCACGTCTCTTCCGATCTCGGTGGATGAGAGCCATTGTATAAACTGCGGGATGTGTGTTGCGAGCTGCTCGGGCCAGGCGATCTTCCTCGTTGCGGAGGAGACGGAGCCCGGGTACGGCGAGGTGACGATTCCGTACGAGTTCCTGCCGCTTCCGGAAGTCGGCGATAAGGGAACGGGGCTCGGCCGTGACGGGCGGCCGCTCTGCCCGGTGGAGATCACACGCGTCCGGAGCAGCAAGGCTTTTGACGGAACAAACCTGGTGACGATGAAGGTGCCGATGCGCTTTATCGATCAGGCACGTTTCTGCAAGAAGGCATAAGGAGGCGTAAGGATGCTGGATATTCAGAAGAAGCTGGAAGAAATCGGGCCGTACGTCCCGGAAGCAGATGATGATCTTCTTGTCTGCCGGTGCGAAGAAGTCAGCAAAGGTGAGATCAGAAAAGCTGTTCATGAAGGCATCACCACGATCGAGGAATTAAGACGGTTCCTGCGCTGCGGCATGGGGCTCTGCCAGGGCCAGACATGCGGAAACCTGACGCTGAGACTTGTCGCCAGAGAACTGAAAGTACCGATGAATGAACTGGACGTGGCGACGTCACGGGCGCCGATGCGTCCGATCGTGATGGAGACGGCCGGAAACGACAGAGGGAGGGCAGAGTGATGAAGACGACGGCGGATGTGATCATTGTCGGCGGAGGCATCGTCGGATGTGCGACGGCCTGGTATCTTGCCCGCCGCGGCATAAAGGACGTGATGGTCCTCGAGGGGAGCGATTCGATCGGACACGGCGCTTCGAGTCGGAACGGCGGCGGCGTCCGCCAGTCGGGCCGCGATGTCCGTGAACTGCCGATCGCGATGTGCGCGGTTGAGAAGTTCTGGCCGCATCTTTCGGAAGAGCTTGGCGTCGAGACTGAGTATACGCAGAAAGGGAACCTGCGGCTCGGCAAGACGGACGCGCATCTTAAGAAACTTCAGAACCTGGCTGACAGCTGTCAGAAGATGGGCCTTGACGTGAAGATGATCGACGCGAAGGAAGTCCATGACATCAACCCGTATCTGTCCGAGGATGTCATCGGCGCGAGCTTCTGCCCGACGGACGG
>Ga0256406_1006024_pt1 | contig 12461 bp, 11 predicted proteins | sample RumenRJG_03DNA_FD_185986 | JGI IMG/M metagenome (GOLD analysis project Ga0256406, IMG submission 185986) | Bovine rumen microbial communities from Lethbridge, Alberta, Canada - RJG_03 | ecosystem: Host-associated > Mammals > Digestive system > Stomach > Rumen | place: Canada: Alberta | collected...
GGCATGTCATAGAGATGCTTTTTCTTGCAAAATTTGAGTATAAGGGGAGTAAATGCCATACCACATACGGCACTCGATATCAAAGTCAATAATATGATATATATGTCTGTTGTCATAAGATGTTAACACAGTTCTTTTCTATAACACCATTTTCATGGAAATATTGCATGAAGATGTAAAAAAGAACTGTAGGCTATGTAAGTTTTCTCATGATGGTGTAGAAGCCCTTTCTCAGACTGTTGGGTAGGATGCGTATGGTGAAACGCAGGGAGGTGTTGAAAAGAAAGTCGGCGAGTGAGAGATAATGAAGACTGTGGTAGGCCTTCCATTGTGTCTTGGCCTCGTCGATGGCATATTTCCATCCGCCGCGGCGCTTTACGGTGTCGGGGTTATACCTGAACGACAGCAGGCTCTCCTGTATGTTGTAGAACTTGCTTCCTGCCTTGAGCATTTTCATCCATAGAAAATAGTCCTCCGGGAAAAGGTCGGTCTGGTAGCCGCCTACCGCCTCTACCGCCTTTTTCCTATACATTACCACAGGATGGTTGATGGGGCATCGGCGCTTGCCGTAGACAAAAATGTCGCTGCTCTTCTCGGGCAGCTTGCGGGTGGATATAACATCGCTGGGGCTGGTGGTAAACTCGTCAACCCAGGCCGATACGGCATCTATCTCGGGGTGACCTGCCATGAATGCCAGTTGGCGCGCGAAGCGGTTGGCGTGGTTGATGTCGTCGGTGTCAGCACGAGCCACAAGGTCGTGCCGGCAGTATTTCAGACCGTCGTTAAGGGCTTGCCCCAAACCGCGGTTCTGCTCAAAGTGCACCACATGGAGTTCCGGGTGGGTGCGCTCAAACTTTTGTACTACATCCTCTAAATCCTTGGTAAGCTGCCCGTCTTCTATGAGGACGATGTCGTCCGACTTGACGGTTTGGTTGAATATGCTGTTGAGGGCTTCCTCTAAATATTCAGGTTGCTCTTTCCTGTAGACAGACGAAAGGACGGAAAAACTCATTTCTTGCATAAGCGGCTGGAAAGCGTGTGGGTTAACTGGCACATGGACAGGGTGGGGTTAGAGGCTTCTTAGAGCTTGCAGCAACATGTTGTTGTCTTTGGTGTCCCTAATGGCTATCCTTATGAAGTTCTTGCCCTCAAGTCCTGCCTTGTGGTCGCAGTCTTTCACCAAAATGTTGAACTTGGACAGCACAATGCTGGTGAGCTCGCCCGAAGAGTATCTGCCCGTGAGCTTGACAAGGAAGTAGTTGGCTTGCGAGGGCAATACGTGTAACCACTCTATCTGTTCAAGCTCGTGCATAAATCTTGTGCGCTCGGCGCGGAAATCCTCACACGCCGACTCATAGTCGTGCTTGTACTTGTCGAGTATCTGCATGAAGAACTCGGCAAAGGAGTTGATGTTCCATATGCTCACGTCTTGCTTTATTTGGCTCACCAGGGCGGCATCTGAACTTGCAAGCACTCCTAACCTCAGGCCTGGAGCGCCATACGATTTAGATATGCTCTTCATGACGATGAGGTTGGGATGCCGTGCGAGTATGTCTTCGTCAATCAAGGTGTTGGCAGTGCCGTTGTCGGCAAAGTCAACAAACGACTCGTCCACGACAATCCTGATGTCTTTTCCTCGGCACCAGGCGGCCAGTTCCAACAGCTCGTCTTTGGGTATGAAATTGCCTGAGGGGTTGTCCGGATTGACCAAAAGCAGCGTGCTTATACCCGTGCCCTCGAAGAATGCCTGCAGGTCGTGTGCGGTGTATCGGTAGTCTTTTCTTGTAGGGATGAATTTTATCAGGTCTTCGTTACGCTTTCTGTTCGGATACTCCTCAAAAGTGGGATAGGTAACGCCCATCTTTCCATCCAACATCTCCATGAGGCTTTTTATGAGCTCGGCGGCTCCGTTTCCCATGACAATGTGTTCACTGTTGACGTTGAAGCACTTGCCGGCCAGCATGGAGTTGACGGCCATGCCGGAGGGATAGTTGGTCAGAAGCACGTCAAAGCTTGCCTTGATTTCTTCTTTCAGATGCTGTGTGGGGAAGTAGGGGTTGACCAGATAGCAAAAGTCAAGCAAGTCAGGGAAACGCCAATAGCCGCCATATAGCCCTGACATGCGCTTTGCCTTCTTAGCCGGGGCGCACGACATGACCTCAGCTATTTCTTTGTCTTGTATGTCGTCTATCTCAAACCACTTTAGGTCGCGCACGGGCAGGGCTTTCATCTCGTTGGCGGAGATGTAAGTAATGATGTTGAGCACTTGCTCGTAGTATGCGTTGTAGCCCATGCTTTTGCAGTAAGCCTCCAGGAAAGGATTGTATTTCTGCTTGGCAAATTCCTTGCTGAACTTGTAGATATTTACCGTTTTGTAATATTCCGCCGTCTCGTTGAAGTTGAAGGCCTCTTTGGGCACCATGCTCACAATGTTGCATTTGTCGTCTATCTTCACCACCGTGCCGTCCATCCAACTGGCCCATTTGGCTACAAGGGCAATGTTGGGATAGGGATTGTCAACCAATACTTTCAGCATTTCGGGATTGAAGATGATGTCCGACTCCAGCAAGATGGTGTCGTCTTCCTCCATTTTGTCTTTAGCAAGTGCAAGAGAGTAAATGTTGTTGGTCTTGTCGTATATGCGGTTTTGAATAAACTCTATAGGGATGTTATCGTGTCTTTCCCCAATGTGCCTGATGAGGTTTTCGCTTTTGTAGCCCACCACGATGATGATGCGGCGCAGGTCCAGGCCTTCCAGTGCATCGAGAGTGCGGTCAATGAGTCTCTCCCCATTGATGCTCACCATGCATTTGGTGTTCTTTTCCGTGAGTTGTCTAAGCCGCCGGCCCATGCCGGCAGCCAGTATGATAGCTTGCATGTAGTTGTTAAGTGATTAAGAATTGGTTGTTGGGTGTGTTAATATTTTCCAAAGTCCACATTTATCAAATGCGGGTTTTGCCGTTTATCTTCCGGAGGCAGCTGCATGTAGTCGCCGAAGAGCTGCGTAAGGTAGGCATCATAATCCTTAAGCATGCTGAATGTGGTGTCCTCGAATTTCACTCTTGTGGTTTCCTTGAAGATGGCTGCGGGAAAGAAGCAGTTGGGGTAGTGGGTGTTGTCGGTCAGCAGTCCCACGAAGCCGGTGTCCTTTCCATCGTATTTAAACACTTGGTGCTCGATGAATTTTCTTATAGGGGTGAGCTTTTGCAGTGATGCTATGGCCATGACTATTTTCTTGGGCAGCGATGCACTTTTGTATCCCCTTTGCTTCAGCAGGTAGGCGGAGCGTGCTTTGCAGCAGGCGTATTGTACTAGACGGCCGCATGTGGTGGGTGCGGCGGTGTCTACCCTGAACACGTCCACGAATATGCCTCTCATGTTGTCTTTTCCGGCATAGCACTCTTCTTCGCCGAAGACAGTGCCTTTCAGCTTGATCTTGCAGAAGTCCAGGGGCCAGTCTCTCAGGCCTTCCTCAAAGTAATATTTGTCGTTGTTGAATTCATTGCGGGCCAGTTCCACAAACCGGCGATAGTTGTCGGCAGTCATCTGGAGGTCGAAGTCGTCGTCCCAAGGTATGAACCCTTGGTGCCTGACCGCCCCTATTGCAGACCCCCCGTTGAGAGAATACTGAATGTGGTGGGCCGTGCAAAACGCGTCGATGTCCTTGGCTATGCCTAAGATAACAAGTTGCAGGTGTCTTAAATCGCTCATGACATTGTATTTGGTGTGACGGGCTCTCCCTTTAAACCGTCTCTTAAGCCCCTAAGAATGTTCTTGAAGTATAACGTTCTTTTAGGGCCGGCTAGAATATAGAAGAAGAACTTGACAATGTACTTTAGGCCATTGGTTCTTTTCCATTTGGTCGGTGTGTATGCTAATTTAGAGAGCCAGATGTAATTTCTTATTTGATAATAGAGTCGGGTAGGGGGCGTGATGTGTATGTTGTGGTGCGCCATTCTATAGTTGTTCACGCCCAATGTATGCTGCATCGTTACATTCTTGTCGTAGAAATGCCTCGAGCCGTTGATGTGGGTAGCACGCCAGCACCATTCACTGTCAACGCCGTCGATGAACAGGTTTTCACGCATCAGCCCAATGGCTTTTATGGTGTCAAGGCTTACAAGCGACATGGAGTTCATGGTTTGGCACACTTCTATCAAATGATGTGAGCCTTCGTCGATTTCTCCTACGGTCACTGTATTGTAGTTGAACGGCTGACCGGTAAAAGAGTCAATGCCAATAGGCCCTACGGCTCCCACCTTGACTCCCTGGCTGCTTAACCATTTGCTTGTGGCAAGGAGACGCTCGACCAATTCAGGAGAGGCCTTGGAGTCCTGGTCAATGAATAGCACATAGTCCACATTGGTGCCTAACAAGTATTTAAGGGCAACGTTTTGGGCTTTCGCAATGCCAGTGTTGCACAGTAGGGGCTTGTATATTACATGGTGATATTTGCGGAACGCGGAAGTGTGGTCATCGCTAGAATTGTCTATAATACACAAGATATCTACTTGACTTATGATGCTTTCTACATTATTCAGGATGTTGTCTCCCGGATTGTAGAGCACCATGACGCCTCCCACTAAAGTCTTTTGGTGAGACCCGCCCATATTCCTTTTATCATGTGTTTCCATATGTCTACGCCATTACTTACTAAAAAAGGAAAATAAACAAACCGTGACGCGGCCTTGATACCTGTCTTTATTTTCCAGTCGGTGGGCACATAGTTTTGTCGGCAAAGCCAAAGATAATTTCTGTATGAATAGAAATATCTCATGGGTGAGGAAACGATGACCCTATAGTTGCCAAAATGCAGCTCGTGGTTACCTACCTTATGATATATTCTCACATTGGAGGTGATGCCGCAAACATACCCCTGCTTGTTAGCCCGCCAGCACCAGTCGAAGTCAACATAATCAATGAACAGCCTGGGGTTGTTGCATCCTACTGCATGGATGACGCTTGTGGGAATACAACTGCCCGAAGAAATAATTTCCCGCCGAGGCGTAAAGCCGTAGGAGTCTATACTTTCTTTCCTGATAAACGGGGCGTATACGGTACCGTCGTCCTTGCGTATCACGGTAGGACCCAGCGTGGCCAGATTGCCGTGCTGCCTGCTAATGCGTTCAAACTCTGCGCAGATGGTGTCAGCGTAGTCGCTGTCTGCAATGGAATCCTGGTCAAGGAAGACAATGTATTCGGCGTTGATGTTCGATGTAATATAATCTATTCCTATGTTCTGTGCCTCGGCTATGCCTTCGTTTCCACCCAAGAAAATGTAGTGAAGCAGTCCGGCGTTCTTCAGTTCTTCGTTCATGCTGGCTGAATTGTCCACTATGACACCGTGGTTGGTCGCTGCTATCTCCTTGATATGTTGTATCTCCTGCTCACTGGGGCGGTATACGACAATAAGAACCGAAGCCTTTACGGTGTATTGCCCGCCTTTTCTTCTATAGTTGACTTTGTTCTGCATATAATTAGCTTGAACTTATTTTGCAGGGTAAGAATGAACACAAAAAGATATTGCACGAGGAGTGACAGACTGAGGATAAGGTTCTCCTGGAAAAACTGGAGGATGAGTATCTCTGCAATATATGCGTAAAGGCACTTGAAGACTGAATGTCCTTGCTGGCACTTTCTGTATATCCAACCGGTGAACACTCCGTAGACCGTGGCAAAAAATGCTATGCCTTTGTACCCGAAATCCTCGAAAAATGGCTGGAAAACCGTATAGACGTTGGTGGGTATAGGTACGTCGACAAACTCTTGCAGCTTGGGCTCTATGGTGTAGTTGGCTATACCCAGCTTGGTGAGAAAAGCATAGAAGAAAGCAAAAGTGCGCGACCCGAATTGCTCGGTTACCTTTTGCTGGACTTGCTCGAATGCAACGGGAGGCGACAAAACGTACATGGCAATGAAGTCAAAGATATTTCCGTCGTCGGCTTGTCGCTGTTCGGTTGACACTCTGAAAATGTTTATGCCATAAAAAAGCATGACGGTGGCTATTCCGAACAACGCGATAGTGCGCAACTTGATGACTCTTTTTTCATAAAATATGAATACGGTGACCAAGCCTAAAAAGAACAAGGCTCCCTTTTCCATGATGGCGAAAGCGCACATTAGGCAGGCAGTGGTGACTATGGCCATCTTAACCTTGCCTATTTGCTTGTAGTTCCACACACAAACAATGAACAGGGCCTGGTTGATGGCATTGATGTATTTCAGCAACTTGCCAAGGGCGTCTTCTTCTCCGGAGTTGGCAAGGACTCTGAGATTGAACAGCAAGTCCTCTGTGCCGAACATGGAAACCGTCTTAAATATTTTGTAGACATAGATAGGGGTAAACACAATGGAAAGGATGAATAGGGCATTCAACCAAAAATGGTTAATGTGCATTTCGTTGCCTTTGACCCGTTCGCTGGGTATGGAATAATAGGTAAGAATGGCCGAGGCAGACAGGATGGGAACCCAAATCATGGTACACAAATAAAACCTGTCCTTTAAGGGGTATAGTTGGGTGGATGTGGTGTTGAACACTACAATAAGCAAAAGCCAGATAACCGTGGTAATGAACCATGGCGAGAACACATCGCCTAAACGCAAGAAGCGATAAAGGAAGATGAGTGCCGAGAGAAAAATGATAAGTAATATGGCCATGGCTATTTTCTCCACATGGGCGAAGCGTTCCCACTAACTATCTTCTTGTATTGCACACAGTTAATGACTGTGCCGGGCAAGTTGACGAGTATGAGGGCCATGGCTACGCCGTCTACACCATAGGCTTTGCCAAAAAAACAGGCCAGAGGCAGGTAAAGAATGGCAGCGGACATGGTGGTGACCAGCTGAACGTTTAGGGCTCCCATGCCGTTAAGGATGTAAGAATAGCATAAGCTGCAAATAATCTCAAAAATGTATATGCCCATTAAACAGGACAACATGAGATTTGTTCTCACTCCATCACCCACCCAAATCTTGTATATGTACGGTGATGCGAGTGTTTGTATAACGATGGCGAGGAGCATGCCGCCCAATATGATGTTTAACTTGCGCATTGACTTTTTTATCCATTGCATGTCATTCTTGGCATAGGCATCGGTGGTGGCACTCCAGAAAGGTACGGCTATGACCGTGAAAATCATTACGGTGAACGAATAATACCTGTAGGTGACCTGGTAAGGCGTAACCAGTTCGGGTGAAAAAAGCCTGGATATGATAAGGTTTGTGGAGGCAAACAGAATGATGCCGGCTATCTGCAGTATAAAGAACTTTATGCCGAGTGAGAACAGATCCTTGATCATGCAGGCCTTGAAAGCGCTTATGTCCGGCCTTAAAAAAGCGTATTTGCCACGAAAGGTAATGGGGTAGGCCACCAAATATGACAGAAGCGGTCCTGCCGTGTAGGCTATGGCCACCCACATTAATGAGTTGACATGCGCCTGCTGCATGCCAAAAACGGAAATGAGAGTAAGGGCTTGTCCAATGGAGACCAGTGCGTTGTTTACGGCGGGCAACTGCAAGGCCATGTAAACATTGCCAATGAACTTGAAGATAAAGGTGCCTCCTACAATGATGACAGAAACGCTCACCACTGCGCTCAGGTGCGGTATGAGTTGTGGATCGACGTTTAGAAGCTGATAAATATTGATGGCATTGCAAAGAATAGTGGCTATGCAGACCACAGGCAGGATGATGCCGATGAGTGTGAAGAAGGTGGTCGACACGCACGTCTTCGCACCGGCCCTGTCGTCCTTGGCTAGCTTGTCGGCCAAAATGTTGCGCAAGCCGTTTCCAAGTCCTATGTCCATGGAGTCTATCCAAATGAGCATAGAACTTATGACCATCCAAATGCCATTGGCATAATTGCCTAAGCATTTAATGGTCAGGGGCACCAGCAATATTTGTATCACTCCGGCCCAGCCTTTTATGCCAAAGGAGAAGAGGATGTTTTTCCTTATAAGCTGGCTCCTATTGCTTGCCATGTGTTCTTTGTTTGTATTTTTGGCTGAGTGAGATGGTCCAGAAATCAAAGAGCAGGGCATACATCATCCATATCATGAGGTTGACGAATGTCCTGGGGTGGGTAGGGGTGGCAGTTACCGCTTCGTTGTTGATGGTGATGAAGTAAATCTTCTGTCTGCTTTCCTTCATGTGTGCCAGCTGGTATTGCATGTTTGCCTTGTTGTAGGCTTCCAGGGCTACATCTATGTTCTTTTGCAAACTGTCTATTCTGCTTCGCTCGGTCATAAGCATGGGCTCGGCGTTGGCATCTACAACAGACGCATACTGCCTGAGGGCCTTTTGATAATTTGACCTCTGCAAGTCACGTAGCTTCCTAAGTTCGGCAGCGTTGATCACGGCAATGCGCCGAGTGTATTGCTGCAAGGTCTCACTCAACAGCCTGGCTGCTATCTGCGTGATTTGGCAGGCCACGCATGGGTCTTGTGCCACGCCTTTAATGCTGATAATCCCATTGTGCAGATTTACTTCGGTCATCATGCAGTCTTGCAGCTTGTCAGACAAGGCTGGTCTCTTTCCTCCGTTGTTCCACCACGGCTCCTTTTCTCCGAGCAGATAGTCTTGCAGGGTATATGTTTTCCCGGTTCTTGTTGTGACCTTTTGCTTGCCCATCTGTTTCCTCAGCCGGTTGGAAGCCAGCAACATCTTTACTAATTCGGGCTCTGTAGTCACGTTGCTTTCGGAAATGGTGGGCAAGTCCAGTTCCATATTCATCCTGTTGGCGCGCTTTTCAATACGGTCATCGCTTGAGTTGATGGATATTTGCTTAATGGAACTGTAAGTCTTTGGTAGGGATGCTGAAAACACGAGACTGCCCACGATGGCTATCAAGAGTGACGACAAGATGAGCCACTTGTGTTGGGTTAGGCTACTTCCCTTGGGTTGGCGTTGCATGACGGTTATGCTATCTTGACAATCCGTTTTCTATACTTGATGCCTAAAAGCACAAAGTCGCACAGAGCCCCAATCAAGAGGAACGTGGCAAGAATGAAAATCTTGGGTGTGTTGCAGTGCTTGAGGGGAACCGAAGCAGACTGCAGGGTGGTGAACGCCGGCGTGTTGTCTTGCAAGTTTGCCTGTGCGAGTTGCAGTTGTTGTACCGTTTGCGTATAGATATTATACTTGAGCTGCATGTCGTTTTCCAAGTCTTCTTGCTTGGATTTTATGGCTTCCAGAGTGGCGTCTATGTTAGCGTCGCAGTAGGCGGCGTATCTCTGTCTTGCTTTCGTGTATTCTTTCTGAGCTTCCAGGTTAAGTTCGCTCATGTATTTCACGTCATTACGCGACTTTTGGGTTTTGTAGTTAGTGATGGCTTTCTGCAACTCATCTTTTATGGCATTGGCCATGGTGGCAGAAATCAATGGGTCTTCCGTCTTGGCGGAGATGGTGATTACGCTTGTCTTCTTGTCAACCTGACAGGTAAAGTTGGACTTCATTTGGTTTACGATGCCGTTTTCATCTTTTGTAAGTTGGAACGGGTTGGGATGAAGAGAGTCGCTTTTCACCTTATTGATGTCCTTGTCGGCAAACTTGCTTGCCAGTGCCATGAGTCCCTCCTTGAACTTGTCAATGGTGGTTACTTTGGTCTTGTTTTTCTGATAATCGTAGAAGTTCGTCGACACATCTCCCTTAAGAGTCTTTACTTTAACGGGGAACAGTTTTACCAAAAAGTCGTTGGAGGACATCATGTCTGGGTAGACCTCGGGATAAATGGCATCGCCCGTTGGGTTGGCATCGTTGAAAAGACCCACCATGGATGTTATGGAAGAAATCTTGTTGGTGAGGTTGTTGCTTGTGGTCTCGGGTGCCAGCATGACTGTTGCTATGTATTCGTTAGGCTGTTGGAAAGCGTACCAAATGCCGAATACCGCCCAAGCTATTAGTGTAAGGACTACGAATTTCCATTTTTGAATAATAATTTGTATCAGGGCAATCAAGTCCACACTGGCCTTGTTCAACCTTGCGGGCGCAGTTTGCCCGGTTGTGGGCTCTTCTTGTGGCCGTGCTTCGTGATCCTCGTTGTTGAGTTGCTGGCCTTGCCCATTGTCGCTATATGTGGTTTGGAAGGATGCCTTTTGGGCTTTTTGTTTTCTCCATGCCACCCATTTGTGGTGTAAATCGTATATATTCATGAACAAAGAGTTGCTTTATGAAGTTAGCGTTATATCATTACTGACTTTGGTTTCATGTGTGTGCGGGACTTGTTGCTTAGTCTTTGGACACCTCTTCTCCTCCCCTTTCCGTTGTGCAAGATGCCTGCCGCCATTGAGGCTGAGTGGAGAAGGAGCGACCGCATATGGCCTGTTTCAAGGCCGCAGCAGCACCTGCCCGGCTGGGCCGCATGGCCCTGTTGATGTGCTTATTTACTCAGGTTGGCTATCGTTGCTATCATGGTAGCTATGCTAGACATGCTTGAGCCAAGGCTAATGGTCTCTGCTGCGCTCTTCTTGCGGCTGAGCCTCGATGACGCAACAATTTTTTTGATATACAAGAACAAGTTTTTATACCACTTCCCCACTAAAAACACAACATGCTTATATAAAGAGTTATGAAATCTTATAAATTTTAAAGGTAGGTTGCAGGGCCACCTGCCTGATGTCGCGGACACGATGTAAGAGGTCAATGAAGCTTCTTTTTTCGTCATATTGGCGAGCGTCGCAATCTAAGCGGCTATCAATGAGACACTGGAACCAATGCTCAGCATTTCTTCAAGACTTGTCTTTCGGGAGATCTTGCTGGGGCGACAATCTCACAACCGGGTTCTATCTTTTTTGTCTGCTTTCTAAAACTGATCCGTCTCTTCTATGACCCTTTGAGCATAGGAGATGAACTTATCTTGAAATTTCTTTTGTTATGTTGTGGCTTCCCGGCTCTTGTTGCCTACCAACTGCGGGCATAAGCGATAGCATAGGTTGGCAAGAATGCCTGTGATGAGGTATACCAGTGCGAAGGCCAGCAGGATAATGCCATAGTTGCCATCATAGAACAGTCCGATATGTGGCAGTGCACGACTCACGAGGAGGGGAATGCCGCCACAGAAGAAATAGTATACGAGCGATTGCCGCCCAGTGTGTTCGAGAAGCCACAAAAGTCTTCTTGTAATGGCTTCCAAAGAGTTAAAGGCTGTGTCCTTATGAAGTCGGAGTCGCTCCAAGCCTTGGCAAACCTCAGAGGTCAGAAAGATGGCGAAGAGACTGTCTGCTGTAAATAGAGCTCCGTCGCTGATCTGAAGCGGGCATAGTATGAAGTTGCCTCCGGATTTTCTCTCCAGTCCTTTTATTATCATCAACGCTGCCAGTGCCACTATAAGCATCGTTGCCTTGAGGGATGAACAGAGCTGTTTCCTCACTCCGTTTGGTAGAGAGTAGAAGCGAAATGGGAAGAGAAAATCTCTCCCCTGATTTGTACGATTCCATTCTCTCTGGATAGAAAGATTATTCTTCATCCTGTGGATGCCGTAGCCCAAGGCGAGGTAACTGAGGACCAATAGCGCCTGATTCAGTTGCCACACACAGCATTCTCCTACATGATGTGAGACAAAAAGACTGGTTGGGAGTCCGAGAACAGCTGTCAGAACTACAGCCCAAATGTTCTCTCTGCTTACATGAAGGATGAGTGAGAAGACAAGTTCTGCTACGATGAGTGCAGCAACAAACCATGAGGCTTGGCCTAATACGATGCTTTCAACCAGTAATTGCACTGTATTGTTGGAAAGAGCCATCCCGTGTGCGAGTGCCTTGGGTATCGCCTCAGCGTAGTGAATACCAGATAGGGTATGACAAGCCGATGCAAGATGGAGCGCATTTTGTGGCGCAGCGAAAATCCTTCCGGACGGAATATCAGGTAGCCTGAGAGATAAAAGAAGATCACCAATGCATCGCCAACATAGAGATAGTAAGGGATGAGCGCCTCTCCTGCCATATAGCTCTCCGTATGAAAGAACAAGATGGCCAGCATACAGCACCCACGGAGTAGGTCTATCCAATGCTCTCGCCTTGTGTTAGTGCCCATTTTACTCATCTTGTCATTGACGCTAATCTCTCACCAAGCCGCTAAAGGGCGCAAGGAGAGGCGTTCGATCAATTCCCTACTCTTTATCCATGAGCATTGCGCTCTATTTTTGAACATTGAATCATCATGAATTACCCATGAATTTCTCATTAATTATTTATGAACCATTCGTGGTCATTCATGGCTATTCGTGTGAGAGAGTTGATGTACCCACACTTGGACCGCTTATCCCTGATACTCTCTCAGCTCAGCGGTGACATCATTCAGAATGTAGGTGTCGCTCATCGTGTGAAGTCGGGGTATTGAGGGTACTTCTTCTCCTCCCCTCATCATTGTGGTGAGGGTGACTGCCGCCAGAGGCGGAGCGAAGGAGAAGAGTCCGCATTTGACCTCAGAGGGGTGAGGTCGCAGAGTCGTCTGCTTGGCTGGGCACG
>Ga0256406_1006026_pt1 | contig 12453 bp, 10 predicted proteins | sample RumenRJG_03DNA_FD_185986 | JGI IMG/M metagenome (GOLD analysis project Ga0256406, IMG submission 185986) | Bovine rumen microbial communities from Lethbridge, Alberta, Canada - RJG_03 | ecosystem: Host-associated > Mammals > Digestive system > Stomach > Rumen | place: Canada: Alberta | collected...
TCTGACGCGCCCGATTCGAACGTGAGCGTCCGATCCATGAGAAAAGGGTCCGGATTGAACTCTTCCGGCCCGGCCGGTTCCGCGCCGGATACGGCCGGGAAGGGGACTACCTGTAACGTCTGCCGGACGGACGGGTACAGCCGGCACACCGCCGTGGACATTGTCTTGAACTCAAGAAGAAACTGCTCCGCTTCCGCTCTGGTGGAAAACAGGGCCCGCTTCTTCCGGGACAGGCCCCAGGCGCTCGTCACGTACACGGACGTCCCGTCCGGATTTCTGGCAGCCAGGCACCACATCGTCCGGCCGCCGTCCGCGGATCCGTTCGCGAACGGATCCGGATCGTCCGCGCGGTAGGGAAACACGGCGAATGTCCCGATCAGCGCGCCCGGAAGGTCCGCGTGCAGGCCGGGGCTGGTCTGAAAGCTGCACAGGACGCGGTCGGCCGCGTCTTTCGTCTTCCAGACAAACGGCTCCGGGGACATCTGCGCGATGCTGTTTAAAAACAGGGTCCCGGTCTCACCCGTGCCGCGGATGAAATACCCGTCCGGGGGTGTTTTTGCGTCGGGAACCGCAAGGTCCGGATGACTGCTCCAGGAATCCGGGCACGGCACCACATGAAGGGAATTCCGGACGGACGGGGAAACGCCGAATTTTGTCCGGGGGTACTTGAGAAACGCGGACAGGACGTGCGACGCCTTCTCAGGCGTTTCATACAGCCCCGGGGTCCTGCGGTCAAGCATGACCCGCTGGTTCAGGCAGACCGGGCTTCCGTCATCCCCGGTCCCCACAATCATAAATTTGACCAAACTCTGTTCCTCCTTACTCGTCCGGCATGGCTTCCCAGATCGCCTTCATCTTCTTCCGGTACGCGTCGGCCTGTTCCACATGGGTTTTCGCCTCGTCAACTTCCGCCATCTGCTTGTCGTAGATTTCCTTCTTGGTAATCCGGACGGAATTGCACTTGTCCCGCTGCTTCGCCAGCGCGTCCAGACGGGCGTTCAGGTCCCGCATTTCCTGCTGCGCCTGTTTGATGTCCGCGAGCACCTGCTTCTGCTCCTTTGTCGCGGTGTTGAAATCGTCCGCGGTCTGTTTGATGGACCGATATACCGTGTCTTTCCGCTGGCAGGCGGCCGCGTACTTCCGCTCGGCCTCGTCCCATTTCTGTTTCGCGGCCTTTTTCTCTTCCCGCCGGCGCTCCTGCTCGGCCTTCCGGTGCTCCTCTTCGAGCATCCGGGCCTCTTCCTCTTTCCGGCGGGCTTCCTCCGCCTTGGCGCGGGCCTCCGTCCTTGCCTTCTCCGCGGCCGCCTCGGCCTGCCGCTGTTTCTCTTCCAGTTCCGCAAGGCGCTTCTTCTCCGCCTCTTTCTTCATTTCATCAAGCGCGTTTTTCTTGAACGCGGAATAGACGTCGTCCGTGTTGAACTGCGGCTTGTCGGATACCGGCTTCTTTTTCTTTTTGACAGGCTTTTCGTCAAGCGAGGCCCAGTCAAACGGCTGATCAACTGATTCCAAAGTCAGGACACCTCCTCTCTCTGTGTCTTTTTGCGGATAAAACCGCTTCGCCGTCAGTATGCAAGATTTTCAGACACAGGGGACCGTTTCTGACTGGTCTTTCGCTTCGCGGACCGTATTTTTTTGTTCCGCCGGTCTTCTTCCCGGGCCAGGCGGGCGATCTCCTGCTCCACGCGGGACAGGCCTGTCACGTTCACGTTGAAAAAGGGCACGCCGTACTTTTCGCACTGGTTCTTGATGCGGTAATACTCCACATGGGACGTGCTCTTCGTGATGCAGACGGCGGCCCGGACATTCCCGGCGTTCTCGCTGGTGATGGAAAACTCTTCCGACCGCACGGAGTTCGGATAGGCGGCAAGGAGCTTCGCGGCCATGCCGTCGTGCTGGCAGATGAAGACGTACCGGGCGTCAAGCTGAAGGTCTTCCGGTGTATCTTCTTCCGTTCCGGGCTGGTCGTCCGGCGCGGGAACATCCGGCCCCGGCGCGTCCGTCTCCGGCTCATCGGGTGCGTCTGACATATCCGGCCCGTCTCCGCTGCCGGTAAGACGCGCGATTTCCCGGTCTTTGTCTTCAATCTGATGAACAAGCGCCCGGATTTCCTTGTCAGCCGCGGTTTTTTCGATAAGGAACGCCTGCCGGTCTTCTTCATGCCTGTTTTTTTCCAGCGCCAGCGCCTCCGACAGGGCCCGCGCCTGCTCCGCAAGGTCCGCCTCGCGCCTTTCCGCGACGGATTCCTCCCCGCCGGCATCCGGGGGCGGACACGCGGCCGCCGCGTCCCGGAACGTTTCCGCCTGGCACGCCATGGCGATGGACAGGAAGCACGCCATGACCGTGAGCTCCGGGTCGGTGTCCCGGATATAGCGGTTGATCCGGTTTGGATTTACGCGCCCGGCGGATATAACGTCCTCCCCGCGTGTCTGGATATCCCGGAAGCGGACGCTTCCGGTCGGGGACACGTTCTGGCGCGCAATCGTATCCGTGATCGCCAGGGCGCGCTCCCGCTCTTCTTTCAGGTAAAGCGAGATGATCCGGCTGTCCAGCGCGCGGAGAACCGCCTCTTCCGCCGTCTGCTCCAGTTCCTTTGTCCGGATCTGCGGCCGCCATATGCCGGTCAGATACCGGGACGCGTAGGCCAGACAGAAGCTCCACAGGTGCCGGCCGTCCGTGTCGATCTGGTAGGCCCGGATGCCGGGATAGTCGCTGATATCCATGATCCCGAGTGCCGTCCGCGTGCTGACCATGAGAAGCTCCCGCCCCAGGCGGCGCGCCATGGCGCGGGAGTTCTGCATATCCGGGTCTTCCGCGTCCGGTTCGGCCTCCTCGACGAGCGTGAGGGCGCCCAGAAGGAGCCGCTGCCGGTTTTTCTCAAATGACGGCGTCTCCTTCGGGTTCTTTTTGTCAAGGTCGATTTCCTCCGCCATGTCCGACAGAAGGTCATCCATGGTCTCCGATAGGGGGCGGACGTCCTTCCAGTCCGTGTCCGTATAGGCTCCGTCTTCCCGGACGGATTGGAGATAGGCATCAAGGCAGCCGATTGACCGCCGGATCTGCCTGCGTCGGTCCGCAAGCTGCTTTTCGGGAACGCCCTCCATCAGGAAGGCGTGCTGCAGGATGTTCATCTGGCGCTTGCAGGCGTCGCGCGCGTCCCCGAGAATCCCAGACAGCAGGTCTGAATCTCCGGTCTCGTCGAGATAAGACGCGAGTGCTTCCGCGTAAAGAAACGCCAGCGTGTCTTTCTGGTTGCCGCAGGGGATCTGCCCGGCGGGAAGGCAGGACAGACGGGTCCGCACCGCCGGCCAGCGGTCATACGCCATGGCATAGATGCGGTCCTCTTTGCACAGGCACTCCATCCACAGGCAGTTCCGGACCGCCTGCCGGACGTTCGGTTTCAGATACATGATATCAGGCATCAATATTCTCCTTTCGTTTTCTGATCCACGCTCCCCGCGGGAAGCGATGACCCGGTTCCGGAAGCAGTATGCCTGATTTCTGTGTCCGGAAGACGCCGGGTTTCCGTTTCCCGGCGCGCGGACCGAAAAAAATCAGGCAGCCGCGCCGGCCGCCTGATGCATTACTGTTTTTTCTCGTAGACCAGCACGCCGTCCACGACGTACCGTTCGGACGTCCCGTGGACGCCGCAGGTACTGAGCGTCACGATATCGACGTTCTTGTCGAGCGGATCGTCCGTCGGCACCTCCGACAGGGATTTCTCCTGCTCCGCCCACGCCAGATACGAGGCGTCATGCTGACTGAAGAGCTGGTAGGTCTCCGACTTCGACTGCGTCTCATGGACGGAAAAGATATGGTAGAGCTTCGCGCTGCCGTCCGGCGTATTGATCCAGAAGCACGGGTAGAGGTTGTAGGTATCCTCGTCCCGGTATTTTTTCAGCTTCGCGAACATCGTGCCGTTCTTCATGTTGTGGCCGTAGATGAACGTGTTCGGATCGGAAAAATCATCCCTGTTCAGTCCTTCAAGGAAGAGCGATCCGGCGTACAGATACGACCCGCCGAGCGTCCGGTGCAGGTAGTAGGAATCGTCCCCCGAGTACAGCACCGGATAGCTGATCCCGACGGCCGGCATCGTCAGCCATGCCTTGACGTTTCCGTCTTTGGCCAGCAGGGAGTCAAAGTCGATCTCCGGGGCCTCCAGGTTGGCATACGGATTCGTCTCGTCCGCGTCCGTGTTCTCGTAGTCGTCCGCGGGCGGCGTGTCCGTGACGGCTTCCGCGTTCAGGTCCGCGTACACCTTCTTCGACTGCTCGTAATTCCAGATGTCACGGGCCGCCCCGCCGAGGCTGATGACCAGGACGGCGGCCAGCACGGCCGGAATGATCCGGTCGATTATCCCCTTTTTGGTTTCCGGACACTTGTCCACAGGCCGCTTTCCGTGGCGACGCGCTGGCGAAGCAGCGGCGTGTCCTCCGTCCCGCCGGCCGGCGGCAGCACCCGGATTCCGTGGCGTTTCCGCACGGCCGGCTTCCGGTTCGTCTGTCCCTTCGGACGCGGTTTCTTCCGCGCGGATTCCGTCGGGCCCGGCTGCTCCGCCTGCGGACGCTTCCCGGCCCTGCTCGTCTGCTCCGGAACCCGCGCATCCGCTTTTTTTGACGGATGGCCCCCGTCCTTTTCTGCCGGCTGGTCCGGCTGCGCGTCCGGGCGTGAGGCTTTGTGCTGTCCGTCCGGGCCGGACTTTTGGTCCGGACGGACATCGTCTGCCGGACGGACGCCCATTGTCCGGGGAAGGCTGTCCAGGAACTGCCTGTCTTCGCTGGACAGGCCGTCGTCCGCCTCGTCAGAGTCAGATCCCGCGCGGGTATCCGGATTGTCCGGGACGGAGTTGTCAGAGGAGTCCGGAGACCTGTCCGGGCTGTCTTTTTCTGACGCGGATATATCTTCCGCCTTCCATTCCGGATCATCATCAATGCCGTCAAACCCGAACAGCTCCGTGTCGTCCATGCGGAACGGATCGTCCGGGGTTTCCTCCGCCGGTTTCCCTTCCGGCTTCGGGGCTTCCGTCTTCAGATCCGGATCGTCCGGAAAGTCATCCAGCCCGTCAAGGCCGGGGTCCAGTTCATCAGGAAGGTCCGGGACCGCGTCTTCTGCAGAAGATGACGAGCTCTCTGCCGGTATTTCTTCGGATTCCGACTTTTCCGCCGGCGTCTCCACGGGCTCTGCGGGCGCTTCAGGGCTGTCCGGCTTCGGCGCAGAAACGGGTTCCGGTTCCTTTTCCGCCGGCGTCTGTCCCGCTTCCGGGTGCGCCTTGGCCCACGCTTTCTGCTTTTCCAGCCGGGCCAGTCTCCGGCGCTCCTTCCGGTTGAGACCGGACGGCGCCTTCGGCTGTGCCGGATGGGCCGGCCTGTCCGCGCGGGGCTCTTCTGCGGCCGGCGCGGCGGGCACCTTGTCCGGCGCGCCGGAGGCCTGCGTCTCTTTTGGCTCCGCCTTCTCCGCCTCTTTCGCGTCGGACGCGTCCATTCTGGCGCGAATCCGGGCGACTTCCGCCTTCAGATGCTCGCCTTTCGTCACGAGCTTCTGATACTGCCGCATGCGGTCCTCATAGTTCTGCGAGGGATTTCCCTGCTCTTTTTCTTTCTGTCTGTCCAGCTGGGCCTTGACGCGCTCCGCGTTGCCATCCAGCTTTTGCAGTTTTGCTTCCAGCGCGGCAATCGTGACGCGCGTGGATGAATTGCTCATAGTGTCTCCTTTCTCCGCTTATGATCTGCGGAAGCTCCGCCGCCTTCCCGCGGCCAGACGCTTCTCCCGTTTCGCTTCGGACGGGGGCGTATACGCCTCCCGGCTGCGGACAACCCTGATGATGCCGTCGCGCTTCACCTTCCGGCCGAACCGGCGGAGCATGTGATCAAGGCTTTCCCCCGGACGTCTCACTACTTTCGCCAATCGTCTCCCCTCCTTCCTTGTTTTCCTGCCTTCCGGTATACGGACCGCCGCAGCAGAGCACCGGCACCGGTCCGGAATCGTTTTCGTCAAGTTTCACGTGGCAGTGCCCGCACCAGCTCTCGTCCTCTCCGATGCCGACGGTATACGCGCCGCACTGAAAACAGATGCTTCTCTTGTTTCTTTCCTTTTCAGACATTTTCTTTTTCCTCCCAACTGATTCACTTTCCCACGGTCGTCTTGATGATCGACCAGACATAATCCCAGGTGTCCCCTGTCAGCGAAATGCCGTCGCTCTCCGTCTGATAGCCGGCGGTCTTCAGGCTGTATTCCAGATCGATGAATCCGACGGTTCCCGGAAGGTCCGCGTACAGCGTGTCGTTAAACGTCGCGATCCGGCTGTTTAAGGCGTCGTTATGCGTCGGACAGACGGAGGCGACATATACCGCCCCGCCGATCCGCTGAATCCGGGCATAGGCGTCGTTCGCCAGGTCGGCGTACGCCTTCGCGTTTCCGAGGTCGTCGAGTCCCGGCATGAGGACAATGACCGCTCCGGCGTTTGCCCGGTCAAGGGCGTTCGACAGGCCGTCCCCGCCCATCCATGCCGCGCCGCTGCCGGCCGCGCCGGTCACGAAATCCGCTTCCGTGCCGTGCCGGCTTTCCAGTGCCGCGTTCCGGCCGTTGCCGACAACAAGGAACGACGACTTGGTCTCCGGCAGCGGGGTCGGTGTTACGGTTGGCAGCGGCGTGGCTGTCGGCGCGGGCGTTGCCGTCGGAGCCGCCGCGGATGGAGACGGAGCGGAGGCAGCGGATGAGGCGCTTCCGTCCGGGCTCGCTTCCGCGAACAGGTCCTCGCCGGAGTCCACCTGCGCGGCGGCGTACAGGTCCTCGCCGGAGTCCGTGTCCTCGCCTTCCTTTAAGACGTGGACAATGCAGTACGGCTCATGGACGCCCGACCCGAGCGTGTAGCCGCTCTGCCGCCGGCAGACGAACGTGTAAGAACCCGGTTTCGTGGCGCTGTATGTCCGGCATGTCCAGGATGCGTCCACAGTCTTTGTCTTTCCGGCTTCCGTCCGGATCTTGACAGTATCCGGCAGCTTCCGGACGGCATCCTGCAGGTCTGTTCCGTAAGGGACGCGCAGGTCCTTGATGACGCCGGATTCGTCCGCGTCCGTAAATGCCGCGATCGTGCCGGCCTTCCGCTCCTCCGCGTCCGGGTCGGTCGAATATTCGATGCCGAGGCGGTTCTGGAGAAAATCGGCGGCTTTCATGACCACAAACGTTTCATGGAGATACAGCCAGGCCGCGGACAGGACCAGAACAATGAGAAGGCCGGCCCCGGCAAACCCGATCCAGATCGTGCCGCGGGGCGAAGCCTCCGTATATCCGCTCCGCCCGAACGCGAGCACAAGCCCGAACAGGTGGGGCAGAAACAGGAGCCCGAACCCGAACGGGATGCCGTGTCCGTACGCCTTCGCAAGGCGGAACCGGACGGACACGGACAGGGCAATATTAAACCCCGGAAGCAGGGTGAGCAGCCAGAACGCGCCCCGACCGTACAGAAGCCGGCAGAGCGTCCACCCGGACAGGATAGGGACAAGGGCCTTCCACCCCCTTTCCCCGGCTTTCGCAAACAGGCGCCACCGGATCAGGACTGTCAGGACAAGCCCCGCCAGAAGACACCCGGCGAGACCGTACCAGAAGGCCGCCGGGACCTGCCGCTCTGCCTGCGGAAGATAAACCATCAGTTCCAACGATACACTCTCCTCTCTGCCCGTTCTCCGGGCGCATCCGGGATATCCCCGGCTCTTTTCTTTAATATGCCAGATTTTTTGTACAAAGCCGCGCGTTCCGGATCTCCTTCATATCCAGTATGACAGATTTCCGGCAGCGGGCAGCGGGAAACGGCGCCCCGCCGTTTCCCGAACAGAGGTTTTTGCGGGGGAACGGTGGATATGTCCGAAAAAGAGCATAAAAAAAGAGCCGCACTTGTGGTGCAGCTCTTTTTCCCTGATCAGACCTCGGACACGTCAGCCGGGGCGGCCTTCGCGGCGCCGGCAGCCGGGGCAGCGGCAGAAGCGGCGTCCGCGGCGCGCTTGCTTTCCGCAAACTCGATGTTCTCCGCGACGATCTGGTCGCGGTAGACCATCTGCCCGGTTGCCTTGTCCGGGTAGTTGTCATTCTGGAGTCTGCCCTGAATGACAACCTTTGTTCCCCTGTGCAGGTAGTTCTGCACAAAGTCGGCAGACTTGCCGAATGCCGATACGTTAAAGAAATCAGCATCCGGCTGCCCCTCGCGCTTGAATCTGCGGTCCACGGCGATGCGGAAGCGCGCAATGCCTGACTTGACATTACCTTCCTCGTCGTATCCGCCTCCTGCGACCATCGGCTCGCCAGTTAAACGTCCCATCATGACTACTGTATTCATAAGCGTTCCCTTTCTGCGCATGCAGCGCTTTGCGGATTCCGTCCTGCCTTCCTTCGGGATCAGGTTTGGAATTCCTCGTGTGAGATTATGTTCAGCTTCAATATGACAGAATTCCGGAAAATGAATGTGCGTTACGCATGGATTCCGGGATTCGGGAAAGAAAAATTTTCTGTTCGGGAAAAATAAACGCCGCCATGGTACTGCACCTGGCTCCATCCGTTATTCCCGACGCCGATGACGACAACAATCTTCCCTTTCGGAATGATGTCGATCTGATACGTATCCGCTGATGCCGCCTGATAGACGTCGGCGTCGCAAAGGGCGGTCACGTACCCGCCATACGGCGTGTAGCTGTCGGGAACGGGCGCGGGCGTTGCGGCTGGCTCTGGCGTGGGCGTGGGAGACGGCGTTGGCGTGGGCGTCGGTGTCGGAGTCATGGTTGGAACGACACGCGCCGGTCTCGTCCGGGATGAGTCTGACTCCGCGCTGCTCACGACCGACACCTGCTCATATCCTACCCGGCTCTCGGACAGCACAGGCCTTACGCTGCCGTACGCGGTCAGGGCCGTCCCGATGCACAGTCCAAGCAGAATGGAAGACCGGACCGGGGAACGGGCGGAATGTTCGGTATCCTGATTACGATTTTTCTGATTCCGCATAATTTTCCTTTCTTTGTTGATCCACGCTCCCCGTAGGGAGCGATACGATATGCACGTCGCTCAAAGTCCGCATCGCATAGCAGCTTTAATCCCCGCTCCCCGTGGGGAGCGATTCAGAGCAAAGGCCGGCGTAGTTGTAAGGACTGCGGCTTTAATCCCCGCTCCCCGCAGGGAGCGATTCGTGTCGGCAGTGCTTGCGGATATGACAAATGCGGCTTTAATCCCCGCTCCCCGCAGGGAGCGATTCCTGTCCGATGTGCGGCAAGCACTACGATCTCAAGGCTTTAATCCCCGCTCCCCGCAGGGAGCGATTCCCAGAGCGTCCGCGCGTCCGCGTGCTCTAAATGCTTTAATCCCCGCTCCCCGCAGGGAGCGATTCGTGCAGCAACAAAAATTACCTGGATGATGCCAGCTTTAATCCCCGCTCCCCGCAGGGAGCGATTCCTGTCCGATGTGCGGCAAGCACTACGATCTCAAGGCTTTAATCCCCGCTCCCCGCAGGGAGCGATTCCCAGAGCGTCCGCGCGTCCGCGTGCTCTAAATGCTTTAATCCCCGCTCCCCGCAGGGAGCGATTCAGCAAAACTGCACAAGCTTTAACGGCTTTCTTTGTGCAATTCTGCTAATTCTGAGCCCAGATCTATCCAAACAGTCAGCCATATGTTTACACAAACACTGTGTTTTTATACAAATCCAGGCTCTATTTCGGTGCGAACCTCACGGGATTTCCATGTGCGATAGGGGTTCGCACCAGAGGTTCGCGCCGCCGGCCGGTTTTACGCCCGCACAGACAGTATGCCAGATTTCAGGCAGAAAAAGAGCCGCGGCACCTGTTTTTCTCTTCGCGGACGGCAGTTTTTGCCAGCGCGGCCTGCTCAAAAGCAGATTCGGATCTTCCGGATCTGACATATTGTTTCTGCAACAAACCAGGTTCTGTGAACCTGACAAGACCCACACGCCCGGAATCCGACAAAGCAGGACCTGACAGCCCTGCCAACAGACGGAAATTCCGGACGGAACTTATAAAGAAGGAGGAAACATATGGCCCCTTATAACGAAGCACTGGACGGCAACCTGACGTTTGGAGAAGACGCGAACCTTCGGATTATGAAGCGCAGCGGACAGGAAGTCCCGTGGCAGACCGAAAAGATCGTGACCGCGATCGGAAAGGCGAATGGCGACGTGGGCAACCCGGCGGAGCACATCCCGGTGGGAGACCCGTCTGATCCGGCCGGCTGCGGAAGCGCCTGGGCGATCGCAAACGGCGTGGAACTGGACGCGAGGCGCGCCGGACGGGTGCTGTCCGTCGAGGACGTGCAGGATAAAGTCGAGAACGGACTCATCGCGTCGGGAAAGGCGGAAGTCGCCAAGGCGTACATCAAGTGGCGCTACATGCGCGGCGAACAGCGCCAGGTCCCGGTCATTGACCAGAAGATCCGCTCGATTGTCGAGCTGGAAAACGAGGAAGTGAAACAGGAAAACTCGAACAAGAACCCGACGGTCGTGTCTGTCCAGCGGGACTACATGGCGGGCGAATATAGCCGGTATTACACGAACCGGTATCTTCTGCCGAAGGATATCATGGAGGCGCACAAGGAGGGAATCATCCATTTCCATGACGCCGATTACTTCGCGCAGCACATGTCGAACTGTTGTTTGGTTAATCTGGAGGATATGCTCCAGAACGGCACCTGTATCAGCGGCACGCATATCGACCCGCCAAAGAGCTTCGCGACGGCCTGCACGGTCGCCTCACAGATCGTAGCGCAGGTGGCATCCAGCCAGTACGGCGGACAGACAATTACCCTCTCCCACCTGGCCCCGTTTGTTGACGTAAGCCGGAAAAAGATCGCGAGGCGCGTCAGGCAGGAGTTCGAGGAGACCGGAATCCATGTCCCGGAGGAAAAGTTCCGGCAATTTGTCGAGGACGAGGTCCGCAAGGAAGTCGAAAATGGCTGCCAGACAATCCAGTACCAGCTGATTACGCTCCAGTCCACCAACGGACAGGCCCCGTTCGTCACGGTCTTCATGTACCTGCATGAGGTGCCGGAAGGACAGACAAGAGACGATTTGGCGCTCCTGATCGAGGTTATGCTCCGGCAGCGGATGCTCGGCGTGAAGGACCGGAAAGGCGTCTACATCACCCCGGCGTTCCCGAAGCTCATTTACGTCCTGCAGGAAGACAACATCTATCCGGGGACGAAATACTTCTACCTGACGAAGCTGGCGGCGGAATGCACGGCGAAGCGCATGGTGCCGGACTACATCTCAGAGAAGAAGGAGCTGGAACTGAAAGGAGACGTGTTCCCCTGCATGGGATGCCGTTCCTTCCTGACGCCGGACCGCTTCACGGACGCGGGAAAAGGAAATCTCGCGAACGCGGGCAATTATAATCCGGAAAAACATAAATATTACGGCCGCTTCAACCAGGGTGTTGTCACCTTAAATCTTGTGGACGTGGCCTGCTCGTCCGGAAAGGATGAGGATCTGTTCTGGAAGCTCATGACCGAGAGACTGGAACTCTGCCACCGGGCGCTCCGCATCCGCCACGAGCGGCTGCTTGGCACCCCGTCGGACGTCGCTCCGATTCTGTGGCAGGACGGCGCGCTCGCCAGACTCAAGCCGGGTGAGCCGATCGACAAGCTGCTCTATGACGGCTACTCCACGATCAGCCTCGGATATGCCGGCCTCGCGGAAGCTGTCTACTACATGAAGGGCGTCTCGCATACCAGCGAGGAAGGCAAGGAATTCGGACTCCGCGTCATGCAGGCCTTAAACGATGCCTGCCAGAAATGGAAAAAGGAGGAAAACATTGACTACTCGGTTTACGGAACGCCGCTCGAAAGCACGACGTACAAGTTCGCGAAGTGCCTGCAGAGGCGGTTCGGGAGGATTCCGGGAGTCACGGACAGGAACTACATTACGAACAGTTATCATATCCACGTAACAGAACACATCGACGCTTTTTCGAAACTCACCAAAGAGGCCGAGTTCCAGAAGCTGTCGCCGGGCGGAGCGATTTCATACGTCGAGGTTCCGAACATGCAGAACAACATTCCGGCCGTGCTCCACGTCATGCAGCATATCTACAATACAATCCTGTACGCGGAGCTAAACACAAAGAGTGACTACTGCGACGTCTGCGGGTATGACGGCGAGATCAAGGTAAAGAAAGATCCGTCGGGCAAGCTCTACTGGGAATGCCCGAACTGCGGCAACACGGACCAGACCAAGATGCACGTCGCGAGAAGAACCTGCGGATACATCGGGACACAATACTGGAATCAAGGTCGTACCGCTGAGATCGCGGATCGTGTTCTGCATCTGTAAAGATGTAAATGTTTCTGTCAATCTTAAACTCGATGTGAGAATAAGAAACTCAGTTGGGAATAACAGAAACAGTTAAATTTCCAAAGATGAAACTCACGTGAGAATAAGGCCAAAAAAAGTGAAACTCAGTTGAGAATAAG
>Ga0256406_1006030_pt1 | contig 12448 bp, 9 predicted proteins | sample RumenRJG_03DNA_FD_185986 | JGI IMG/M metagenome (GOLD analysis project Ga0256406, IMG submission 185986) | Bovine rumen microbial communities from Lethbridge, Alberta, Canada - RJG_03 | ecosystem: Host-associated > Mammals > Digestive system > Stomach > Rumen | place: Canada: Alberta | collected...
CATCCCACAATTTTATCTCATCGTTTTCTCCATCATAGTAGGTATAGTCTACCCCCTCTTTTAGTTCCTTATTAACCCATCGACCGTTTTCGTCAATATTGATAAAGACATGCAAGCCCTTATCAGGTTTAGCATTCCAATGCCTAATATCAGGAATATCCGCTAAAAGGTCTCGTGTGAAATTTATGATTTCTTTGATCATATTCGTTTTATTTTGAAGGTTCTACATACCCGAATCCCTGTGAGCATTCTTCTCCTATGCCTCCCTCGCTGGCTATATGCATCAGCTCTGCCGGTGCCGTCAGTCGGAAGCGGTAGCGGTAGCCGCGGATGCGGGTCTGCTGTGGCGTACCGGCCTTGATGGTGATGAGGGCGGACTTAGGTTGCGGGCTCAACAGCTCGAATCGGAAGCCGGCGGTGTCGCCTGCAAAGGGATGACCGTGGAGCGATTCATAGCGAGAAAGAAGACCTCTGAGAATTGCTTCCGAATAGTTTGGCGCCTCTGGTGAGAGATAGATGGTACGGCCACCAGCATGCTCCTTGACACAGACGGGCGACTGCGCCTCCCACTCCATGGTAGGCTCAAGCGGTACAGAAGGCAACAGTTCCACATTAGTTACATGGAAGTCTACCCGATAATCTCTGTTGCCAAGGGTGAAGTGCTGGTCAGCAAAGAGACCTTGCACGAATATGTTAGTGCTCTTCTCCGGCAGGAAGCTGATGGCCCACTCGGCTCGATTGCCGATGAGATTCATGCACCCCGCCTTGGGCACTATGCGATACTTGTCGGGGATCAGTCGGGAATAGCAGAAGAGCTTGAAACGCTTGCCACGCTCCAATTTGAAACCATTGTCGTGCAGCCATGAGGAATAATCCCGGTCGCTCCTGCTGAGTATCTGATAGATTACAGCCGACTGCTCATACTGGTAACTAAGGGGAAGCAAGTCTCCTTGTGCACGATCAATTTCCAAGATAAGCCTAAACCTCATAGCTACGAATTTTCTTAAGTTTTTAGTTGTGTTAGCAAAGTTACGGACAATTATTCAGAATCGCAAATATTTTTCAGCGTTTCTATTTATTTTTTTGAAAATCATATCGAGACGACCGTTGCAAGGCAGCTGCGCGAAGATACCTTCCTTCAAACTCTGAAAGCAAGGCAGGGTCGAGAAGAGAACACAATTTCTTCCATTCCCAATGGGAGATTTCTTTCATTCTGATTGAAAGAAGCGCATCCGTGAATCATGTATCCAAGTCTTTAAAGTAAGAAAACCGCTGACAAAATCATGTCCACGAAAAGTTTCAATTTAGAGAGCACAGCGAGGGCTTTTTGAGAAAGAAGTGAGATGGAAACAGGAAAATAGTAGCGTAAAATCAACAAAACAGTGAGATGACCAAGTCAAAATACTGATTTTAGTGACACAAAAAGGTGGTTTTATGAGATGAAACGACCGAGATGATCCTTTCCAATTGCAAAGATAGAATTTATTTGTGTATCCGTATTCTGAAATGGCAGATTATTCCCTTATTGGCGGCATAGAGTAGTTGCAGTGCGCAGTTAGGCAGTTGCAAGGGAGCGTCCGAAAACGAGGAGCAAGCAATTCCGACCGACCGCTGCCAACGAGCAAGCAATTCCGGCCGACCGCTGCCAACGAGCAAGCAATTCCGGCCGACCGCTGCCAACGAGCAAGCGATTCCGGCCGACCGCTGCCAACGAGCAAGCAATTCCGGCCGGCCGCTGCCAACGAGCAAGCAATTCCGGCCGTCAGCAGGCCACAAGACACCCCGTATAAGCAATTAACAAAAGAAGTACGTGATTTGGATTAGCATTGATAGGCACAATACATTTTCCCGGCTTTTTCTTGCATAAATCAGCACATTACTGTAATTTTGCGGCAACCAACATATTATTCTTATGCAGATTATCCTTGCAGACGCCAAGATTATGCGCGATACTGTGGCTACTGAGCCCACCGTCCACACCACTACCCCACTCTTCCAGTCGGAGGCCACTGCCCTCGTCGCCGAGATTGCCGGAAAGAGCGTCAATGAGATTGCCGAGCTGTTCAGTTGCAACAAGGCGATAGCCATGGAGAACCGTCAGCGGTTTCTGTCTTTCTCCGGCAGCACGGCTGTTCCCGCCATCTTAGCTTATTACGGGCAAGCATATAAATACTTGAAGGCCAACGACTTCACACCGTCCGACTTCACCTTCGCCCAAGGGCATGTCCTGACGATGTCGTTTCTCTACGGTCTTCTCCGTCCCCTCGACCTCATCCATCTCTACCGTATGCCCGCAAATGTCAGACTTAACCTCACCGATGGCAAACCGTTGCAGACATGGTGGCGGGACCGTCTCACCGATGTCCTCATCAAGCGTGTCAGCGACGACGACGGCATCCTCCTCGACCTGGCCACAACGGAGTTTGAGCGCATGTGCAACTGGAAGAAAGTCGAGGCGCAAGTCACCGTCATCAAACCACTGTTCCTCATCGATAAAGGCTTGGAATTCAAGACAGTAGCCATGTACGCCAAAGGCTGCCGCGGTGCCATGACCCGATTTGTCGTCAAGAACCGTATCGTCAATCCGCAGGACTTAACTGCCTTCACCATCGACGGCTTCCGCTATCGTCCCGACTTAGGCGACGACCGCCATCCACATTACGTAAAAGAGGAGAAGTGACGAAGTCATAGGCACAGATGTAACTGTTTTTCGGCGCAGGATAGTATTTTCTCACTTTTTATACTTACTTTTGTACCGTCGTGACCGACCGCACCGTATGCCGCACCATACCCTCAGCCACGAGGGCAGCGAGCGTAGGCCCTCGGCCGACGACGGAAAACAGAAAATCACGTCCGCGCAAGAAGCGGACAAAACAACTCATGCAATGAAGAAAATAGGACTCCTGCCACTGATAATCATAGCCATAGTGCTCGGCGTCATAGCCGGAAATGTCTTCAACGAGACACTCGTCAGGGTGTTCGTAACCTTCAACGGCATCTTCAGCCAGTTCCTCGGCTTCATGATTCCGCTCATCATCATCGGACTCGTCACGCCGGCCATCACCGGCATAGGCAGCGGAGCGGGAAAGATGCTCCTCGCCACAGTGGCCATAGCCTATGCCGACACGGTCGTCGCCGGACTCATCGGCTACGGCACCGGTGAACTGTTCTTCCCCGACATGATTGCGGCAACAAAGGGATTCACAGCCGAGAAAGCTGTAGAGCTGGCACCGTTCTTCGAGGTGAAGATTCCGCCGATGCTCGATGTCATGGCTGCCCTCGTCCTGTCATTCATCATGGGATTAGGGATAATCTACTCCAATGCTGCCACACTGAACAATATTTTCGACGAATTTGAGGACATCATCTCGCTCGTCATAGCTAAGGTCCTCATCCCACTGCTCCCACTTTACATCTTCGGCATCTTCACGAGCATGACCTACACGGGGCAGGCTTACCACATTCTGCTCGTCTTTGCGCAGATAATCCTTGTCATCGTCGTCCTCCACGTCTTCATCCTCGTCTACGAATTCGTTATTGCCGGAGCCACCGCCAAGAAGAATCCGTTCCGTCTGCTCTGGCGCATGCTCCCGGCTTATCTCACAGCCCTCGGCACGTCGTCGTCGGCAGCGACGATACCGGTGACGCTCTCGCGCACCATCGGCAACGGGGTGAGCAAGCAGGTGGCGGGGTTCACCGTCCCCCTCTGTGCCACAATCCACATGCCGGGTTCGATGATGAAGATCACGTGCTGCGCCCTCACGGTGTGCCTGATGAACGGCATGCCCCACGACTTTCCGCTCTTCCTCCAATTCATGCTGCTCTTGGCTGTATGCATGGTGGCCGGACCTGGTGTTCCCGGCGGTGCCATCATGGCTGCACTCGGTCCGTTAGCATCGGTCTTGGGCTTCAATGCCGACATGCAGGCGCTCATGATAGCCCTCTACATAGCCATGGATTCCTTCGGCACCGCCTGCAATGTCACTGGCGATGGTGCCGTGGCTATAGTCATCGACAGAATGTTTGGCAAGAAGCGGGCATAGCGCATAAGCGCACTATAGCGCCTAAAGCCTCTATTATAATGATGATTGCTGTGGCAATGTGTGGATAAAGGTTTGATATGTACGGAAACAAAATCCCGGTCGCATGAGGCAGAGCATGCGACCGGGTTCATTGGGAAACAAAAATTGATTAAAACTTTAAATACACGTCTTCCTCCCCCGTTTGAGTTCGGGAAGAAATTCAATTCGATAAGGGATTTTTGTTAACAAGTCGTGGCGGGACCGAGCCCGCTGTTTTTTATGGCTGGAGAGTGAAGCCTACGAGGAAGTAAGCCTTCTCGTTGCTTGGATTTGCCGCAACCTGGGCGAATACCGGAACCGAGAACTTATCAGTGATTTTCAGGTCCTTCGTCGCTCTCAGAGAGACATTTGTCACGGCGAAACCTTTTGCGTCCGAATAGAATGATGTGCGGTAGGGCACTGCGCCGACGGTGGCTGTCCAGTCGAGACCGCCGAGCTTGAATGGTGCGGCAGCCTCAACGTATGAGCTGTAGGCGCGGTCGCCGTCTTTGTTGACACCGTCGTTGCCGGCGAAATTGGTGTACCAGTTCAGGGCCACCACCCCAAAATCGTAGCCGATGTTGGCCTCGTAGACGTGCGATGTCTTATGAGCCGCATAGCTGAAGTACTTGGCATCCTCAAATGGAGTGCCGTCGAAGGATACTCCGCGGTCAAACCAATAGTCGGTGATGCCCGCATGGAACCCGCCCGTGGAGTAAGCCAGGGTGAGGTCGAACTCCTTTGTATCATTGGTGTCGACGAATCCGTAACTGCCCCACGCCGTCAGCGACAGCCCTTTCCACGACAATCCGAGGGTTGGCTGTATGGCTCCGTCGCCGAGAGCCTGACCACGCCAGTAGTAACGGCTAACGATGTCGGCACCGATCGTTCCATCCACTTTGTCCTGTGCCTTGGCTCCCGTCACCGACAGGGCCATCAAGGCTACGAGTGCTATTGTTGACTTTTTCATATTCGTACTGTTTTTTGTGTTGTTGTTACCTTGTGTGTAAATCTTTCTTCCCCCATCCGGGGCCTTTGTCTTGCAGTAATGAACCGGCCGACGGACGTAAAATTACTTTTTAGAGCCTTCCCCCACAGCTGCGGGGCAGGGAGGGAAGGACTCCTTTGGTGGTTAGTCTACGTAGCAGCTTTCGCCGTGTTCGTAGATGTCGAGACCCTCTTCCTCAATGCGCTTGTCAACACGCAGACCGGCAGTGTGCTTGATGGTCCAGAAGAGAACGATACCGCAGGCTGCTGCCCAAGCGTCAACGCAGAGGACACCGAAAGCCTGTGCTCCGAAGAATCCGAAGCCGTGACCGTAGAAAGCGCCCTCAGAGGTCGAGAGCAGACCGGTCAGCAGAGTACCGAGAACACCGTTCACCCAGTGCACAGAGCTTGCGCCCACAGGGTCGTCGATATGGAGTTTCTTATCGATAAACTCGACAGCGAACGGAAGAGCGATACCGCAGCACAGACCAATGATTACAGACCCGCCTACCGATACGGCGTCGCAACCGGCTGTGATACCTACGAGTCCGGCGAGGATACCGTTCAGTGTCAATGAGAATGAAGGCTTACCGTACTTGATCCATGTGAGGAACATTGTGGCCAGACCACCGCAGACGGTTGCCATATTCGTTGTCAGGAATACGTGGCTGATAGCCTCGCGGTTCACCTGACCGCTGGCTGCGAGCTGCGAGCCGGGGTTGAAACCGAACCATCCGAACCAGAGGATGAACACACCGAGCGAAGCCAAGGTGAGGCTGTGGCCGGGGATGGCGCGGCTCTTGCCGTCCTTGCCGTACTTGCCGAGACGCGGACCAAGGAAGATGGCGCCGATGAAGGCCAGCACACCACCGACGGAGTGGACAACGGTAGAACCGGCGAAGTCGTGGAACACATGACCGAAGGTGTTCATCATGAAGCTGCCCTCAGCCGAGTTCATCAGCCAGCCGCCGCCCCATGTCCAGTGGCCCTCGACAGGGTAGATGATGAGTGATATAAAGAGCGAGTAGATGACATACATGTCGAACTTTGTGCGCTCAGCCATAGCTCCCGAAACGATGGTGGCTGCAGTAGCGCAGAACACTGTCTCGAACATCAGGAAACCCTCGGTAGGCAGACCGTTGGCGTTATGGTAGAACGACAGGTCGCCGAAGTTCGGCATTCCTATAAATCCCTGACCGTCAGAGCCGAACATGAATCCGAAGCCTACGAACCAGAACAGCACCGAACCAATCATGAAGTCGACGAAGTTCTTAAAGAGTATGTTTGTGGTGTTTTTACGCCGGGTGAATCCTGCCTCGCAATAGGCGAATCCCGGTTGCATGAAGAATACGAGCATGGCTGCCAACAGCATCCATACGGTATCGACGGAAATGCTTAAATCTTGAACTGTCATAGCGTTTTGTGTTATATTCCGACCTTTTCCCTGTCCATCCTGAGGTGTAGCGGAAAGTCTGCGGGGCAGGTCTGGTTGTTTGTGTTATTGTTATCCTTTCTCTATTTCTGATGACCTGACGAGATTGCCGGGCCTACAGTCCTGTTATTTCTCCTGCTCAGCGTTGTACAGCGCTATGTCGCCGCGCTCGCCGGTGCGGATGCGGACAGTGTCCTCGACGGGGATGATGAATATGCGGCCGTCGCCAATCTCACCCGTGCGGGCAGCGTCCTGGATGGCCTTCACGGTCTTCTCGACGTTCTTGTCGCGGACAACGATATTCAACATCATTCGCTCAATACTGCTCGTGTCGTAAGCCACACCACGATAGATTCTGGCCTGACGCATCTTGCCCTCTCCTCTGCAGTTGAAGTAGGAGAACCATTCGATGTCGGCACGAAGGAGCGCTTCCTTGACCTCCTCAAACTTGGTCTTGCGGATAATTGCTTCAATCTTCTTCATGTTTACCTCTCTCTTTTAAGTGTTAATAATGTAAATCAAATCTATTTCTTATGACGTTTTGTAAACTTCATGCTGCAAAAGTACAACATTTTGATATTGTACTGACAATAAATTACGCAGTTTGTAAGTAGAATTTTATATTGAGTATCAACATGTAAGGTTACGAAACTCGTTTGCTTACAGTTTCAACACATTTTTCCCAAAAATCTGTTAAAATGAAATAAAGACTCAAAAAGTAGAATAATAATGTCGGTAAATATTATTCTGTTTGAACAAAAGGCAGTAACTTTGTAACCGAAATAAAACAAAAAGAAATAGATTACGCAATTAAGACAGACAAAATGACAAAGGCCGTAGCTTTCACAAAGATGCATGGTGCTGGTAATGATTACATATATGTAAATACATTATTATATAGCATTCCCGACCCCTCAGAGGCGAGCCGCCAGTGGAGCCGTCCACATTTCGGTATCGGCAGCGACGGTCTCGTGCTCATCTGCCGTCCTACGACCGCTGATGCCGACTACCGCATGCGCATCTTCAACGCCGACGGTTCGGAAGCCATGATGTGCGGCAACGCCAGCCGCTGCATTGGCAAGTACCTCTACGAGAAGGGGCTTACCACGAAGACGAGCATCCGTCTCGAGACAGCGAGCGGCATAAAGGTACTCAATCTCCACCTAAACACCGACGACAGCCGTCGCGTCGACAGCGTCACCGTCGATATGCTTGAGCCCCGCCTCGACGTCGCGGAGCAGTACGACGGCACCCGCACCGACGGCACCTTCGTCTCGATGGGCAACCCCCATTTCGTCATCTTTGCCGATGAGGTGCCCACAACGCCCGTGCTCACCGAGCGTGGCAGCGCCTTAGAGCACGACAAGGCATTCCCACAACGATGCAATATCGAGTTTGCCGTTGCCACGGCACCAAACACCTTCCGCACGAGGGTGTGGGAACGCGGCAGCGGAATAACCATGGCCTGCGGCACAGGAGCCTGCGCCACAGCCGTAGCCGCCATCACCACCGGACGCGCCGACCGCTCAAAGCCGGTAGAGATAGTGATGGACGGCGGGACGCTCACCATCGAGTGGCGCTCCGACAACCACATATACATGACCGGTCCGGCTGCCTTCGCCTTCGAGGGCACCGTCGATTTGCCCTGACAACGATGCCGGGGACACGCGCGACACCCCGACACAAGCTGTTGAACGGTGCCGCTCGTTTGGTTTATAAGAATAAAAAGATTTAAACAACGCTTCGCTCCTGTCCGATACCGGAAGTGAGGGCCGGAGCGGAAAATAAAAGAAGATTATGGCATTAATTAACGAACACTTCCTTAAATTGCAGAAGAACTACCTCTTCGCCGACATTGCCAAGAAGGTCAACGCCTACAAGGCCATGCACCCCAAGGCCAACGTCATCAGCCTCGGCATCGGCGACGTCACGCAGCCCCTCTGCCCCGCCGTCATCGACGCTATGCACAAGGCCGTCGACGATATGGCCCATAAGGAGACCTTCCATGGCTATGGTCCCGAGCAGGGATACATCTGGCTCCGGGAGGCTATCGTAAAGAACGACTTCCTGCCCCGTGGCGTGCACCTCGACCCCGACGAAATATTCGTCAACGACGGTGCAAAATCGGACACGGGAAACATCGGTGAGCTCGTACGGTGGGACAACTCCATGGCCGTCACTGACCCTATCTATCCCGTATACATCGACTCCAACGTCATGATTGGCCGTGCAGGAGTCTTTGCCGACGGCAAGTGGAGCAACGTAACCTACATGCCCTGCACCGACAAGAATAAGTTCGTGCCCCAGATTCCCGATCACCGCGTCGACATGATCTACCTCTGCTACCCCAACAACCCCACGGGAATGGTGCTCCCCAAGGAGGAACTGCGCAAGTGGGTCAACTACGCCATCCACAACGATTCCATCATCTTCTACGACGCAGCCTACGAGGCCTACATCCAGGACCCCGACATCCCGCATTCCATCTACGAGATACGCGGTGCACGCAAAGTAGCCATCGAGTTCCACAGCTACTCCAAGACCGCCGGATTCACCGGTGTGCGCTGTGGCTACACCGTCGTTCCTAAGGAGCTCACAGCCACCACCGTCGACGGACAGCGCCTGCCGCTGAACCAGTACTGGCTGCGCCGGCAGTCGACGAAGTTCAATGGCACAAGCTACATCTCGCAACGCGGTGCCGAGGCCATCTACACCCCCGAGGGAAAGAAACAGGTGGCCGAGACGATACAATACTATATGAAGAACGCGTCGATCATGCGCGAGGCCCTCACCGACCTCGGATTCGAGGTCTACGGCGGCACCGACGCCCCCTATCTGTGGGTAAAGACACCGGGCGACACACCGTCGTGGCAGTTCTTCGAACAGCTCCTCTACGGAGCACAGGTCGTATGCACACCGGGAGTTGGTTTCGGACCGTCGGGCGAAGGCTTCGTCCGCCTCACCTCCTTCGGCGACCGCGACGACTGCATAGAGGCCATGGCACGCATAAAGGAATGGCTGAAAAAGTAAGAATATCAATACACAAGATAACAAAATCCTAACAAAATAATCCTTCAGCCGCCGTTCCGCCACACGGGGCGGCAGGCATGGGTCCTACGATTATGGAAAATTTAAGATTTCAAGCTGTAGAGAAGGCCTCAGAGAAAAGGCCTGTTGAGGTAATCACTCCTACCGATCGCCCGTCAGAGTACTTCGGTAAGAAAGTTTTCAACCGCGCGAAGATGTACAAATATCTCTCACGCGAAGTCTATGACAAGCTCATCGACGTCATCGACAACGGTGCCGAGCTCGACCGCTCCATCGCCGACGAGATTGCCAAAGGCATGAAGCAGTGGGCCGACGAGAATGGTGTCACCCACTATACCCACTGGTTCCAGCCCCTCACCGAGGGCACTGCCGAGAAGCACGACTCCTTCATCGAGCACGACGGCAAGGGCGGCATGATTGAGGAATTCTCCGGAAAGCTCCTCGTCCAGCAGGAACCTGATGCCAGCTCGTTCCCTTCAGGCGGTATCCGCTCCACTTTCGAGGCCCGCGGCTACTCGGCATGGGATCCTACATCACCGGTGTTCATCATCGACGACACACTCTGTATCCCTACAATCTTCATCTCCTACACCGGCGAGGCCCTCGACTACAAGGCTCCACTGCTCCGCGCACTCCACGCCGTCAACGTGGCTGCAACGAACGTGTGCCACTATTTCTACCCCGACGTGAAGAAGGTCATCTCCAACCTCGGTTGGGAGCAGGAGTACTTCCTCGTCGACTCAGCCCTCTACGCCGCACGCCCTGACCTCCGTCTCACCGGACGCACACTCATGGGCCACTCGTCGGCTAAGGACCAGCAGATGGACGACCACTACTTCGCAACAATTCCTGAGCGCGTGCAGGCCTTTATGAAAGACCTCGAAATCCAGGCTCTCGAACTCGGCATCCCTGTAAAGACACGCCATAACGAGGTGGCACCGAACCAGTTCGAGTGCGCACCAATCTTCGAGGAGACCAATCTCGCCGTCGACCACAACATGCTGCTCATGTCGCTCATGAAGAAGGTCGCCCACAAGCACGGCTTCGAGGTGCTCCTCCACGAGAAACCGTTCGACGGCATCAACGGCTCGGGTAAGCACAACAACTGGAGTCTGTCCACCGATACGGGCATCCTCCTCCACGGTCCAGGCAAGACTCCTACCGACAACCTCCGCTTCGTGGTATTCATCGTCGAGACGCTCATGGGCGTATACCGCCACAACGGACTCCTCAAGGCCAGCATCATGGACGCCGGCAACGCTCATCGCTTAGGCGCCAACGAGGCACCTCCAGCAATCATCTCTTCGTTCCTCGGCAAGACCGTCAGCGATGTCCTCGACCATATCACCGAGTCGGACAAGGACGCTCTCGTCATCAAGGGTAAGGAAGGCGTCGAAATCGACATCCCGGAGATTCCAAATATCCTCCGCGACAATACCGACCGTAACCGCACAAGCCCATTCGCCTTCACCGGCAACCGTTTCGAGTTCCGCGCCGTAGGCTCCGAGGCCAACTGCGCCAGCGCACAGATCGTCCTCAACACGGCTGTCGCTGAGGCACTTACCGACTTCAAGACGCGTGTCGACGCACTCATCGCCAAGGGTGAGGAGAAGTTCGCTGCCATCCTCTCCGTCGTCAAGGAGGACATCAAGACCTGTGCGCCTATCCACTTCGACGGCAACGGCTACAGCGACGAGTGGGTGGCCGAGGCTGAGCGCCGCGGTCTCGACACCGAGAAGTCGTGCCCGGTAATCTTCGACCGCTACCTCGACGACTCATCAGTGAAGATGTTCGAGTCGATGAAGGTCATGAACCGTCATGAGCTCGAAGCTCGTAACGAGGTGAAATGGGAAACCTACACGAAGAAAATACAGATTGAGGCACGCGTCTTCGGCGACCTGTCGATGAACCACATCATCCCGGTGGCTACACACTATCAGAGTCAGTTGGCAAAGAACGTACAGAGCATGGTCAACATCTTCGGTAAGGACGAAGCTCTCAAGCTCGCCGACCGCAACATCGCGCTCATCCGCGAGATTGCCGAGCGCACCGAGACCATCGAGAAGGGTGTCGACGACCTCATCAACGCACGCAAGGTAGCCAACAAGATTGCCGATGCACGCGAGCGCGCCGTCGCTTACCACGACACCGTGGAGCCGAAGCTCGACAAGATCCGCTACCACATCGACAAGCTCGAACTCGTCGTCAGCGATGAGCTCTGGACGCTGCCGAAGTACCGTGAACTTCTGTTCATACGCTAAAGCCAATCACATCGGCAAGTCCGAGCCCGTCGTCAGCGATGAGCTCTGGACGCTGCCGAAGTACCGTGAACTTTTAGTTCATTCGCTAAAGCCAATCACATCGGCAAGTCCGAGCCCGTCGTCAGCGATGAGCTCCGGACGGTGCCGAAGTACAGTGAACTTTTAGTTAATACGCTAAAAAATAGATGAAGTCAAATAGATACAATCTATTTCTTTTATTGGTTGTTTAAGTTTGCGTTGTGGGTGCGCCGTGAGGTGCGCCCACAACTTTTTCTTCTTCACAGCCATACAATGACTTTTTATGCCTCCGTCCAATCTCCCACAGCAGTCGTGATAACCTGCCCCACGAGCAGCGGACAAATAATCTTATTCGGTCTACCGACCGACCGGACGGCTATAAAGGTCGCCCCTGCAAGTGCGTAGGTGCAACACATTGATAATTAATGTGTTGCACGTATCCACCGTACGGGCTGGGTTTATCCCAGCCCTACCAACGTCGGGCAAGAATTAAGGCTGCTACCCCGCAGCTGGTAGGATGGGGATAAACCCCACCCCTACTTTATCTTTGCAGTGTGAATATTTTAAAGGTTTATGCCTTTAGTTTCATGGTTAATTTTTACCTTTGTTGTTGTAAGGAAAAGTTGACCACCGGAGGGATA
>Ga0256406_1006031_pt1 | contig 12447 bp, 8 predicted proteins | sample RumenRJG_03DNA_FD_185986 | JGI IMG/M metagenome (GOLD analysis project Ga0256406, IMG submission 185986) | Bovine rumen microbial communities from Lethbridge, Alberta, Canada - RJG_03 | ecosystem: Host-associated > Mammals > Digestive system > Stomach > Rumen | place: Canada: Alberta | collected...
TCCGTTGCCTTACCGTTTGGCGATAGCCCTATGCATCTGTGTCTTAGCGACGAAAGTCATTATACGCAAAGACAGAGGGAAATGCAAGCATCATTTTCAAAGAATATGTTTTTTAGACGGTGCAAGGCGGGCAGATGGATTCACAGAAAATTCGTTTCTCCACAGTTGTGGAGAAACGAATTTTCTGATAAGCTTTTTCCAGAATGTCAGAACGAGACAGAGGAGGTATGTCAAATGGGAAATGACAAGACATATGAAGAAGCTTATACAGAAATTACGCCGGAGATGATAGAGCTGGCAAGGCTGTGTGAGCGGACGGATCAGATCGACCCGGCTCTCTATACGAAGTATGATGTCAAGCCCGGGCTCCGGGATCTCAATGGAAAGGGAGTCGTCGCTGGTCTTACTGAGGTATCCCGTGTGCAGGCAAAGAAGATCGTGGACGGGAAGGAAGTACCGGACGCGGGACATCTTTATTATAGAGGAAGGAACATCGAGGATCTTGTCCGGGGGTTTGCGTCCGAAGGCCGGTACGGATATGAGGAGGTGGCGTACCTGCTTCTCTTTGGCGAGCTGCCGGATCAAAATCAGCTTGGGCGTTTCCATGACATCCTGGCTAAAAATCAGTCTCTGTTCCCGCAGAATTTTGTGCGCGACATCATTATGACCGCGCCGTCCAGTGACATGATGAATGTCCTCGCAAGAAGTATCCTGACCCTCTACTCCTACGATGCATCGGCGGATGACATTTCTCTGCCGAATGTTCTGCGGCAGTGTCTGCAGGTTATCGCCATGATGCCGATGTTTGCTATCTACGGATACCGGACTTACCAGCACTATTATCTGGGTAAAAGCCTCGTCATCAGGCAGCCAAAGCCCGAGCTTTCATTTGCGGAGAACATTCTGCAGATGCTGCGAAAGGACGGCAAATACACCGAGTTGGAAGCACGGCTTCTTGACATCTGCCTCGTCCTGCACATGGAGCATGGCGGCGGCAACAACTCCACCTTCACGGACAGAGTTGTGACATCCTCCGGGACGGACAGCTATTCCGTCTTTGCGGCGGCGCTTGGTTCCCTGAAGGGACCCCGCCACGGAGGCGCGAACCTCAAGGTCATGCAGATGATGGCTGACATTAAGGAGAATGTGAAGGACTGGACGGACAAGGATGAGGTGTCAGCGTATCTGACAAAGATTCTGAATAAGGATGCCTTTGACCATTCCGGGCTGATCTACGGCATCGGACATGCGGTCTATTCCATCTCAGATCCGAGAGCTGTCATCCTGGAGCGGTTCGCGAAGCAGCTTTCGGAGGAGAAGGGTCGTGCAGAGGAGATGGCGCTCTACCATCTGATCGAGGAGACCGCGCCGCAGATCATCGCGTCGAAATCCAGGATGTACAAGGGCGTTTCCGCGAACGTGGACTTCTTCTCCGGCTTCGTCTATGACATGCTCGACCTGCCAAGGGAGCTCTACACGCCGATCTTCGCCATCGCGCGTTCCGTCGGCTGGAGTGCGCACAGGCTGGAGGAGCTGGCAAGACGCGGGAAGATCATCCGTCCGGCTTACATCGCGGTTCATGACAATGTAGACTATGTGCCGATTGACCAGAGAGAGTGATTGGGAAGTTTGCGTTTCAAATGCCTCCAGGGATGATATAATCACATCGTGACTGCGCCAGACGCCGACCCAGCAGACTGAGACAGGTGAGGGACATCGGCGCTTTGAGATACGAATATGCGCAAGAATCCAGTGGTTTGAAAAAGAGGACAGATGACATGAGTACCATGAAACTGACATTGCTCACAGACTTTTATGAGCTGACGATGATGCAGGGTTACTTCAAATGCGGTATGCACCAGAAGGTCGTATTCGATGCATTTTACCGCAGAAACCCGGATGATGGAGGTTACGCCATCTGCGCAGGCCTGGACCAGGTCATTGACTACGTCAAGCGCCTGACCTTCTCCAAAGAGGATATCGACTATCTCAGAAGCCTGAACACATTCGACGAAGACTTCCTCCAGTACCTGGCAGATTTTCATTTTTCAGGGGATATCTATGCCATTCCGGAGGGAACGGTAATCTTCCCGCGGGAACCGTTGGTCAAGGTGGTTGCGCCGATCATGGAAGCGCAGCTTATGGAGACCGCAATCCTGAACATCATCAATCATCAGTGCCTGATTGCCACCAAGGCTGCCAGGGTCTGCTATGCGGCGAAGGGGGACGGCATTATGGAATTCGGCCTGAGGCGTGCGCAGGGACCGGACGCCGGTACGTACGGTGCCAGGGCGGCTGTGATCGGTGGCTGCATCGGCACGTCTAACGTCCTGACCGGACAGCTCTTCGATGTCCCGGTGCTCGGGACCCATGCCCACAGCTGGATCATGAGCTTCCCGGACGAGTACACGGCCTTTAAAAAGTACGCCGAGTACTACCCGGACAACTGTGTGCTGCTGGTCGACACCTACGACACGCTGCGCTCCGGTGTGCCGAACGCCATCCGGGTGTTTGCCGAGATGAAGGCAAAGGGCTGGAAGCCGAAGAAGTACGGCATCCGTCTGGACTCCGGCGATCTGGCGTACCTGACCAAAAAAGCAAGGAAGATGCTTGATGACGCAGGATTTGCGGACGCCTCCATTGCCGCTTCGTCCGATCTGGATGAGTACGTGATCCAGTCTCTGAAGTCCCAGGGGGCCTGCATCGATTCCTGGGGCGTCGGGACAAACCTGATCACATCGAAGAATACTCCGGCCTTCGGCGGTGTCTACAAGTTAGCTGCAATTGAAGGACCGGACGGAAGTCTGATCCCGAAGATCAAGCTGTCCGAGAACACCGATAAGATCACGAACCCCGGCAACAAGCAGGTCTGGCGAATCTACGACAAGCAGTATCACAAGATCCGCGCGGATCTGATCAGTATGGATGACGAGGTCTTTGACCCGGAGCAGGATCTGATCATTTTCGATCCGAAGGAAACCTGGAAGAAGACAAAGATCAAGGCCGGAACCTATGATCTCCGCCCGCTTCTTGTCCCGATCTTCAAAGGCGGAGAGTGTGTCTACAAGTCGCCTTCCGTCCTTGAGATCCGCGACATCTGCACGAAGGAGAAAGACTCGCTCTGGGATGAGACAAAGCGTTTCGTGAATCCGCACGAGATGTACGTCGACTTGTCAGACAAGCTCTACAAGATCAAGGCAGATCTTCTTGAAGAGCTCTCCATGAAAGCACTCCAGTCCGAATGATCCAGACACTGCCATCGATTGTGCGCTACAGCGAAACAGACGAGAGCGGGAGACTGTCCCTCCCGGCACTTGTCGACTACTTCCAGGATGCCGCCGAGCTTCATGGAGACCGGCTCGGCATCGGGTGGAGATATCTTGCAGAGCAGCATCTGGCGTGGCTCCTCTCTTCCTGGCAGATTGAGATCGGAAGGCTGCCGGAGCTGAGCGAGGAGATTCTGGTGAAGACATGGGGCTGGAAGTTTCAGAGTATCTTCGGAATGAGAAACAGTCTGCTCCTGGACAAAGACGGAAACACCCTGGTTACCGCGAACAGCGTCTGGTTTTTGTATGATACACAGGCACAGAAGCCGGTCCGGGTACCGGAGAACATCGTGACTGCCTTCGGGATCCACCCTAGGGCGGATATGAAGTATGCTCCGCGGAAGCTCCCTGATATGGAGGGCGGTGAAGTCATGGAAAGCTTCAGCGTAGGGCGGCAGAACCTGGACACGAACCACCATGTGAACAATGCCCAGTACGTCGCGATGGCGATGGAGTGCCTGCCGCGCGGGATCAAGCCAGTTGAACTTCTGGTGGAGTACAAGAAGCAGGCTTACCTTGGAGATATCATCACGCCTGTTGTCCAGAGGACGGAGGACGGATATGCCATATCGCTCCGGGCCTCAGGCGGGGATTCCTACGCGAATCTGCGGCTGCGGACGGGCTGACATGAGAAACAAGCGAAGACCTGCAGGACGATGCGGGACAGCCATGCGGCTGCAAATATACATGCGCGGGAATCCATCAAAGGCTCGGTCGCGAGTGGGGCAGAGCAGCGCTGCAAATATATATGCGCGGGAATACAAGCATTCCCGGGAGAGGACGGAATAACCGATGTTAAAGCTGGGAGAACGCCAGACACTGAAAATTGACCACAGAAAGAGCTTCGGGGTGTATCTGGGGGAGGGGGATGAGACGGTCCTTCTCCCGGGAAAGGAGGTCCCGGAGGACGCGGAGGTTGGAGACGAGCTCAATGTCTTCCTGTACCGGGACTCGTCAGACCGGCTGGTCGCCACGATGCGGGAGCCGAAGATCACTCTTCATGAGACGAAGCTTCTGCGTGTGAAGGAAGTGACGAAGATCGGCGCTTTCCTGGACTGGGGGCTGGAGAAGGATCTGCTGCTCCCGTATCACGAGCAGACGAGGAAGGTGAAGGCAGGCGAGGAAGTACTCGTATCGCTGTATATCGATAAGAGCTCCCGCCTTTGTGCCACCATGAACGTCTATCCCTATCTCCACACGGATTCACCGTACAAGGCGGACAGCGAGGTGACGGGGCGCATCTATCAGACGAGCGACAATTTCGGCGTCTTTGTCGCGGTGGACGATCGGTATTCGGCGCTGATCCCGGCGCAGGAAGCTGCAGGACATTTACGGATTGGAGATGTCATCACCGCACGCGTCACCAGAGTGCTGCCGGACGGCAAGCTGAACCTTTCCGTGCGGAAGAAAGCTTACCAGCAGCTCGATGAGGACGCACAGACCGTCCTGAAAGTCATCGATGAATATGAAGGCGTGCTTCCATTTGACGATAAGGTATCCCCAGAGATCATCCGGCGGGAAATGGGGCTGTCCAAGAATGCCTTCAAGCGGGCGGTCGGCCACCTGATGAAGGAGGGCAGGGCCGAGATCCGGGGAAAGCGGATCTATAGGGTCTGATCATACCGGAAAGGGCAGCTGCCCTGACTGTTTTCAGATACCGTCTTGATTTCAGGGCGGAATTATATTACTGTACAGATAAAAGTCTGCTGAGGTGCAGAGTCAATCGCGAAAGGAGAAAAACAATTATGAAGCTTCAGAATGTCAAGGATGTCAGGAAACTGTTTGAGGTTGTCGATTCCTGCAAGGGAAAGGTCGAGCTGGTCACGGGCGAGGGCGACAGACTGAACCTCAAGTCCAAGCTGAGCCAGTATATTTCCCTGTCCGGCATCTTCAAGGACGGCGTGCCGGAGATCCCGGAGATGGAGATTGTCGCATACGATCCGGAGGATGTGCAGAAGCTCTTCAATTTCATGGTGAACGGCTGAGTAAGCAGCTGCAGCGTGACAGTGAGCATGTATCTGGTGGGATGAAGGAGGCTGGAGGAAACCTGTCTGCAGGTGTGATCTTCAGCGCTTCATATGGCCTGGCCGGGGAGAAAGTACAGATCTGGGAGGGAGTCGGATCAGGACGATCCGGCTCTTCTTTTTCCAACGGCTTCGTGCTAGAATGAGACAAGCTCAGGGATCGGAGGTTAACATATGACACAGAACAGATCAAAACAGGGCGGCAAGCTTTATCTGATTATGATGATCGTCGTTGTCGCTATTGCCCTGCTTGGCAGTCTGACAACAAAACTGCCTCTTCCGGATTTTGGAATGACAGGGGATATCGCAATCTCGGAGGCCATCTTTCTGGTACCGGTCCTGGTCATCCTGTTCATGGACCACTTTGAACCGCTTCGTGGCATGAAGCTGCGCCTGATTGGCATGCCGACCATCCTGTGGACAATGCTTCTGTCACTGTTGCTTCTCCCGGTGATGGCGCTTTTGAATCTGCTGACACAGTTCCTGGTGCCCAATGCGGCAGCTGCCATGCTCGGCGCATCCACTTCGCTTCCGCTTTGGGTCAGCCTGCTGTATTTCGCTGTTCTGCCTCCGGTTGTGGAGGAATTCATCTTCAGGGGTGTGCTGTTCCAGTATTTCCGCCCATGCGGACTCTGGAAGACTGCACTGCTGACCGGGCTGATGTTCGGGCTGGCGCACCTGAATCTGAACCAGTTCCTGTACGCATTTGCGATCGGCATCTTCTGGACGATGCTTGATGAGGCAACAGGTTCCGTTTTTTCATCGATGATCTCTCATGGCATCGTGAATGGCCTGAATGTCATCCTGATGTACATTGCGGTGGGCAATCTGCCGGAGAATCTGGTCGGGGAAGTCAACCAGGCCAGGGCGGACGTATCGTCTATCGTGTATCTGGTTGTTCTGGCTGTGATTGCCGGAGCCTGTGTAATTCTCGCCGTCATGGTCATCCGTCATCTGGCAAAGGTCCGGGGCAATGAGCAGAAGTTTCGCGATGCGCTGCACGGAAGAGACCGCCTGAGAGGAAAGGACGGAAGAACATTCTCGCCGGAACTTCTGATCAGCCTTGTGATCCCGATCGTCTTTATCGGCATCAACATTGCCATGCAGTAACCAATATGAAAGATAAAGGACCGAAGGGGGACACGGTTGAAGTTTGCACATCTTCACTGCCATACGGAGTACAGTCTTCTGGATGGCTCGAATAAAATAAAGGCCTATGTCACCCGGGTGAAGGAACTCGGGATGGATGCGGCTGCCATCACCGATCACGGCGTCATGTACGGCGTGATCGATTTTTATAAGGAATGCAAGGCCCAGGGCATCCGCCCGATTCTTGGCTGTGAGGTCTATGTGGCGCCCGGATCCAGGTTTGACAGGGAGCCTGGGCAGTCGGATGCCCGCTACTACCATCTCATCCTGCTCGCGGAGAACAATCAGGGGTATGAAAACCTGACGAAGATTGTGTCCGCAGGCTTTCTTGACGGCTATTATTATAAACCTCGTGTCGATAAGGAGATTCTGAGAACATACCACGAAGGCATCATCGCGTCCTCCGCCTGCCTGGCGGGAGAGGTGGCCCGCGATCTGTCAAACGGCCTGTATGAGGAGGCGAAGGCGGCGGCGCTGGAGTACCTGGACATCTTCGGAGAAGATCATTTCTACCTGGAGCTGCAGGATCATGGTCTCGAGGAGCAGAAACAGGTGAACGCCGGTCTTCTGCGCCTGTCGAGAGAGACCGGGATTGGACTTATAGCGACGAACGACTGTCATTATACGCGCGCGGAGGATGCGGAGGCACACGATGTGCTGCTTTGCATCCAGACGGGAAAGAAGGTCTCCGATGAAGATCGTATGCGCTATCCGGGGGGACAGTTCTACGTCAAGTCCCCGGAGGAGATGGCCGCCCTGTTTCCCTATGCGCCGGAGGCGATTGAGAATACGGAGAAGATTGCGCAGCGCTGCAGCGTGGAGATCGAGTTCGGCCATACCAAGCTGCCGAAGTTCGATGTTCCGGAGGGGAAAACTTCGAAGCAGTACCTTGAGGAGCTCTGCCAGAAGGGGCTTGAGGCGCACTACCACCCGGTCACGGAGAAGCTTCAGGAGCGGCTGAAATACGAGCTTGGCGTCATTGAGCGGATGGGCTATGTCGATTATTTCCTGATCGTCTGGGATTATTGCCGCTATGCCCGCTCGGTCGGCATCGCAGTCGGACCGGGCCGCGGTTCCGCCGCCGGATCGCTCGTTTCCTATACGCTCGGCATCACGAAGCTGGACCCGATCCGCTTCAACCTGCTGTTTGAGCGCTTCCTGAACCCGGAGCGCGTTTCGATGCCCGATATTGATGTCGACTTCGGCTATGAGCGCCGTCAGGAAGTCATCGACTATGTCACGCAAAAGTACGGACGGGACGATGTGGCGCAGATTGTCACGTTCGGAACCCTCGCGGCGAGGGGCGTCATCCGGGATGTAGGGCGGGTCATGGACCTGCCCTACTCGCTCTGCGATTCGATCTCCAAGATGATTCCCCAGGAGCTCGGCATCACGATCGACAAGGCGCTGGAGGAGAGCCAGGAGCTGAAGACGATGTACGAGACGGACGAGACCATCCACCGTCTCATTGATATGTCGAGGAGACTCGAGGGACTGCCACGCCATACCTCCGTCCATGCGGCGGGTGTTGTCATCTGCCAGCGGCGGGTGGACGATTTTGTGCCGGTCGCGCGCTCTCAGGACGGCGGAATCGTCACACAGTTCACGATGACGACAATCGAGGAGCTTGGCCTTCTGAAAATGGATTTCCTGGGGCTTCGTACGCTGACGGTGATTCAGGATGCGGTCGCGATGGCTTCGAAGAAGGAGGGCCGCCCGATCGATATCGACCAGATCGATTACACCGATCCGCAGGTCTACGCCTACATCGGAACAGGGAAGTGCGAGGGCATCTTCCAGCTCGAGTCGGCCGGGATGAAGAGCTTCATGAAGGAGCTAAAGCCCGGCAGCATTGAGGATCTGATTGCAGGAATTTCGCTGTACCGGCCGGGACCGATGGATTTCATCCCCCAGTACATCCGGGGCAAGCAGCATCCGGAGCTCATCACCTACGATACCCCGCTCCTTGAACCGATCCTGGAGCCGACCTATGGCTGCATTGTCTATCAGGAACAGGTCATGCAGATCGTGCGGAGCCTCGGCGGCTACACGCTGGGACGAGCGGATCTGGTCCGGCGCGCGATGAGCAAGAAGAAAGCTGTCGTCATGGCGCAGGAACGCCAGAATTTCGTCTATGGAAATGAAGCCGAGCATGTTCCGGGCTGCATATCGAAGGGAATCGATGAGAAAACGGCGAACAAGATCTACGACGATATGACCGATTTCGCAAAGTATGCCTTCAACAAGTCTCATGCGGCGGCTTATGCCTACGTGGCTTACCAGACGGCCTGGCTGAAGTATTACTACCCGGTGGAGTTCATGGCGGCACTGATGACATCGGTCATCGACAATCCGGGCAAGGTGGCAGAATACATCATGGTCTGCCGCTCGATGAAGATCCAGATTCTTCCTCCGGACATCAACGAGGGAGAGGCATCCTTCTCTGTGTCCGGCGGCGCAATCCGCTATGCGCTGGATGCCATCAAGTCGATCGGCCGCCCGGTGATCGACGCCATCCTGAAGGAACGGCAGAAAGGCGGACCGTACGCCTCGCTTCGCTCATTTGCGGAGCGGGTCGGGGATCAGGTGAATAAGCGTGCCGCAGAGAACTTTATCAAGGCCGGTGCCTTCGACTGCTTCGGGGCGACCCGGAAGCAGATGATGATGACCTACGCGCAGATTTTTGATGCGGCGGCGAGAGAACGGAAGAACCAGGTGAGCGGTCAGCTGTCCCTGTTTGATTTCTTGAAACCTGAAGACGGGGAGGGGGATGCCGGCGCAGGGCAGATTCCGATGCCGGATGTCGGGGAGTTCAGCAGGGATCAGCGCCTGAAGATGGAGAAAGAGGTCCTGGGCATCTATGTCAGCGGCCATCCGCTGGAGTCGGATATCAGTGTGTGGGAGAAGAATATCACCGCGAAATCCCATGACTTTGCGATCAATGACGAGACCGGTCAGGCGGACCGGTTGCAGGATTCCTCGGATCAGGTGATTGGCGGCATCCTGCAGGAGAAAACCATCAAGTATACCAAAAAAGGTCAGACCATGGCCTTCATCACCCTGGAGGACCTGGTCGGAAGCGTCGAGGTACTGGTCTTTCCGAAGCTTTATGAGCAATATTCCGAGCTTCTGAATGCGGATGAAAAACTGTTCATCGAGGGCAGGGTTTCGGTGGAGGATGACAAGCCCAGCAAGCTCTTGGCCGAGAAGATCTGGCGGTTTGAGGATGTTCCCTACGAGCTGTGGTTTCAGTTCCCGGATGAGGCGGGCTTCGCAGAGCATGCGGACGAGCTGAACAGCCTGCTGATCGAAGGACAGAAAACAAATGACCCGCAGTCCCGAGATGTGCCGGTGGCACTTTCCAGGATAGCTGTCTATGCGAAGGAGCAGAAGAGCGTCAGGAATCTGCGTTTCACCGCACGGATGTATATCACCCGAAGTCTGCTGCAAAAGCTGAAGGCGCAGTATGGAAGCAGCAACGTCATGCTGCTTCCGGGCAGACTGGACAGAGGACGACAGAGGGGGTACTGACAGGCAGCGGCCGGCAGGCGGTCAAGAGGAGCATATGTATGCTGAGAAAAAATGAAATTGTGACACTCCGGATCGAGGACATGTCGGACGAGGGACTCGGAATCGGCCATACGGATGATGGCATTGCAGTTTTCGTCAAGGACACAGTGATCGGCGACAGCATCCGGGCGTCCATCACAAAGGTCAAAAAAACGTATGCTTTCGGACGCGTCGCGGAGATTCTGACTCCCTCTTCAGACCGTGTCACGCCGCGCTGTCCTGTTGCGAGAGCTTGCGGCGGCTGCCAGATCCAGGAAATGTACTATCCGGCGCAGCTTCATTTCAAGGAGAATAAGGTCCTCGGCAATATCCGGCGGATCGGCGGAATCGCATGCCGGAAGGCGGGGCAGGAGCAGACAGCACAGCAAGGTCCGGAATCGGGGCAGGAGCAGATATCAGAGCAAGGTCCGGAATCGGAGCAGGTGCGTCCGTCAGCGCAAGACCACGAATCCGGGCAGAAGCAGTGGGCCCTGTTTTACCCAATTATCGGTTCAAGTGCGCCCTTTCACTACCGCAACAAGTCTGAATATCCGGTCGGACGGGATAAGAACGGCAAACTGGTCGCCGGATTCTATGCCGGGAGAACACACACCATCGTCAGCGGAGCACAGTGCGTGATCGGGATTGAGGAGAATCAGCCGATTCTGAATGCTGTCCTTGGCTGGATGGAGACCTTTCACATCCCGGAGTATCAGGAAGAAACCGGGAAAGGCCTGGTCCGGAACATCATGATCCGGTGTGGGTTTTCGACCGGACAGATCATGGTCGTCATCGTCGCCAATGCAGATCGCCTGCCGCACGAGACGGAACTCGTGAAGAGGATCTGCGGTGCCCTGCCGAAGACAGAATGCACAGGTACGGATTTATGCTGTGCGGGAAGCTGTTCAGGAGAAAGCCGCCTGGCGGGAAATCGACTGGGTGGCGCTCATTTGTCAACAGAGAATCCCATAGGAGAAGTGGATTCGGTGTCGGATCCATACGGAGCGGGACGCATTATCACCGGGATTATCCTGAACACCAATAAGGAGCGGACGAATGTCATCCTCGGACGGACGAACCGGACGCTCTGGGGATATGATTCAATCGAGGACAAAATCGGTGCGATCCGGTACCGGATATCTCCGCTGTCCTTTTATCAGGTCAATCCCTACCAGACCCGGACGTTGTATGAAACAGCCCGGTCATACGCAGAGCTGACAGGAGAAGAAATCGTATGGGACTTGTACTGCGGGACGGGAACCATATCTCTGTTTCTGGCGCCATATGCAAAGCAGGTGTACGGGGTAGAAGTCGTTCCGGATGCCATCGACAATGCCAGAGAGAATGCGAAGCTGAATCATATCGATAACGTACAGTTCCTGACGGGAAAAGCGGAGGAAGTGCTTCCGCGCGAGTACCAGGAACATCAGATCTACGCAGATGTCATTGTTGTGGACCCACCCCGCAAGGGGCTGGAGGGCGGTGTGATCGACACCATCGCAGCCATGGCACCGAAGCGCGTTGTCTACATCAGCTGCAACAGTGCGACACTCGCCAGGGATCTGGCAATATTTGCTCAGAAAGGATATCAGACACGGAAAGTACAGCCAGTCGACATGTTCCCCCAGGGGGTTCATGTCGAAACGGTGTGCCTCATGAGCCGCATAAAATAAGGATTTCTGAGGAAAATAAGCCACCAAAACGAGCGATTTGCCACCGATTTGCCACCATAAATTTTAAAATGGCGCAAAAATGCCGCTGAACTGTTCAATCTGTTCAGCGGCATTGAATTTGCGATTCAGGCAAGACAAGATCAATCATCCTGAAGAATATATATCAAATTGGGATGAGTATACCGAGCAACATAAAAACGGATTAATTAAGCACTGGAATAAAGAAATATACAATTTCCAACAGAGTATAAGAAATAGGGTAGATGAACTGAAGGAAAGGGGAGAATACGATGAACGGGGACAGCAAAAACAATGAGAAGGATGCCAGTAAGGGCATTGATACTATGCAATATATTGTAGCACGACTTATATCAGAAGCTGATGATTCTTTAGAGGATAGCAGGGAAGATCCTCAAAATGAATTCTTATCCGGAAGAAGATCGGTGACCGACCAAGATAAGCGACCAAGATACCGACCAAGTTAACGGCAGAATGGGTTGAGACCGTAGTCATGAGCAGAACGACTGAAGGATGGAGGGCTGAGACAGTGGATTAGACGTTAAGAGAGGTTATACAAATCTTGCTAATGTTTGTCAAGCTGTTGTTGACCTCATAGTTTAGCAGAAAACAGATCTGCTTGATTGTCTCCGGACTGCTCTTTATAATGACAATCATCATTATAAAGAAAGAGGCCCCGGGGATCCTTCCTGACCAGATCGCATCCCC
>Ga0256406_1006032_pt1 | contig 12445 bp, 9 predicted proteins | sample RumenRJG_03DNA_FD_185986 | JGI IMG/M metagenome (GOLD analysis project Ga0256406, IMG submission 185986) | Bovine rumen microbial communities from Lethbridge, Alberta, Canada - RJG_03 | ecosystem: Host-associated > Mammals > Digestive system > Stomach > Rumen | place: Canada: Alberta | collected...
GAACATATATCGTATGGAGTGTTTATGAGAACGGCAAGATAAGCAGCGGCATTGTAGATGCTCAGATAGCAATAGCTCCGGGATTCACTCTGTCAGCATAGGAGAGCACGGAACATAGGCAAGCATGGACTGAACCGTGTAGAACAATATGACAATATAATGCATGAAATGTTGACAATCTGTCATTGTGTTTTTAATATTGATGACAGATTGGTTTTGACATAATGAGTGCCCGTGGTTTTGCAGTCCAATCGGACTGAGTGCCATGGGCATTTTCTTTATGATTGAAAACTTGCATAAAGAAATGGCTTGCCTCAAGTCGATGAGACAAGCCATGAGAATCTTATTGTTCCAAGATATGATACAAAAAACTACCAAGCCGTTTCTACATTGTCAAAGTGCCTATCGAGCTTGGCTTCAGTAGTAAGTGGAATTAGCATGCTAAAAGTTTTGTCAGTCATGGTGATAATCCTTTCTCGTGTTTTGTATTGTTGTCATTGCTGACATCTTCATTATGCCATGATAGAAACGGCTGTTTTCTGAGATTTCTGATGCCCATATAATCATCATATTTTATTATCTGTGTCTATCCATCCAAGAACATCATCAATCTTGCAAGGCATTATCTCATATCCTGCTTCTTCAAGGCATTCTATCAGGATATCGCAGAGCTTATGCAATATGTTCAGCTGCTCATGCAGGATATTTGCAGTGATAAGTCCTCCATCCCATAAATCCTCGACGCCGCCTGATTCATCGCCTGTTAACTGTATAGGATTGGCAGCACGTGCTTCTATATTGAGCACATATCCAAGAGCGACTTTGGGGTATTGGACCCATTGCGGATTGTCTGCTTCATCTGGCTCTTCAAGCTTTCTCTCGCATATTGTCTTCAGCATCCGCTGCATCCATCGTGCCATGAGCATGACTCCGTGGCTCAGAGTGTTTGCTGCCTGTGCATCATCAAAATATCGAGGAATGATGATTGTGAGAGGACTCTGACATTGCCATCCTCAAATATGAACAGCGGATTTGCTGATGGTCTGGCATATGCTGTTTCAAGACGGGATATCGCTGTTTGCAGGCTGTGTATTATGCTTCTGAGCATTGGTGTGCTGTCTCGCATCAGGACTGACTCTTGCGGTCTTCTGTCTGCAAGCTCTGCCATCTGCATTGTCTGAATGATTTCAGCAAGGATACTGTCTGTGAGAATGCTGCTTGTACTGTGCCCATCTGGTTCTGGCTGTTTCATGGTTTCTGAGGACATGTGTTCTGCTTGCTGGCTTGCTGTTCTGCTATCTGGATTGCTTTCTTGCTTATTGTCTGCTGCTTGCCTTTCTTCTGGCTTGCAGGATTGCGTGCTGATTGCTTGGCATATTGCTTCTGCCTGCTGCTGTCCTGATTGCTTCTGCTTATCGTTCTGCTCTGTGCTGGCAGATTGCGCGGGCTGCTGGACTGATGGCTGGACAGATTGCTGTGCTGAGAGTCTTGCTGATCGCTTCGCTGATTGGCTTGCTGAGAGTGCGACTGATGGCTGGACGGATTGCAGCTCTTGCGGTTCTGCGTTCAGAATGGCTGATTGCTCGCGTGCTGATGGCAAGATGCCTATGATGCCTGCTCTCTGCTGTGCTGTATGAAGGACCGAGAGAAGCCGTGCAAGCTCTGAAGCATAAAGCTCGCAATCATAAGAGAGCATGCCAAGAGCAATGAAGCTGCCGCTTATCAGGGCTATAAGGTTTCCTGCTGGCAAGCTCCATGCTCTGTCTCCAAGAACCGAGAGAAGCCACCAGGCTCCCGGCACGACATCGGCAGAGCTGTAGGACGCATCCAAATCTATGCGATAGTCTGTCTTGCTGCTGCTGAAGGCTTCCATGATTGCAGAGTATGATGATGCCGAGATGCCGCTGCCGCCATTTGCGAGCTGCTTGAGCTTGCATGCTGTAATCCATCGTCCTATCCGCTGGTCTATCTGCTGCGGCTCTCCGATGAGATGCCATCTGAGAAGCGATTGCTGGCTGCTTGCTTGAGCGGCATGAGAATCCAATGGACCGAGCAGCGAATCGAATCCATAAACTGGACCGAGAGTGCCTGAACGCAGTGCTTGTTCTATCTGCTGGCGTTCTGTTGCTATAGCAGGCTGGAGGTTCTGAAAATATGAAGAGTTTTGAGAATCTATGAGATGCCTGAGCTGGCGATAAGAGATTTGCGATGATATCATGGCTTATGGCTCCAGTTGGATTAGCAAAGGTGAACCTCCCCTCCTGAACCGTGGTTCAGGAGGGGCTTCTGAACTGCTACGCCTCAACCGAGACGCAAGGAATTACGCAATTCTTCTTCCTGGAAACAACCGGCTCACCTAGACCACACCCAGCAACGACATTACTGCCGCTTAGAACGCTAGGCTGCTTTACAGTGTACATGCCAGCTTCCGTGCCCACAGCGAACCCCACGCCATCAACGGACACACCCAAGCTCTTAACCGACGCCCCGTCGGCGCAGCACCCCATCACAGATGCAACATACCACGAACGCACACGCGACAACACCTCAAACCAACGCGCATCAGACGACTCACCCAACACACGCAAACCCTCAAACAAGATGTTCCACGCCGCATTCAAATCACGATCAAACTCAACCCCACACTCAGGACAAACCCAAGAACGAACACCCAACCCACTGAGCCCCTTGGGACCAACTTTCTCGCAACACACCGAACACAACTGCGTAGACGGGAAGAAACGGTCAATCTTGACAAACTCCTTACCAGCCCACTCACACTTGTACTGGCAGTACGTCAGGAACGTTCCCCAACCAGCATCAGAAATACCACGCGCCAGGAAATGATTCTTCAGCATGCCCCTTACGCACAAATCCTCGAATATGAGCACATCGTGGTTATTGATGAGCTCACGCGAGAGCTTATGCAGGAAATCATGCCGCTTGTTCCTGATTTTCTCCTGAATACGCGCGACCTTCTGCCGCTGTTTTTGGTAGTTTTTAGCGTCACATAATGCTTTGTTCTCCTTCTTCAAACGTGCGCATTTCTTGCCGAGCTTGCGCTGCGCTTTATGCAGCTTCTTTTGAAGCTTCTTGTAGTCATCAAGGCAGGGATCGTCGAAGAACGTTCCATCATTGCCTGTCAGGAACGTCTTCAATCCCAGGTCACCGGCGAAGAGTGCCATCACGAGCTCGTCATCGGTCATAGTAAACAACTGTGCAACAAGTTCATCGGCGTCATCGTCTACGGTGATGGTTTCCTCATAGCAGATTGATGCGAACCATTTGCCTGATGCGGTGTACTTGATGGTGACGTTAAGAATTTTCCCGTTCACGTGCCTGTTTATGACAATTGGCACGTCACCGCCGTGCTTGCCGAGTTTTGGTAAGTGTAGGAAATATCCTGTCTCGCTGTCCCTCGACTGGTAGATGCTGATTGTGTCACCGCTCGGCGTTGTCAGGTTGTTTGTTTTGAATGTTCTTGGGTAGTGGTTCTTGCTTTTGAATTTTGGTTTGCCGTTTTTGCCTTTGGTGTAGCCTTTGAATGCTTTGTCGAAGTTCTTGCGGGCATTCATGAGCGCGAGGCTATCGACGTCTCGCATGTATTCGTATTCTTGTTTGGCTTCTTTTTCGGTGATCCAGTGGTAGTTGAAGCCGACTGGTGAGCCGTCGTGCTCGTCTTTATAGGCACAGTATGCGGTTTGCTCGTCGGTGATTTGGGCTACGCGGAGGTTGTACATCTTGCGGGAGCAGCCGAAGTTGCAGTGGAAGTAGTGTTGTGCTTCGGTGTTCGGGTAGATGCGGTATTCTTCTCCGTGTTGTGTCTCGAAGGCGTGCGTCGTCATCGTCTGTCACTTGCCTTGTTGGTTTGGGATGTATTGTTTGATGATGGCGATTTGTTCGGTTATTGCTTTGTGGCGGTATTTGACGACGAGTACGGGGTGGTATGTTAGCAGGTATACTGGGTGTTGTCCTTTGTTGAGTTCTGTTTTCATTATCTGTAATTCCGTTGTTTCGTCGTTGTTTGTTTCTGATTATGATTATAATCGTTTTGGTGGTGTGGTGTCAAGCTAATTGTTGTTTTGTGTTTATCGGTGATGCCGCCTTGTGGTGGATGATGTCGTTTTGTTTGTCGGTTAGGGCATTCATCTCCCTCTTGCCGCGCTTCGCGCGCCTGAAGAGGGAGTCTTCTGCCCAGCTCCGATTGATAAACTGATAGGAAACCGATAAGTCAAAATATGATGGCATGAATCAGACAATAGATGATAGCTATGATACAGCCACCAAGGAGTTCATAGATGAGTACATATACATTATTGGTCTTTGATTGCGATGGCACGTTCCTGAATGATGCGGGCGAGGTGCTTGATAGCACAAAGCAAGCCCTGAGAAAATGCTCTGAGAAAGGCATAAAGATAGCATTTGCATCAGGTCGTGCCAAGGAAGGCATAGAGAATGTCATCAAGAAGATACAGGCAGACAATCTCATAGATTATTACATCTGCCACAATGGAGCGAGAATCTATGATGCCGATAAAGGCAGATATCTCGCAGACAAGCATCTCGTTCTTGCAGACTATCCAGACCTGCTGAAGCTCGCAGAAGGCTCAGCGCTTGGCTTTTATGCCTTTGCTAACGGGCAGATTCTCGCGTATAACCAAGATGATGCTTATGCTGACGAGGAAGCAGGCAAGAACAGCGTTCCCGTAAATCCTATGGCTGATGCACCACTTGAAACGCAGATATACAAGTTTGTCATCCCAGGAAGCCCAGAGAAGCTTGACAGGCTGCAGGATAGCCTGCCAGAAGAAATCACTGAGCAATACAGCGTGGTGCGAAGCGCTCAGACCAACCTTGAGTTCCTGCATCCTGATGCATCCAAAGGCATCGGCATCCAGATGCTCTGCGATTCTATCGGCTATAACGTTGAGCAAGCACTGCCATTTGGCGATGCTCAGAATGATTACTCAATGTATGAAGCTACTGGCAATATGATTGCAATGGGAAATGCTCAGAGCTGTCTCAAGGATATCGCCACGATGATTACAGATGACAACAACCACGATGGCATAGCAAGAGCGATAAAGACTATCGTCCTCTGAGAAGAATCAGCCGATAGACAAGATACAATCTGCAATAATAAGAGATAAAAGGATATACAGCAATCATCGCTGGCGTCTGGATCGTCACTCTACCTTTCTGGCATGCTTTCATCGGCGGTCCTATGGCAAGCGATGCTGATGCAATCACGCCTATCGTCATCGGGCTTCTGCCTTTCTATTTTGCATATATTGGCTCTGCAATCATTGACGGCTGGCTCATCTCCAAAGGCAAGACATATTACAATACATTCACATCATTGATTGTAAATATCGTCTATTACGGCTTGATAAAGAAGTTAGCCGCGCAAGCTCGGTATTTTTAATGCCGAGCTTGCGCGGCTAATAACTTAGTCAACAGGGCAAAGCGATAAGCAAAGCCTGCAGTCTGCAAACAATCAGCAGACAATCAGAAACGCAAGACGCAGAATGCCAGAGAGCCATTCTGCTATCACGAAGCCAGAAGCTGAACCAGAAGCAAAGGCAGAGAAGAAGCCAGCAAGAAGGACAACCAGAAAATCCACCAAGCCTGCTGCAAAAGATGCCAGCAGCGAGACACACATGATGCTCGCATGCCGCACGTTGAGCGCAACAGACAGTACGGCAGCACGATCACGATATGTTCAACTAATAGAGATTGCACGACGCAGAACGCCGCCACACGTCAAGCGAGACATGTTGCCCTGCCACCCGCCGCTCATACGCAATGTACTACAGCAGGCAATGCATGAAGCAAGCCAGACGACACGAAGCGAACAAGAGGTAAGCGGTAAGCAAGGCAGACGCAGAGAAGGCACAGAGACAACGCAGTGCTGACGCAAAGCGAACGCTTGCAGCATACGGCAAGACGGTGCCTGATTGCAACATGTTGCAATTCACAACGCCGCTGGTAATCAAGCAGTAGGCACGATACAGGCAACAGGACTCCGCCGCTATACCGCCATACTACAAGCAGGACAAACAAGTATGCTGCATCTGACGTACCGGGTAATGATTGAGCAAATGAACATGCAGGGGACTATGATAAACAGGAAAGCACAAGCACCAGACCATGGACACAGGAACGATCGCTTTTCTGTCCAAGAAATAATGGGCGTGACCTGAGAAAGGAAGGCAAGGAGATACAGACGCATGGCAAAGAGCAACGTCAGCCTACGAGTGGCAAGGAACGCAAAGAACGACGAGTTCTACACACGATACGAGGACATCGCAAGGGAAATCGACGCATACTACGAGTATGATCATGACGTATTCAGAGACAAGACAGTACTCTGTCCATGCGATGACCCAGAATGGTCGAACTTTACAAGATACTTCGCCACCAACTTCCAGAGGCTCGGACTCAAGAAGCTAATCTCCACCTCATACGCATACAGTGCAGGCAGCCGTAGGCTAACGCTCTGCGAGAAAGACTCCCCGTACTACGATGCCGACAAGCACGCCACACACGGCAAGGTCTTCACGCTCACAGGGAATGGGGACGGAAATACTACAACAGGCACAGACGACACGACAACCCGCTCGGGCAGCACAGCGACCATAGAGTTCAGTGGCTATCTCGAAGGTGATGGCGACTTCCGCAGCGATGAGGTCACCGCTCTCAGGGATGAAGCGGACATCATCATTACGAACCCGCCATTCTCGCTGTTCAGGGACTTTCTAAGATGGGTGACTGATGGGAACAAGCAGTTCGCAATCATAGGCAACATGAATGCCATCACGTACAAGGAGGTCTTCCCGCTCATACGCAATGGCAAAGTCTGGCTTGGAACAACGAAGCCACACGATTTCGTCATACCAAACGACAACGGACTCATAGACATGAACGGGAACGACGTACGCAAGTTCGGGAACATCTGCTGGTACACGGACATCGATCATGGGCAGCGACACAAGCCACTACAGCTCATGACAATGGAACAGAACCTCGAAAGCAACAAGAGGCTGAGAAGAAGGTTCGAACGCGATTACGGGAAGATTGAGTACCCTCATTATGACAACTATGATGCAATAGAGATTCCGTTCACAGAATGCATCCCGTCTGATTATGACGGCATCATGGGAGTTCCGCTCACGTTCCTTGATAAGCACTGCCCAGAGCAGTTCACCATAGAGGGATCGCAGCGATGGGACAAGTCCGATGCCGTACGTTCCGTATATTGTGGCAGTAAGGAGACGGCTGACAAGGATCTCAAGACGACAATCCACGGCAGGGAGACATACGACCGTATCTTCATTAGGAAACGCAGGCTATAGATTGCGTGGCGGGAAAATGCACAAGCCTTGGCTTGTTGGATGGCAACCACACACTGGCGTATCCGAATCAGTCTTCCTTCCCTTGGTTTTCGATGCGGTGTTTGGTGCTTCGAAGCTAACCTCGCTGATTTAGACGCTGAGGATGCTTGCCCGTCGAGCATCCTCAGCCGTAATCGCTAAGGTACATCGTAAGGTGCTTCACAGTGCTCACCACTGGCAATCAAGACATGATCGTCGCTAGCTTCCGACTTGTGCGTAATGACCTTTTTAGCCAGCTCCTCAGATGGGCAAAGCTCAGCAGCAGCATGTCCGCTTTCACTTTGAGTGCCCGATACCAGCGGGTATTTTTTTTTAAAGCCATTATCCCAATCGTTCAGAGAGCAAGTGCGTTCTCATCCCGCATACCCCACGTTCAGCTTTTTGCGATTGGGCAGGTGTTCATACGGAACATAGTGCGGAACCACCGTTAAGCAACGGACACGCAATAAGCCGCAAACAGAGCGCCTAGCGTTCTCTGTGCTCGCTATTAGCACGGCGCAATGAAGAACGCCGTGCATGCTTGCTGTCCGCTTCCAGTGTTGTGCCGAACGTCTGCACATCGAGACACGTATCGCAGGCAGGAACGCTCTGGCGAACGATAAGCTGACGCGGTGCAAGCGGCAAGCAAAACGACAACGAAGAGCAAGCAAGCAGTGGTACAGCGAGCAAGGCGAAAGGCAATACGTCAGGCGACGAGTCTGACAAGCAGACGACAGTACGTCGAGATTGCAGCATGATAAGCACGAAGCGTACCGCAAGCATTACGATGACGCGTTGCATATATACGGCAGCGCAACGCACACCGAGCGGCAGACAGCAGGCAGAGAGACAAGCGGTCAGCAACGAGCAGGACGGTTCGTCAGCAGCAAGCATGTAGTGGCACACGGAGCATGCGACTAGAGTGCATGACTGACCACCAGACAAGTCGAGCAGTCCTCACGCTACAATTTGATAACGCGACGGGCAACGCGGTGAAGCTTCCAGAACACCTGTGATTGGCTGAAGAGGGCATCGCGGGACTTGACATGTGTCCGAATTGTGTCGCCGGCAAAACGCCAGCATACGCATTTCCAGTCATGGCATTCCTCGTCTAGACTAGAAGTTCCCAAGCAAATGGCACAAGATATTGCGATTTGAAAGACAATATGACACAATATGTTGTCAGAGACAACCTTATAAAGGTCCACGGAGGAATGAGAACATGAACGTCATCAAGCGCGACGGATCCGAGCAGCAGTTCGACGAGGGAAAGATCCGTACCGCCATCACCCTCGCATCACAAGAGACCGTCACCGACAAGCCGATGACGGAAGACGACATCGAAGCATGCGTCCGTAAGGTCGTCTACGCATGCACCCACGCAGGGCACACGGTCAACGTGGAAGAGATACAGGACTACTGCGAGAACTCCCTCATGAGAATGAACGAGTTCGACGTAGCACGCCACTACATCAAGTACAGGTACGAGAAGATGCTCCAGCGCATGGACCACGAGACGGACGACAAGATTCTCTCCGTCGTAGAGGGACGCAGCGAGGTCGCAAAGGTCGAGAACTCCAACAAGAACCCAATCCTCGCCTCAACCCAGCGCGACTACATCGCAGGCACCGTCTCCAGGGACATCACCAACCGCAGACTCCTCCCGCCAGACATCGCCCGCGCCCACAAGGAAGGCATCATCCACTTCCATGATGCCGACTACTTCCTCAGCCCGATAACCAATTGCGAGCTCATCAACCTAGACGACATGCTCCAGAACGGCACGATGATCGGACAGACCCTCATCGAGAAGCCACACAGCTTCTCCACCGCATGCAACGTTGCTCTCCAAATTAGCACAGCAGTCGCAAGCAGCACCTACGGTGGGCAGACCTGGTCGCTCACCGCGCTCGCCAAGTTCGTCGACGTCACCAGAAAGAAGGTACGCACGGAGCTTGCCCAAGAGCTGAGCGACGCTGGTGTCACCCTCACGAAGGAACAGGAAGATAAGATCATAGAGGACAGGGTGCATGACGACGTCGTGCGCGGCGTCCAGACAATCCAGTACCAGACAATCACAATGTCCAGCACGAACGGGCAGGCACCGTTCCTATCCGTATGCATGTACCTCAACGAGGCAGACACGCCGGAACTGAAGCGCGACCTGGCAATGGTCATCGAGGAAATGCTCAAGCAGCGCTACCAAGGCGTCAAGAACGAGAAGGGCGTATGGGTAACACCGGCGTTCCCCAAGCTCCTCTACTTCCTCGAGGACGACAACATCAAAGAGGGACAGCCCTACTACTACCTCACGCAGCTCGCGGCAAAATGCACCGCAAAGCGCATGGTCCCCGACTACATCTCCGAAAAAATCATGAAGAAGCTCAAGCTCTCCAAGGGCGAGACGGAGGGCAATGGCGACGCATACCCCTGCATGGGAGCGGCACGTGGCGAGGAAACCGTCAGCATTCGTGTTTATGACACCGAGTATGACGAGATTCCTATCAAGAATGCGTTCCGTATCATCAGAGATGCAATGCGCGCAAGCGATCATAATGACCCGGCAACACCAGAACTGTCAGAGTTCCGCAACAAGTGCGGCGTTTATAAGGTCACGCATATACCAACTGGCTTGTATTACATCGGAAGCAGCACGAATATTGCTCGTCGCCTGAGCGAACATCGTTATTCATGCGCTCACAAGGGAACGCTTGGCGACAACTACTTCATTGACGACTACGACACGACACATCTTGAATTCACGTTGCTTGAGGAATGCACAATTGACGACTTGTACAAGACAGAATCGAAATATGTCCACTTCAAGGATAAGGACCCGAACTGTGTAAATCAGAAGGATCCAATCAACAACGGGAACTTCACAAGCGACAATCACATTGCGGCACTCAATGGCATTGGGTACTCGACCTATCAAAACAAGTGGCATGGTACCTGGTTCAAGGCGGTACCTGATATGTCAGGCATCTACATCAGGAGCCATGGCGAGTGGATTCCTGTACGTGGCATCCTCTATAACAATGAGAAATGCCCATTGCGTCAGTTTGCCATCACATACAGCAACTCAAATGGCGATTATCGTACAATTCATGTCACAGAAGATCACCCGTTTGAGACACAGCGTGGCAGGACGTTCACACGCAACCTGACGCTTGATGACAAGCTCATTGACGCTAATACCTATGAGTACGTCCAGATAAAGGACATTCAGGAAATCTCATCCAACGTTAGGACGTATGATTTCACCGTCGACAACGACATGTTCGATATGTCAGGCGTCATCAGCCACAACTGCCGTTCCTTCCTCACGCCAGATCGTTCTGGAAACGGCTGGAACAACATCGCGAACGCGAAGAACTACGATGGCAAGCCGAAATACTATGGCAGGTTCAATCAGGGCGTAGTTACCATCAACCTGCCAGACGTCGCGCTGTCCTCAAAGGGTGACATGGACGAGTTCTGGAAAATCTTCGATGAAAGGCTCGAACTCTGCCACAGAGCGCTACGTCTTCGCCATGAGAGGCTTCTCGGAACGCCGTCTGATGTCGCCCCAATCCTCTGGCAGTATGGCGCGATGGCACGCCTGGAGAAGGGCGAGACGATTGACAAGCTGCTCTATGGTGGGTACTCCACCATCTCTCTCGGCTATGCTGGACTCTACGAGTGCGTGAAGTACATGACCGGCAAGAGTCATACCAGTGACGAGGGGCATGACTTCGGTATTGCCGTCATGCAACGCATGAACGACAAGTGTGCCGAGTGGAAGGCAGCAGAGGACATCGACTATTCCGTTTATGGCACGCCAATCGAATCGACGACCTATAAGTTCGCTAAGTGCCTCCAGCGCCGCTTCGGCATCATCCCAGGCGTCACCGACCACACGTACATCACGAACAGCTACCACGTGAACGTCCGCGAGAAGATAGACGCGTTCACCAAGCTCGGGTTCGAGAGCGAGTTCCAGCAGCTCTCGCCTGGTGGCGCAGTCAGCTACGTTGAGGTCCCCAACATGCAGGACAACCTCGAAGCAGTCATGAGCGTCATTCAGTTCATCTACGACAACATCATGTACGCCGAACTCAACACGAAGAGCGACTACTGCCAAGTGTGCGGGTATGACGGCGAAATCAAGATTGTCGAGGATGACAACGGGAAGCTCGTCTGGGAATGCCCGAATTGCGGTAACAGAGACCAAAGTAAGATGAACGTAACTAGGAGAACTTGCGGCTATTTGGGCTCAAATTTTTGGTGTGCTGGTAGGACAGCTGAAATCAAGGATAGAGTGCTTCATCTCTAAAGCCAAAGTATAATACACATATTACACATTCTACCTGCGAATATATCAAACACCGCAATGCTGATGTGAAAAATGACACAAATCAGCGTTGCGGTGTTGCTTTGTTCAATATGTTGCATTTTCGCAAAACAGCAGGTAGATATTGTTATACATACTGTTCTGTGAATTCATCAAAAACGTTTTGTCTCGTTGTTTCAAATGCGGTATAATATAAAAAGCCAATCATGTCGTCAGCTCACTAATATCCACAGGCAAGCCTGTGGATTCCCCGCTCAACGTTCATGACGAGAGTGGAATAGCAGAAGATACTGAACATGCCTTCAAGAGATGGCAGGAACGTATCGCACGCATACAGAACGAAAAGGAGCAAACAGATGCCAGCGAAGATGACGATAGAGACGTTCGAAAGGCGTGCCAAGGAAGTGCATGGGAACAGGTTCGCTTACCCTAAAATCGCCGAGGAATGGCATGGCGCGTCATGCCCTATCACCATGGTCTGCAATAAGTGCGGGTATGTCTTCACACAGCTTCCGACAAAGCATCTTCGTGGAGCAGGATGCCCAAGATGCAATGGGCACGTGATGCTCTCGAAGGAGATGTTCGTCAAGCGTGCCATGGCTGTACATGGGAACAAGTACGATTACTCGTTTGTAAATCTTGACCATGGCATTACAAGTAAGATAACCATCATCTGCCCAGAACATGGGAAGTTCGTGCAAGAGGCATCCTCTCACCTAAGCGGGTGCGGCTGTCCCGA
>Ga0256406_1006033_pt1 | contig 12445 bp, 4 predicted proteins | sample RumenRJG_03DNA_FD_185986 | JGI IMG/M metagenome (GOLD analysis project Ga0256406, IMG submission 185986) | Bovine rumen microbial communities from Lethbridge, Alberta, Canada - RJG_03 | ecosystem: Host-associated > Mammals > Digestive system > Stomach > Rumen | place: Canada: Alberta | collected...
TTCGTGGGGAAATTCGGGCTGCTGCCATACAAGGAAATGATCCCGCCGAAGCGGGATCGGATGCGCCTCTTACTCCACCTGATGCAGTGGCTCAGATGGAGAATGCGAACCGGCGCGTATGTTCAAGGACTGGTGCAGCAAAATCCCCGTGGACACCGTACTTCTCAAGGATGATCTTGAGTTCTCCCTGAAAAACCTGAAGGGATATCGGAATATCTGTGACTTCAGCGTACGGGACAAGGGTAGCGGGCGACCCGACATATCGATCTGGCCGGACAGCCGGAAGCAGATCGAGCCGCTCGTCGCCGCGCTGGAAGAGGCCGGCGTCGAAGTCAAACAGATCGAAATTGAGAAAAAAGGAGACGCGGGTTGTGTCTTCTTTTTTTTTGCGCGGAAGCGGGGCGGCTTAACTATATATCTTGTGGCAAAAGCGCGAAAATGTCCGCGGATCAACATTTCTGCTGTCCAGAATGTTGATGCGTGGACATTTTTGCATGTCACGGCCGGGTCTGACGGCGTGAGGCCTATATCCCGCCCGGCTGATGGGCCTGTCTGTCTGCCTGCCGGCGGCTTCCTGCGGGACACACATACCGCGGATTCCCATGCGGGCGCGGCGGGTGGATAGTCGGAGAAAAACAATTTCAGCAGGTACAAGGACGGACTCCGCAGCGCGCGCGGACCACATGGCCTGCAGTGGAAAACGATGGCAGACCGGATGAGCGGATAACGGCAGCGGGAGGCTGCGCGAAATAGCAAAATAAAGGCAAACAAAAAAGGAAGGACGGAATACGCTCTTCCTTTTCTGCGTCCCCGGAGCGGACGTTTTTATCCGTCCGGGGACAAACCATCCAAAAAATGAAAAGGAGTCCGGCGCGGCGCTCATGCGCCTTTGATCAGGGCGGATCACCCTGCGTCGGAAGCCGGAAAGAAAGCTGTTAGAAACTTCCGGCATAAACAGTATGTCAGATTTTTGCGCGGAAATCCGGCTCCCGATAAAAAGACCGCTTCCCGGACGGAGATTTTTCTGCGTGGGAACTCACTTGGCCGAAAGTTCGTCGGACAGATCCGCAACTGTGCTCTGCGTCTCGGCTCCGCCTTCGCTGCGGTAGATGATCCAGTCGTCCCCGGTCTGCACGGGCAGATAGAAAACATACGGGAGTTTCCGGGACGCCTGCCTGTAGCCCTCCCGGATGGCGCGGACTTTGGCCAGATACGCCTCTTCATCGACAAGCCCAGCCCGGCTCTGATTAACCGATTTGACCTCGAAAATGCGGATCTTTCCGCGTCTGTCTTTCATGACGAAATCCGGGAACGAGGCGTGGATGCCGTCCAGATAGTAGGCAAAATTCAGCTCTGACTGGAAAGGAAAATTCTTTCCCCACAGATAGCGCGGCCTGTCGGACGGAATCTTCGAGACGGCGTCCGTGCTGGCCAGGGTGAGCAGAAGAGAGGCCCACCGCTTTTCCGCCTCACTGTCAAAGGAAAAGGAAACCGGCTCGTTTCCGTTCCGGCTCCGCTCTGCCCGCATCCAGATCCAGTTTGGAATGTCCACACGGAAGGGTGTCTCGTCATAGAAACTGAAGGCGGGAAGCGTGACTTCTTCCCCGATTTCCATCTGGCTGTAGTCGCTTTCGCAGGCCTCCGCCTTTTCGCGGACCGAGTCCAGGTTGGACAAAAACAGCCAGAGCTTTTCCGGCGTGTCCGCGTATGCCCGGCACATGGCAAGGACCGGTTCCGGCTCGCGGAGCAGCGCCCCGCCGGCCTGAAACAGGTTCTGCGGGCGGACCTGTTTCCCGGAAAGAAACGCGGGCAGGTCAAGTTCCCGGTGTTCGGAAACGGGCTTCAGCCTGGTGGGATGCACCCGGAGAAAATCCTTCACGTGTTCCGCGAGAACGACCCGGCGGCTTTCATGGACCGCCTTGTCCGCAATGCCCCAGACTTCCGCAAGGGAGGCGAGGTCCTGCGCCTCTTTCGGCAGGCGCTCAAAATCCGCAAGCCTCGGATTCCTGCGGATCCGCCCGATGACCTGCTCGTCCAGCTGGCGGCTCTTCGTGTCCCGGATCTGATACAGAAGGCAGGCGCGCGGAATGTCCCAGCCCTCGGTAATCGTCAGCTTGAACACAATGACGTCGATCCGGGAGCTTCCGTCCCTGGCATATGCCTTCCAGCGGCCGATGTCACGGATATTCTTCAGGCGGTCGTTTGTGTCGCACTTCTTCGGATCGTCAACAATGTACATCCAGGTGAGGTCCGGATATTGCTCAGACAGGAGTTTCCGGAGGGAGTCCCACTGTTCCGCGCCCTCCGTCTTGTTGCTGATCTGGATGATCAGGCAGGGGTTCATGCCGAGCAGGCAGCGGTAGGGCTCCTGCAGTGCTTTCAGGCGGTCAAGGGCAGAAGTCACCGGCTCTTCCGGGTCGTGGACCTGCACGGCTTTGATCAGGCGCGCCTGCACGGCCTCCGTGTCTTCCATGACGACGTCGGGCTCCTGTCCCCTGGCGAGCTTCGGCGTCGCGGAGAACGCGATTTCCTTCTCCATAAACGCCTGAAACTGCTCATCGAGACTCCGGGTCGCGATGTGGCACTCGTCCTTGACGAGCCAGAGGCGTTTCTTCCTGTCCCGCATGTCCTCGTAGAACTGCAGAAGGGCTCCCCGGTTCAGCCGGCCGTTTTTGCGGTTGTTCGCGGTCGGAAGGACGTAGACGTTCGCGGTCTCCGGAATGACCAGGCGGCCCTCGCCCGCGTAGTCGGACTCAATGAGGAAGGGCCGGAGGGCGGGAAACATGCCCGCTGCCCGGTATCCGCAGAATTTCTCGAAGTTCTGTCTGGCCAGCCCGCCCTTGGAGAGCGCGGACACCAGAAAGACAACGTCCTGGCCGGAAGGGGAGGAGAGGATATCGTTCATCATATGGGCCATCATCCAGGTTTTCCCGGAGCCTGTCGGGGCCTGGCAGACAAGCGGCGTTTTTTCCGTGTGAAGAAGCAGGTCTTCCGCTTCCCGGATCACGCGGGCCTGCAGGTTTTTCGCCTCGTCGGTCATACGCCCGCCTCCTTTCCCAGCACGCGGGACGCGTTGCGGAAGTTCCGGCAGATCCAGAGGAATTTGTCGGTCAGCGTGGAAAACCGCGGAAGCCCGTACAGCGTCTCGTCGATGGAAGAGAGGATGGAATGCTCCGGACAGTCCATGACGCCCGCGCCTTCGATGGTCAGGACCTCAAGGCTTCCCCCGTAGGGCGCATGTTTCTCAAGCCAGGGGAACGTTTCTCCCTTCGTTCCTTTTCCGTTCATTACGCGGAAAAGCCGCTCGTAGGTGACGTCGTGGCCGATGCCCCGGGGGTACTCGCCGTTTGTTCCGTGGTCATCGTTCGTCACCAGGATGAACCGCCGGGAGCCGCCGTCTTCGCGGTTTAAGTCCAGCACGGCCTGCCCGGTCGTGCCGCTGCCGGCGTAGAAGTCAAGGACGAGGGAATCGGCTTTACTGACGGTCGCGATTAGGTCTTTGACAAAAAAAACAGATTTGGGGTTCGAAAAATTCTTGTTCCCGATAATCTCTTTGAGTGTATTTGTACCGTTTGTTGTCGAATATTCTTTCTTGTCCCATATTGTTTTTGGCTTGCTGGTCCGGACCGATCCGTCCACTTCGTATCTGGTTTTTGCATAGACAACATACCCGTCTTTCTGCTGTTTACACGAAATATTTGCGTCTTTGTTTTTCAGAAATTTTTCCTTTCCCCATCTCCAGCGCCCATCTCTTCCGTTAATCGACGGCAGAATTTCAATATCGTCCGAAAATCGCGGCACAAGGTCCGCCTGGTCGTGAGAGGGAGAGTAATAGATCGGATAGTACATATGCGGACGATCCTCACGATAGCAGTTCTTTCCTGTCTTTTTTAAGCCGTCGAGGCGGTATCTTCCAAACTGATCGGATAGCGTAAAACTGGCCTCTGTGTCCTCATTCAGCTCAAGGCCCCGAATCACAACATGCGACGCATTTTTTCCATACGCCAGGCAGTATTCGGTAGATGTAGCATAATATCCACTGTCGGATCTGCCCGCTCTGTTATTAACAACAGCAAGGTTCGCCAGAAGATTTCTCTCCCCGAAGATCTCGTCCATCAGGCACTTAACATATGCCTGATTCCGGTCGTCGATGCTGACGAAAATCACGCCCTCGTCCGACAAGAGCTCCCGGGCCAGTGTAAGCCGCGGCATGAGGGCGGACAGAAGCGTGTCCCGGCTGATCTCGTTCTCATAGTTGGTCTGCGCGAACCCGCCCATGGAGTCCTTCCCATAGGGCGGGTCGATATAGATCACGTCCACCGCGCCCCGGTATCCGATCAGGAGGTTCTGGAGGGCGGGGTAGTTGTCCCCGATGATGAGGCGGTTCGCCGGGCCTTCTCCACTCGAAAACGAAAGCGCGTCGTCCCGCCTGAGGAACTGAATCCGGTCCGTGTATTTTTCGCTCTGTGTCTGGAACACGAGTCCCGTCCGGTGCAGCATGGTGCCGAGGGACGCGATCTGGTCCGCGTCGTCAGGATTCTCCCGGATCAGTCTCCGCAGAAGATCGGCATCCTGTTTCTCAAGGATCCCGTCTTTCTGCCGGCGGTCGATATTCCCGCACAGCTCGTCAATGTGGTTCTGGATTTCTCCCATAGTCTGTTCTCCTTTCGTCAGGGCCCGACATCCGGGCCTTTATAAGAAGTATGCAAGAATTCCTGACAGAACCGGGAGAAAGGGAAACATATCCTGCCTGTATGCCTTATGGCAAAAACAGAATGTCCAATGCGCGCGGATATGCGCAAAATGTCCGCAGATCAACATTTCTGCTGTCCAGAATGTTGATGCGTGGACATTTTTGCATGTCACGGCCGGGTCTGACGGCGTGAGGCCTATATCCCGCCCGGCTGATGGGCCTGTCTGTCTGCCTGCCGGCGGCTTCCTGCGGGACACACATACCGCGGATTCCCATGCGGGCGCGGCGGGTGGATAGTCGGAGAAAAACAATTTCAGCAGGTACAGGGACGGACTCCGCAGCGCGCGCGGACCACATGGCCTGCAGTGGAAAACGATGGCAGACCGGATGAGCGGATAACGGCAGCGGGAGGCTGCGCGAAATAGCGAAATAAAGACAAACAAAAAAGGAAGGGCAAACGCTCTTCCTTTTCTGCGTCCCCGGGACGGATTTTTTGTCCTCCCGGGGACAAACCAAACAGGACCAAGGTATCCGGCGCGGCGCTCATGCGCCTTTGATCAGGGCGTTTCCCTACGTCGGGGCCGGAAGGACTTTAATCCAACGTTCCCCGCAGGGAAACGATTTGCAGAAATCCTCTGCTTCCGGCACAGACAGTATGCCAGATTTTCTGCATGAGAAGCCGCCCCGGATAAAAAGACCGTTTCCCGGACGGAGATTTTTGCCATACGGACATCTCTGCGCGAAAACTCACCTGACCGAAAGTTCGTCGAACAGATTCGCGACGGTGCTCTGTATCTCGGTTCCGCCTTCGCTGCGGTAGATCACCCAGTCATCCCCAGTCTGCACGGGCAGATAAAAGACATACGGAAGTTTCCTGGACGCCTGCCTGCCTGTAGCTGCCTGCGGGACATACATGCCCGGCGGTCACGGATGTGGAAGCGGAGGCAGACCGGATGAGCGGATAAAGCAACGAGAGGACACGCAAAAAAAAATAAAGGTAAACAAAAAGGGAAGGGCTGGGAAGCTCTTCCCTTTTGCATCCTCAAAGCGGATAAAAAGGAGTACCGGCGCGGCGCTCATGCGCCTTTGATCAGGGCGGTTTCCCTGCGTCGGAAGCCGGAAAGAAAGTCTGTCAGAACCTTCCGGCATAAACAGTATGCCGGATTTTTGTACAGAAAACGGACGACAGATGAAAAGCCTGCCTCCCGGACGGAGAGATTTCCGTATAGCCCGGTCTGGCAGCGGCTCAGTCTTTCTGTTTCCGGGAAAACGTGGACGCGTTGGTTGTCTTCGGGTCGCGGGTTTTGTTTCTGTATTCCCGGATATACTTCACGAACGCGGGGTAAACCGTGCTGTCGCTGGCACTGCTGACGAACCCGACATCGCAAAGCGTAAAGAACGTCTCCCAGTCCGCCTCCGTCATCCCGCCCGGAGCGAACATCCGGTAGATGGCCGGAAGGGAGGAGTAGCTTGGCCTGAGTCCGTCACTGGCGTCCCAACCGATCTCGTAGTACAGACCGCCGTTATAGGAAAAATACCGGTAGCCCGTGTTGGCCCGCAGACCGTCCGCGAAAATACCTGGATCGGTCAGGGAATGCCGGTACGCGGACAGCTCGCCGCCGTCACTGAGCAGCGTGCCGATATCCGATATCTGCATGGCCATCTGCTTCCTGTCTAGCCCCGGGCTTTCGATAAAGACGGCGAATTTCCGCCTGTCGATGAGATCAAAGCAGGATTCGAAATCAAACATCAGCCTGTCATCGTTTGTCTCCGAAAAGCTGATGCCTCCATTCTGATCAGCCGTCATCTGCACGCATACGATTTCCTGTTTCTCCCCGGCCGCCTCGTCAAGTTCCGCGTCATCGGGATCGCCGGCGGGCGCCTCATTGTCTGTTTTTTTATCTGATTTCTTCGGGATGCTCCGCACATACCGGCAGACGCATGTCCAGCCTCGGCCGCCGGGAAACGAGCGCAGGCTTTTGTCCATCAGGTCCGCCTTGGTCATCAGAAGCTCCGTGAGGCATTTCCGGACCGCTGCCAGAACCGACTCATACCGCAAAACCCCGGGCTCGCAGGTAACGGCGTCCTGCTTGATATACTGCTTATCGTAGCCAGGACAATAGTCAGGGTCATTCATTCCCTCCTGCACAATCAGGTGATGCCGGCACACAGAGCCATCCAGCGTGACCGGAATGCCGATGTACGGATCGTCTTTTTCCGTGACAGCTCGAATCTCCAGCGCCTCCGCGGACCCATTTTCCGCCAGCGGAACATCGCGGCCTTCGTCTTCATCCCGGATGGAAATAGAGCGGATCAGCTCGTCCATTGTGAGCGGCGATTCTGGGTAGACGAGCAGCGTTTTGGTTTCCGACGGATTTCCGTCGCGTTTGATATAGGTCTGCCAGCCGTGCGTTTCGCCATCAAGAGGCTGCAGCCGGTAGGTGTGGCTTCCGCAGACGCCCAGCACGTCGCGAATACGGCGGTCCCTGTCAAGGATCACCACGGATTTTCCGCAGACGTCCGCCTTCCCTTTTCCCTGTTTCAAGCGGATCAGGTAGCGCGGCTCGGTGACATTCAGGACGGCGCCCACAAGGTCCTGCCGGGCGAAATCGGAGACATGGCTTGTCATTCCGACATCCAAGCCTTCCCGTCTGGCCCGGTCCCGACGGACGGTCTGCTCCAGAGCGGCCCGTTCTTTCTGCGCCCCGGTCTTGCGCCCCCGCGTCGCGATGGTAAACGAAACCGTGTGCGTGTCCACAACGACGGGGGTAAGGCGGACATACCCCGACTCGTTCAGGCGTTTCAGGACCATGTTCTTGAAGCCGGCGATCCCGCCTTTCTGATAAAACCGGTTCTGTTTTTCCTCGTCGGCGTTGGAACCCGTCTGAAACAATACCTGCGCGTTTTTCCGGATGTCCTCGTTCTGCCGGCGGTAGGTGTAGCGGGGCAGCGGCTTGTCGGCTTTTCCCAGGACAAACCCGAGGCACGAATTCTGGTCGTAGCAGAACATGTACTCTTTGGCGTGTTCCGGGTCAGCCAGACGCAGGTTATGGGAGTAATCGGCAAAGTTTACGAGCCCGCCGCCGGCGCAGCGGAAGTCGAGGACGCTTTCCAGACGGTCTTTTTCGTTAATAAACCGGACGGCAAAACCCTTTGAAAACACGGCGTCTTTAATCGTGAGATCAGGCAGAAACCGCTCCTTTGTCAGCGCGTTGATCAGCACGCCGCGGAAATCATAAGCCTCCGCGTCAGAAGGAGAGAGCCTGTGACGGACCGAAAGGTTCAGCCCGGACACATCTTCCCGTGTCAGGATACGCCGCACGGCCGCCTCGTTGTCTTTTTTCGTCAGAACAACAAGGCCCCGTGTTTTCTTTTCGCTCAGGCCGTACGCGCAGACGATCGGGCGCGCGCCTTCCCCGCCGTCATTCCCATACAGGGCGTTCAGAATACAGATCGAGGCGTTTTTTCGCGCCTTCCAGCCCCCTTTCACACAGAGCAGAAACGCGGCGTGGTCTTCCCAGAAAGCGTCCGTCAGCCCTCCACGCAGCAGTGTCAGGCGTTTCTCGCTTGTTGTCTGCATGTCACGCATCTTCTTTTCCTCCGAAAAATCTCTCCAGCAGATGAAGCGCGTCCTCCGCGTCCCGGACAATCTGCCCCATCGTAACATCTTTTTCCGCGTCTTCCGCCCGGAACATGCCTGTCGAGCAGACATCGACCGGCAGGCCGCCCATGCCCGGATGATACTCCGTATGGATATCGCCGGGCCGGACATCGACATACGCGATCCGCATCCGGACATCGCTGCCCGCTGCCTGATGGAAACGGTCGAGTTTCTGCTTCAGGACATCTACCGTTTTTTCGTGGTCGTGCGATCCGGCATTCTTTACGTTGATGGCCCCGATCAGGCGCCGCGCGTCCGGCGTATCGGAGTCAAAGACAAATACATCATAGTCTTCGTAGAGATACAGGAACTTTTTCTTTTCCTCATCAGTCATGTCACTCATCCGGACAATCGAAAGCGTTGTCCGGTCCTGTGCCTTCATCTCCATGTAGACACCGAAGAAAACGCGCTCGCCAACTTCCCCCGCGATCATGGTGTACGCGCAGACGGCAGGCGGGAACGGGAACTGGTCTATGTCCTCCATGGTGTCCGCCGTGTGTGCCGAAAGAGCCGGGAACGCGGCGCTGCACGCGTCCGGGGCTGCTGTACGGAGAATCCGGATGAGCTGTGGAATATACATCCGGTCCGGCGTATAGCGGGACGGCTTTGTATCCCCCGGTACCGGTTTGCGCACCTGCGTGTTTGACAGCTCGCCGCTGGCGTTGGCGGACGGCTCCGACACCCAGACAAACGGATCGTACGGCCTGCTGCCTCCGTTCTTCCGGTTAAAAAAGGCGCGGAACCGTGACTTGTCGTCCTCGGTCCGTACGTCAGCCTCCAGGGATTCCATCAGGTGGCAGCAGGCGTCCTTCCGGTCCTCATTGACCCGGATGAGAGAGAGCAGACGCTGGAATGCCCGTCCGCGTTTCTTCTCATCCCCGGACAGAAGCGCGGAGGCGTACAGCCGCTTGGCCGCCGGAATCCGCTTCTTGAGGTCCTGTTCCATACGATTCGCGGCGTTTCCCTGCTGGAACGGAATATGCGTCCCGCAGATGTCATTCCGGCTGCTTTTTTCTTTCGCGTCGATTTCGTCCTGCGTCTGTTTTGCCTGCTCGTAGATCCTGTCCCACGAAAGCGGGGCCTCCGGATGAAACCAGACGCGCTCTGACTCGTAGGAGTGGATCCGCCCGACCTGCGCGGGACCGTATTCATTCCGGGAGATACAGGACGCCATCATGCCGAGAAGCATGTATTCCGGCTTCTTCTTGTTTCCGCGGATCCGTCCGATCGCCTGCTCATAGGCGGCGGCGTTGGTCAGCTTGAATGGGGACATGTCGTCATCCTTGTAATAATCCCCAGACACGGCGGACCATCCGGCCTTTCTCTTTTCCGACGCGGACTGTTTGTCCCGCTTCATGATCAGGCGGTTCCTGACAATCGGCTCAATATACCGCGTCGTCATGTGCCATCCTTCCGCGGGGGTCGGTTCCTTCAGACCGGTTTGCATGCGGATCTGTTTCATGGCCGCGTAGGTCGTATCCGCCCAGTATTCCCGCTCAAACGCCGCGTATGTCTTGTCCGTCACCGATCCGTCGCTGAGAACCGGAACCGTGTTGGTCTGCCGCATGCAGCACATGCCGGCCAGAGACCATGTCGTTCCGTCTTCTGACTCGACCTCGAAGTTGAATCCGCGGTCGGCGCTCCGGTAGGCGGTCAGAAGAAACAGGATCGTTTTGTCGGCCACATGGAACGTATAGGTGTCCCTGTTCTGCCCGTCCGCCTTTCCGTGCGTCCACCAGACCGGCCTGTTCCCGGTGTTTTCCTCGATCCTGACTGCCTTTTCTCCGGACACGTCATAGATGCCCTTCGCGGAAAACAGCCAGAGCCGGACCGTATAATCCTTCGGCAGGCCTGTATTCTTTCCGATCGTATCAGAAGAGAAGACCGCGGCGTTGGTCGGCGTGGGGTTCCACTTGGCGGACAGAGCCATACCGAAGCAGATGCCGTGGGTGATGCCGTGCGCCCTGACCCCGCGGACGGCCCGCTCCGCGTACTGTTCCGCTGCCGTTCCGGTTACGACGCGCATGTATTCCTGCCCGCCGGCGTTCTCTTCCGGAATCAGGATCCGGTCAAGCTCGGTATTCCGGTATTCCGCCTGTCTTTCTTCCCAGTACAGCCGCTGAATCTCCATCAGCTCGTCCGGGTCCGCCGGTCTGATGTACGGCTTCAGCGCCACCTGGTCCGCGTTGTCCATCGACCGGATCTCGGCGGTCGCGGAGAGCAGGATGACGCCGTTCACCCGTTCGGTCAGGAGCCGGAGATAACCGTTGGCCGTCGCCGGGATCTGGATGGTGTGAATGTCCGCGCGCTGGACATGAAGCGATGCCGGCAGGTCGTTGCTGGTGTCGATGAAGTGCAGGGACAGCCCGGACTGATACCAGTCGCGTTCTTCCTTCAGGGCGTTCAGATCTTCCGGCTTTCCACGTTTGGCCCGGATGGGAAACACGGTATTTTCCCAGTACCGCTGCATGGACGGATTGCCGGGCGCGACCGAATTGCGGATGGCGTGCTCCATGTCGGCCTGCGGGGTAAACTCCGAGCCCGGATTGTGCCTTGCCCATGACGTCTCTCTGACACGGCGGATCTGACGGGCCCCGATGTTTTTCTGGTGCCGGATATCTCCGATAAACCCGGACAGGTAATCCTCCGCCGCGCCTTCCGACGGTTCTTCCGCAGAAGTCCCGGCAGGCGCGTTCTCCGCCGCGTCCGGCTGGTCATCCGCGTCCGTATCGCCGTCCTGCTCCGGCTTCGGCGGGCGGGTCAGGCGGAGAATCCCCCGCTCCTGGTCCACCTGGACATAAAAGTTCCGGCCGCAGCGGAACGTGTGCTGCGGAAGCTGGACATATTTCGGAAGCCCGGTTTCCGCGTCCTTCCGCCTGTTTCCGGCCAGCTCTTCGTTGGGGATCCCCATATGGAAGAGGGGAAACCGTCCGGGGACCGCGTTTCGCAGCTCCGTCTGAATCTCCCTGTTCTTTTCAATGTCCTCCCGGGGAATATCCTTCGTGTCGAACAGGTACGGATGCAGCAGCCCGGATTTTTCGTTGGCCATCTCGCTCAGGTTCTGACGGAGATCATTCAGGCTGACCGCGCCCTGCTTGGCGTTTTTGAGCATGTCTTCGTCATAGGTCCGGCAGAAGGCCTCCTCCTCGTCAATGACAACATAGTACGAACGCTGGCGTTTCCTGGCGTCTCCGTTGACCAGCTGGAAGTCGCGGTAGGCGACCAGGGAGCGGAACAGCTTGGCGTGCGTGCAGATCAGGATGTTCGAGTATTCAAACCGGAAGTCGGGAAAATACGCCAGAATCCTGTCCGGAATGTCCCGGGCGGTTTCCGCTTCGGACGCGCCGTTCCGCTTGGCCCGGTTGCGGACCCCGAGCCAGATCAGGCGGTACAGGCGGCTGAACGCAGGATATCCTTCCTTGGTTTTCTGAAAGATCACCGGGCTTTTCGACTGCTCGTTTTCCTCTTCTGTCTTCTTGTTGGCCTCGAATGCCTGCGTCGTGTCCTCCAGCCAGTACCGGATGGTTTTTCTGACATCGTCCGACTGAGACAGGGCGCGGTAATCCTTGTTGTTTTTAAATTCCTCGTCCTGAATCTCCCGGAACCACTCGCAGAGGGCCTGGATGAGCTGCGCCTGCTCCGCGGATTTTTCTTTGTCGCCGGGCTTGGGGAACGTGATTCTGTCGCGAATCGTCTCAACCTGCGCGTCGATTCCCCGAAGGATGGCCGGGCGGATGCCCGGCGCGGCGGCAATGTCGCGCTTCAGGTCCGCGAATGTGCTGGCGCACTGGTCCCTTGTGGGGTAGGAAAGAACCAGCACCTCGTCCGGGCGCAGGATTCCGTCGATCTGCATCCGGCGGGTCTGATAGGTTTTGCCGCTTCCTGTCGGCCAGGGGAATACGGCCATGCCGTGCCCGTTTTCCCGGAAGGCACGCACGGCGTCCGTCAGTTCCTTGTGCATCAGAACGGCATACGGTTTCTGCTTTGTATCACTCATAAGGTTCCTTTCTCCGGTCTGGCCGGATCTGTTTATGATTATTTTCGTATTCAGCATGCAAGATTTTTTAACGCGGGATCGGATAAACGATAAA